>ENA-UOYA01002701-UOYA01002701.1-activated-sludge-metagenome-genome-assembly--contig:-NODE-2701-length-16845-cov-38.242287_pt1 | contig 16845 bp, 22 predicted proteins | sample MGYA00238163_ERZ764804 | MGnify/ENA primary metagenome ERZ764804 (study PRJEB28919, sample SAMN05720223) | activated sludge metagenome | isolation source: Anaerobic digester | place: Hong Kong... | reverse complement strand
CTCAACGCAAAATAAGACTCTCTGAGCCTCCTTGCTAATCAGGAGTCGACTTTTGATGAAATGCTTTCTGAGCCCTCAACCGATAAGGGATTCATCAAATAGCTGCTCAGACAATCGGCGGCTCGGTGTGTCGCGGAGAGGCGCCGGTTGCACCTCACCGCGGCGTGCCACGCAGCAGCCGAACCCAGAAGACGAACTCCAGAGCACCACCAAGTACGGCGAGAAGGATGAACCCCTTGCGGAAGCCGACGGCGTAGCAAGCCCCGGCGGCGAGCACCAGCAACACGAGCAGCGCGATGTGGCGCACGACCGGGGACGCCGGCACCGATCAGCCCTTCGAAACGCGGCCGATTCCGCTCACATTGGTTGACACGTCGGTGGCACCGCCCTTCCAGGTCAGGCTGCCGACGCCGCTGACATCTGCCTTCAGGGACTTTTCGGCACGCACGCTGCCGCTGCCGACGCCGGACATCTCGGCCACCACTCGATCCGCCGCCAGAGCTTCGGCGTCGACGCTGCCAACACCGGACAGCGCCAGTTTCAGCGAATCAACCTTGCCGGCCAGCGTCGCGCTGCCCACGCCGGAAGTTTCGAGCTTGAATTCGCCACCGTTGAAGCCGCTGGCGTCAATGGAGACAGTGCCCGAGTTCTCGATCCGCTTGACCGACTTCGCCGTGACTTCGAACAACAAATTGCTCTTTGGCGTGTAGCCGCCCTCCGTTGACAGCACCAGCACGCCGTCGCGTACTTCGGTCTTGATCAGCGGCAGGATGTTGTCGTCAGCCGTCACCTTGAGCGAGTCGGTGTCACCGATGCGCAGCTTCAGCTTGCCGGTGCCGGTCGCCTCGATCGCTTCAAAGTGCGCCACAGCGCGGGACTCGCTGGCGCTGACGCCGCTGCCCTTGACAGATGGTCCGTCGCCAAAGGTGATCGAAATATCGCCGCAGCCCGAAACTGCCGCCAGGCCGACCAGCGCGCCGACAGCGAGCAGCGGGCGCAAAAGTGTTTTCGGCTGAAATTTCATGATGCCTCGTCCCCTGCTTACTTCGGCTGCGCTTTGAGTACGCTGGTGGCGGTGGTCACCAGACCAGCGATGTCGGTCAGGTTCTGCGGCACCACGATGGTGTTGCCGGTACGGGCGATGTTCGACAGCGCCGCGACGTACTGCTCGGCCACCTTCAGGTTCACCGCCTGCAAGCCACCTTCCGAGCCAATCGCCATCGCGATCTTGCGGATGGCCTCGGCGTTTGCTTCGGCCTTGGCCAGGATCGCCGCGGCTTCGCCCTGCGCCTGGTTGATGTCGGAGATCTTGTCACCTTCCGACTTGGCAATCGCGGCTTCTTTCTGGCCCATCGCGATGTTGATCTGCTCCTGCTTGCGGCCTTCGGATGCCGCAATCAGCGCACGCTTCTCGCGCTCGGCCGTGATCTGCGCCTGCATCGCGTGCAGGATTTCCTTCGGCGGCGTCAGATCCTTGATCTCGTAGCGCAGCACCTTGACGCCCCAGTTCATCGCGGCCTGGTCAAGCGCCGAGACGACAGCGTGATTGATCATGTCGCGCTCTTCAAACGTCTTGTCCAGCTCCAGTTTGCCGACCACGCTGCGCAAGGTCGTTTGCGCCAGCTGCGTGATGGCGACGATGTAATTGGACGAGCCATAGGTGGCGAGCTTCGGGTCCGTCACCTGAAAGTACAGGATGCCATCCACCTGCAGCTGCGTGTTGTCCTTGGTGATGCACACCTGGCTTGGCACATCGAGCGGCACTTCGCGCAGGTCGTGTCGGGAGGACACACGGTCAATAAACGGGATGGTGAAGCGCAGCCCCGGCTCCAGCACGCGGTCGAAGCGGCCCAGCCGCTCCACCACCAGCGCACGCTGCTGCGGCACCACGCGGATGGCCTTGATGACGAAGATGATGCCGACGATGAAAATCGCCAGCGGGACGATGGAACTCAAAAAACCACTCATGGTGATCTCCCCAAAAAATGCACTAGTGACACTTGTGATGACGTTGCTGAAATCGTGGTTGTTGATACCACCGAATTCCTCGAAGTCGGTCCGTGGCTTCCACTTAACACCGACGATGTAATGATTAAAAAAGTACTTGCCGACGCTGTAGGCAGGCAGGAAGCCGAATACAGCCCACAGGATCCATTTGCGCAGCTTTGCCTCGAACGCCTTGCGCTGCGCGCTGCTATCGCTTTCCCCATTGCCCGGATCACGCTGCCCTGAAGGCGCGGGAAAGCCCGATGGCTGGCCGGTACTGGAACTGGTCTTCGTGATGCCAGGTTTGCCTGAGGACTTGGCAATCCAGTCGCGCAACCGGGCATCCATCTCCGCCCCGGCCTCCAGCAGGAGGCGCTTCAGCGGGTCCTCGCCCGGTGGTTTCTTCTGCTCGGCCATCGTGCCGTCAATCCCCCGTTTGCGGTTTGCTGTCGATCAGGCCGGCAGCGGGCCCAACACCAGTTGCGCCCCGCGCATGTCGACAATGACCATCTGTTCGCGTCGCGGGGTGCTCGCCGAATCAAGCACCGCATCCCAATGGGTGCCGCGGTAGGCAACCCGCGCGGTGCCGTCATCGCGCCACTCCAGCACGCTCACCCGCTGCCCGACATCCAGATTGTTCGACAGTCGCGGTTTCGACATGTGGCTGCGCTTCCAGCGGTTCACCGCCAGCGTGCCAACCACTTCCACGACCGCCGCTACCCCCCATTGCCAGCCAACGTCGAGGCCAGCGACAGCGGCGATGCCACCGGCGACGCAGGCCAGCGCCACAATCAACAGGTAGAACGTACCTGTCATCATTTCCACGCCAACCAGGATGGCGGCGGCGATCCACCAGAGGTATTGCAGTGCCATGTCTTATCTCTCCGTCATTGCAGTCATGATACGGGTAGATTGGGGCGCCGCAAAGGCCGGCCTCCGCGACTGGCGGCTACGTCCCCGCGACTGGTCGCAAGAGGCCCCCTTTGGGTCTGCATTGCCGCCGAAAACGTCGTGACAGCCGGCTTTTGTACGCGCCTGCAACACTTCAATGCCGCTGCGGCTTGAGATGTGCCGCGCCGCACAAAAATAGCGCTTGTCCCCGTATAATCAATGGTTTAGCGGCGTCCGCCGCAGCCCGGTTGCTATCGGATTCACGAACATGCCCATCTACGAATACGCCTGTCCTGAGTGTGGCGCCCAAAACGAGCACATGCAAAAGCTCGCCGACGCGCCAATCGCTGCGTGCCCGGCCTGTGGCAGCGGCAAGTATTTCAAGAAGATTTCCGCCGCCGGCTTCGCGCTGAAGGGCACCGGCTGGTACGCCACCGATTTCAAAGGTGGCGGCAGCAAGCCGGCCGAGAGCAAAAAAGAGGCTGAGAGCAAACCCGCCGAATCGGCCGCGCCCGCGTGTGGCGCCGGTGCCTGCGGCGCCTGCGCGACGCCGGCCGAGTAGTCGCAGCGCACTGACAACCAATAATTTGACCGGAAACTGCAGCGCAGCATGATCAAGAAGTACCTCCTCGCCGGGCTTCTCGTCTGGGCACCGATCGGGATCACGATCTGGGTGCTGCATTTCCTCGTCACCACGCTGGACGCCACCTCACACCTGCTGCCCGACGCCTATCGCCCCACCTTCCGTGGTGAAACGATTCCAGGCTTCGGCATCGTGATCTCATTCCTGCTGCTGTTCGTCACCGGTGCCATCGCCAGCAATGTGTTCGGCAAGCAGCTCGGCAAAGCCTGGGACGGCATGGTCAACCGCATCCCGGTCGTCGGCGGCATCTACAAAAGCGTCAAGCAGTTGACTGACCCGGTGCTGTCGGAAAACGGGCAGGCCTTCAACAAGGCGGTGCTGATCGAGTTTCCGCATCCTGGCGCGCACTCCATCGCCTTCCTCACCAACAAGGTGCAGGGCGAGCTGCATGACAAGCTTGGCGAAGAGCACGTTGCGGTCTACATCCCCACCACGCCGAACCCGACCGGCGGCTACATGCTGCTGCTGCCGAAGTCGCGCGTGCAGGAGCTGGACATGAGCGTCGATCAGGCGCTCAAATACATCATCTCGATGGGCGTCGCCGCGCCACCGCCGCGCGCCAATGGCGAGCTGGCCCGCTGGGCCGAGGCCAACCAGTCGGCACTTGCCGCCCCGCCTCCCAATCAAGGTAATACCAACGCGTGACCAGGTCGGCGGCGCCTGTGTCATCTGAGCCAGCCGCCGACACTGCCAGCGACCCGGCCACCCGGCCACCCGGCCACCCGGTAGCTCGGCAGCACACCGTTCCCGATTCTTTGCCTTGCCGTTTGCGTTCCGCGTGCTTCGCGATGGCGTTGATTGCGCCGACCCGCCGAAGGCTTGGCAAACACCAAATACTGCTACCGAGAAAAACCATGCGTACTACCTACACCGGTCTCGTCGACCAGAAATACCTCGAACAAATCGTCACCCTCACCGGCTGGGTGCACCGTCGCCGCGACCACGGCGGCGTGATCTTCGTTGACCTGCGTGATCGCGAGGGCATCGCCCAGATCGTGATCGACCCGGACCGCCCCGAAGCTTTCAAACTCGCCGAAACGCTGCGCAACGAGTTCTGCATCCGCGTCACCGGCAAAGTGCGTGCACGGCCCGCCGGCACCGAGAACAAGGACATGGTCTCGGGTGGCATCGAAGTCTTCGCCCACGAGATCGAGATCTACAACGCCGCTCAGACGCCGCCGTTCATGATGGACGAGGACAACGTCAACGAAGAGGTGCGACTGAAGTACCGCTACCTCGACCTCCGCCGCCCGCAGATGGCCAAAAACCTGCTGCTGCGCGCCAAGGTGTCGGCCGCTGCGCGCGAATACCTCAACGAGCGCGGCTTCGTCGATATCGAGACGCCGTTCCTTTACAAGAGCACGCCCGAGGGCGCGCGCGAGTTCCTGGTGCCGTCGCGCATCCACGACGGCCAGTTCTATGCGTTGCCGCAATCGCCGCAGCTGTTCAAGCAACTGCTGATGGTGGCCGGTTTCGACCGCTACTACCAGATCGTCAAGTGCTTCCGCGACGAAGACCTGCGCGCTGACCGTCAGCCCGAGTTCACGCAGATCGATATCGAGACCTCGTTCATGACCGAGTACGACGTACAGGACATGATGGAAGGCCTGATCAAGTTCCTGTGGAAGAAGGGTCTCGGCGTCGACCTGCCCGACTTCCCGCGCCTGCCGTACGCTGAGGCGATGAGCAAGTACGGCAGCGACAAGCCCGACCTGCGCGTCAAGCTCGAGTTCACCGAGCTGACCGACGTCATGAAGACGGTGGACTTCAAGGTCTTCCGTGGTGCGGCCGACCTCAAGGACGGTCGCGTGGTCGCGCTGCGCGTGCCGGGCGGCGCCAAGCTGTCGCGCAAGGAGATCGACGACTACACGGCCTTCGTCGCAATCTACGGTGCCAAGGGTTTGGCCTGGATCAAGGTCAATGACGTCACCAAGCTCAACGACGAGGGCCTGCAGAGCCCGGTCGTCAAGTTCCTCACGCCTGATTCGCTGAAGGCAATCATCGAGCGCAGCGGTGCGCAGAACGGCGACATCATCTTCTTCGGCGCCGACCGCAAGAAGGTCGTCAACGATGCCATCGGCGCGCTGCGCGCGAAGATCGGCCATCAGCACGGTGCCGAGCTCGGCTTTTTCGAGAAGGGCTTCAAGCCATGCTGGGTGGTGGACTTCCCGTGCTACGAGTACGACGAAGAGAACAAGCGCTACGTCGCCGCGCATCACCCGTTCACCAGCCCGAAGGACGACCACTGGCCGCTGCTCGACACCGACCCAAGTCAGGTGCTGGCCAAGGCCTACGACGTCGCGATGAACGGCTGGGAGCTGGGCGGCGGTTCGGTGCGTATCCATCGCCCCGAGCTGCAGGCCAAGCAGTTCGCGACGCTGGGCATCAGTGAGGAAGACCAGCGCGCCAAGTTCGGCTTCCTGCTCGACGCGCTGCAGTTTGGCGCGCCGCCGCATGCCGGCATAGCGTTCGGTCTCGACCGCATCGTCACCATGATGTGCGAAGCCGAATCAATCCGTGACGTCATCGCCTTCCCGAAGACCCAACGCGGCCAGGACCTGATGGTCGATGCGCCGACGCCCGTTACCGAGAAGCAACTGCGCGAATTGCACGTGCGGTTGCGGAATCCGCAAGTAGCGGGGTAACGTTGTAGGGCGGGACGCTTGCGGTCCCGCCGGATGCGGTGGCATAGTTAGCCACCGCGTTGAATAGCCTTCGGCAATGGCACAAGGCGGAACCGCGAGCGTTCCGCCCTACGTGCTTCAGACGTGCATCTAGCGAGGAGTTTCGGTGGAAGTGCATATGATGGTTTGCGCAAACTCGGTCGATTTGCCGGATCGTCGAGAATTCCAACTTGGCGAAATTGGCTTGCTGCGTTACGCCACGGACCTAGAGACGATGGTCCTCGACCAAGTAGCGGACGCGTTGCTTGGACAAAGCCGAATTGATCGGCAGCACACTTGGTTCGGTGATTGGATTTCTAACGGAACTCCGGGTAGCTTCCGCTTTCAACGGAAGAGGAAGCCCCGACGATACGTTGTACTGGAAACAACTGAGCAACGACAAATCGATTTGCTACAGCTATTGGCATTGATACTTGTTGAGCCATTGGTTTTTTCTACACCTGTGAAGAAAATCGGTCCAAAATTTGTCCTAACTTTCAATACTTTGGGAGCGGCAGATTCCTTAGTAGGGCTGAGCAATCGCGAGTTTCGCAGTGGCGGACAACGCAATAAAAGAATATCCGACGCGGACATGAAGGGGCTGGTTAATTTGCTTGCTCACGTTGGAGAAGAAGCCGAAGAAGCCGAGCAAGTTCTCGATCTGATTCGGCAGTACGTTGACGTGCTATCGATCCCGATTTGGTCAAGCTTTCGCTTTTCTGCATTGATGGCGCTTATCGAGGGGCTACTTGCACATCAACCCAAACCCACGGATCCCACGGAGTCAATAACGAGGCAAATCAAACGCAAGTTCGATCTCGTAAATTCAATTTCAGAGACACCACTTCAGGCGAAAGACTTCTTTCCAAAAATTCCGGACAAATTGCGTACAGATCAACTCTGGACAAGGCTTTACAGCCTGCGGAGCAACATCGCGCATGGAAACGGGGGGCGCTTGGAATCACAATCGCAGTATCTCGTTGACGTCGCGACCGCGTGCAAGTACTTGGATGCTTCGTTGCGAATGCTCTTTCGCCAGTGGATCGCGCAGCCGGCAATCATGTCAAAGATTAGAGCGATTTAGTGCCGTAGGGCGGAACGCTTGCGGTTCCGCCGAACGCGGTTGCACAACTCCTAATCGACTAAACAGCCTTCGGCAACGGCACACGGCGGGACCGCGAGCGTCCCGCCCTACACTTGGGCATGCCTGACTATCGTCGCCTGATTGTTCCGGGTGGTTCGTACTTTTTCACGGTGACGTTGCTGGAGCGGCGCGGCAATCGTCTGCTCGTTGACAACATTGATGCGTTACGCAACGCCGTGCGTGTCACAAAGCAGGAGCGGCCTTTCCGCATCGACGCCTGGGTGGTGTTGCCCGAGCACATGCACATGATGCTCACGCTGCCGCCGGGTGACGCTGACTTTTCGGCGCGCATCCGTGCCATCAAGATTCGCTTCAACCGCGCGATTCCACCGACTGAACGACGCTCGGAGACGCGTGTAGCAAACGGCGAGCGCGGCATCTGGCAACGCCGATTCTGGGAGCATCTCATCCGCGATGAACGGGATTTCGCTCGCCATTTCGACTACGTTCACTACAACCCGGTGAAGCATGGTCACGTTGGGCGCCCGGCCGATTGGCCACATTCGACGTTTCATCGGTGGGTCGAGCGTGGCGTTTATACCGACGATTGGGCGGGTGGTGACATTTCGGGCGACACGCTTGGCGAATGACTTGGCGTTAGACGTTGGGCTCTCCCGCGACCGCGTTCGGCGGGACCGCTAGCGTCCCGCCCTACGGCGTTACCATCCGCCGCATGGATGCCCCGACTGAATCACGCCTGATCCGACCCGCGCTCGACAGCGATGCCGAACCGATGCGCGTCGTGCTCAACGAAATCATCCGCATCGGTGGGACCACCGCGATCACCAGCGAGTTGTCAGTGGACGAAATGGGCGAGTGGTTCATCTCTGGCGCGGACGTCGTGTCCTGCTTCTTGGCGATCAACGCGAATGGGGAGATTCTGGGCTTTCAGTCCCTGAGCCGATACGGCGATCTGCAGGAAGGCTGGGTGGACATTGCGACTTTCGCGAGCCGGTCGCGGCAGAAATCCGGCGTCGGCGGTGCACTCTTCGCGCATACGCGTGCGGCAGCCGCGCAGTACGGCTTTACGACGATCAATGCATCCATCCGTGTCGACAACACGGGGGGCCTGGCCTACTACGGCAAGATGGGCTTTGTGACTTATCGGGTCGAAGACGGCGATCCGCGTTTGCAGGGCCGCACTTTCAACCGCGTTCACAAGCGCTACGACATTTGAGCCAGTTAGAGCGCGTCCTGCTCGGTTGCTGCGGAACGGTTGCCCGCGAAGGCTTGAGGCGAAGCTGGCGTGCTTCCGCCGACGATCACGTCTTTCGTGGTGTCTTCATTGCATCAGACGGAGATCTCCATGCTTTGCTCCCCTCGCCTCAAGTTGCTGCTATTGGCCTCGCTGGTGGGCGTCAGCCCATCACTGTCGGCCGAGCCTGCAAAGGGCACACTGAACCACGCGGCAAAGTCCGGTCCGGTGGTCGTCAACGTGAAGTACGCCTTTCTGGTCAAGGGGCCGGACGACATGAGCGGCAAGCCGATGCGACAACTGATCCTGTCCGACGTTGATCTGGCCAGCCACATCAAGGGCTGTGCCACCCTGTCCTGCGCGACGAACAAGCTGGAAAGCGGCATGACGGTGGACTTCGACACCGGGCCGCGGCTGAACTTCTGGTTCGTCGGTAACGGTCAGCGCGTGCAGGCGTCCGGCACCGCGCAACCGGAGACGATGAAGCTGACCGCCAACACGCCGCAACGCCTGGCCGGCAAGTGGACGCACGACGCCTCAGCGCAAGGCGGCCCAAAGATCGATATTGAATTCGACGCCGCCCTGAGCAAAGAGTTTGCGAAGGCGCGCTGATATATCCGCGCCCGCCGCGCGAGCGATTGGCGTAATGTCCGAATTCGGCGCGACACGCCGTAATCCACGGTATCCACCTCAGTACAAGGAGTCGATACCGTGGATCAAGACAAGCCGATCGAACTGCACATCAAAAACCAGAGTGGACTGCCATTGCCTGGCGTCATCCAGGGCATCATGTACGTGGTGTTCTCGTTCCCGCTGATCGTCATTCCGATGACCATCAGCGAAGTGGGCAAAAACCCGAAGGTTCTGCTGTTCTGGCCGTTGCTGTTCATTCCGCTGGGCGTGATGTATTTGCTGCGCCGCGCTTTCACGCGATTCGCAATGACGCTTTACCGCGACGGCAGCGTCAAGATCACACAGCCATTCAACGCGCAATCGATTCCGCGCGAGAAGCTCTCCGTCATCGTTGCCAAGGCGAACAACGCACACATCGGTGGCAGCAGCGCGCCGGTGCGCGTGGCGATCCCGTGGCTGTTCTTCTTCGATGCCTCACACAAGGAGCTGGCGCGGGTCTCTCCGTCAGGCTACGAAGCGGATGACGTGAACAACATGCTCGCCGCGATTGGGCGTTTGCGGCCAGACGTGAAGATCGAATATCAGTAGTCATCAGCAGGGTGGCAACGCTGCTATGCTGCCGCGCTTCTGCGCCCTCGCGCTGGCAGCGAACCCGCCTAACATTGCGCCTCTCCCGCTGATGCCAATGAGGTCGCAATGCAAATTCCTGTCACGCCACTGCCCGACGGCAACGCCATGCCGCGCTTTGGTATTGGTACCTGGCGAATGGGCGAGCAAACCACGGCGGCGGCCGCCGAGGTTGCACTGATCCGTGCCGCCATCGAGCGCGGCGTTACGCTGATCGACACAGCGGAGATGTATGGCGAGGGCGGCGCCGAATCCGTTATCGGCCAGGCCATGCGCGACGCCGGGGTGCCGCGCGAGCAGCTTTATCTGGTCAGCAAGGTTTATCCGCACAATGCGTCGAAACGCGGCACTATTGCCGCCTGCGAGCGCAGCCTCAAACGGCTGGGCAATGAATACCTCGATTGCTATCTGCTGCACTGGCCAGGCGAGCATCCGCTTGAGGACACGGTGGCCGCTTTTGAACTGCTGAAAGCGCAGGGGAAGATTCGCGCCTGGGGCGTATCAAATTTTGACGTCGCCGACATGCAGGCGCTGCTGGCCGCCGGCGGCGATGGCGTCGCCACCAATCAGGTGCTCTACAACCTTTCCCGACGTGGCGTTGAGTTTTCGCTGTTGCCGTGGCAGCGGGAGCGCAGCATCCCGACCATGGCGTACTCACCGGTCGGGCAGGCGCGACTGCTGGATTCGCACAAACTGAAGGCCATCGCGCGCGACGTCGGTGTCTCGCCAGCGCAGCTGGCGATTGCGTGGCTCATGAATCAGCCGGACGTAATCGTGATCCCGAAGACAACGCACGTCGCCCGGCTGGACGAAAACCTGGGGGCGCTGGATTTGCGGCTCGACCCGTCAACGCTGAAAGCGCTGGACGCTGCCTTCCCAGCGCCAACGCGGCGTACCCCGCTGGAAATGCTCTAAGGTCGGTCGGCCGTCGAGATCAGTGGTCGAGCCGCGCTGCGGCGCGGACAGTCTCCACCAGCAGTTTGGCAGCGCCGGCGCTGCAGCGCTCGGTGACGGCAGCCTTGATGCCATCGATGGCGTCGCGCAGCATCGCCGAATCCTGGCAATGGATCAGGCCGGCAATAAAGGGGCGCGCAGCGTCGCCGAGCAGCTCCATCGTGGCGTGCATGGCAGCGCGGCGGGCAGCCTCGAACTGCATCGGCGTCAGCGACCGCTGCAACGCGTCGACGCCTTCCAGCGCCGTGTCGCCCGGCAACTCGGACAGTGATACCGGCTCAATCAGCCCCAGATTGAGCAACTCGCTGACGAGTTCACCCAGTTCGGCTGGCCGAAAATGGGGCAGCAGCGCGTCCAGCCCCTGCTCACCATCAATCAGATCCAGCAGGCGCCTCAGTTGCGGGCGACTGAGCACATGATGATGCTCAGACTCGTTGTAGCCAAGTATGGTCTTGCGAAAAACTGCGTCCATGACTTCCACCGCCCCGCTTTCGCGGGTGGTTGCCTGCTCTTCTGCCGCGTACGTCATTGTTGTTGTGGCGCTTTGGCGCGTTTCCCTCGATACCAAAACCATTGACATATTTATTTTTGTCAATGTTCATATCGTATCTGAACAACCACCAAATCAGCATCGGTTGGGAAAAAGGATGCTGCAGAGCACCGCCGATGCACCAAAAAGCCACAGCGGAGGCGACGCCAGCCACTCGCCGAGCCATCAGCGATGTCGCATTCGGCGCTACGATACGTCTACTAGGCACCCTTTCTGATTTCCGGAGCACCGCCATGAACGCTGTCCAATCCACCTTTGCAAAGACGTCGCGCGCGCTGGCGGCGATCAGCGCCATTGGCGTTGCGACGGCCCTGAGCCTGGCAGCCCCCGCCCAAGCCGTGGACATCAAGTGGTCCCCCGCCGACACCTTTGAGCACATGGTGGCGATCCAGCCGGGCAAGGCCGCGGAAGTTTGCGGCACCATCGAGCCACGGCTGCCGGTGGAATGGCGCTTCACGGCCAATGGCCCGTTGACGTTCGACATTCACCGCCATTCCGGAAGCGAGGTGATCTACGCCACCCGCAGCTTCATGACGCGCGAGCTCAATGGCCGCTTCAGCCCGACCTTCAACTTTGACTGGTGCTGGATGTGGAGCAACGAGTCGGACGCGCCGGTCACCGTTCGCGTTGAACTCAAGCGCTAGGCACCACAGCCGTCGGTCAAATTGGTGGCAGCCGTTTCATGAAATGACATCCGATAATGTCCCAGGCCATGGAATGGTCTGCAGACTTTTGTTGAATCAATCGGCGTTTGCGCAGAACGCCGTTTCCCTTCCCACGTTCAACATCGACCGCTACGGCGCCAGCGCCGCAGCCTCGGTGCGCAGCCAGGCGACGAAATCCTGTGCATCGGTATTGCGTTGTGCGTGGTCGGCAATCTCCACGTAGTAACCGCGTTGCGACGCCGCGCCTCCCTTGAAGGGTGTCACCAGCCGCTGGTCCTTCAAATGCTCATCCAGCAGCGGGAAGCGTCCGATCGCCACCCCCTGGCCGGCGACTGCTGCCGCGACCGCGTCGGCGTAATGGTTGAAGCGCAGTGTGTTCTTCATGCGCAAGTCGCCGGCACCGGTAGCCTCCAGCCAGGGCCCCCAATCCATCATGGCGCCATAGTGCGCCGGCGCGTCTACCGTCAGCAGTGTGTGATGGGCAAGATCGGTGGGCTGCCTCAGCGGATGCGGCCCGTCGCGCAGCAACGATGGCGCACAGACCGGCAAAACCGTCTCGGCAAACAGCGGCGTCTCGCGACCGCCGCGAATAGGCACAAAGCGCACTGCGACATCGATCTGCGAACGCGCCAGATCGAGCAGATCCAGTGTCGCCGAAATGCGCACGTCCACCTGCGGATGGTTCGCCGTAAACCTTGCCAGTCGTGGAATCAGCCAGATCGACGCAAAGCCGGGCGTGGTCGTGATCGACACCTGCCGCAGCGTAGGCGCCGCGCGCACCAGCGCTGTCGCGTCACGCAATCGCTCAAGGCAATCGATCACCGCCCGCTGCATCACTGCGCCAGCTTCCGTCAGCAGCAAAGACCGATGCCGCCGCACGAACAAGGGCACGCCGAGTCCTTCTTCGAGCTGCTGAATCTGCCGGCTGACTGCGGACTGGGTGAGAAACAACTCCTCCGCCGCCTGCGTAAAGCTCAGCGTGCGCGCTGCAGCTTCAAAAGTGCGCAGCAGATCCATTCGGGGCAATTTGGCGCGGGCGAAGCTGACAACCGAATTCGCAACAGAGTCGGTTGGTGGCTTTTTGACATTCCTACTAGGCATGCGAAGTATTCCGCTTTAGCGTTTGAATGCAAGGAATATGGTCAGTATATTCATGCTCGTAACGCATGCTAACCAGTTATTTCCTCGTCACTCAATGCCATTGCATGCACTTCCGCAGAAAGGATGCCCCATGAAGACCCATCCCATCGCCACCGTATTGCCGCTCGCCCATCAGGCAACGCTGCGTATTGACGACCCGGCGCACCTTGAAATCACCTGTACCCGCGGCAGTCTGTGGCTCACGCTCGACCATGACCGGCGCGACATCGTGCTGACGGCGGGTACTGGCGATGTCAGCTTCGCTACCCACCAACATCGCCCGCTGCTGATCCACGCGCTGCAGGACTCAGAGCTGACCGTGGCGGTGGCTGGCGCACAGATCGCCACCACCCAGGCCGCCACCCTGCTCGACCGCTTCACTCGCAACACGGGTAAGCCGCTACTGCCACTCGCACCGCCGCTTGCAGCCTGATCGATAGTCCGCGTGCCAAGCCTGTGATCGAACCACACCCACAGGCCGTCCGCCCCGTTCAGCGAGAATCGCATTGAACGGCAACGACATGACACAAGGAGTGGCAGACGATGAAACTGGGAATTGATGGCAAGTGGGCGCTGGTTTGCGCTGCCAGCAAGGGGCTTGGCAAAGGCTGCGCCAAAGCGCTGGTTACCGAAGGTGTGAACGTTGTCATCACGGCACGCGGCGCCGAAGCGCTGGAAGCGACCGCCGCCGAACTACGCACGCTGAACCCGGCCGTCAAGGTCGTCACTGTCTCCGGAGACATCACCACGGCGGAGGGCCGTGCTGCTGCCCTGGCCGCCGCGCCACAGATCGACATCCTGATCAACAACGCTGGCGGCCCGCCGCCCGGAGACTTCCGTAACTGGTCGCGCGACGACTGGATCAAGGCGGTCGATGCCAACATGCTGACACCGATTGAGCTGATGAAGGCGGTGATCGACGGCATGTGCGAGCGCGGCTTTGGCCGCATCGTCAACATCACGTCGGGCGCCGTGAAGGCCCCGATCGACACGCTAGGCTTGTCCAACGGCGCCCGCTCGGGGCTCACCGGTTTTGTTGCCGGTCTCGCCCGGCAGCCAAAAGTGGCCAGCCGTAACGTCACCATCAACGGCCTGCTGCCGGGGCCATTCGATACCGACCGCATGCAGGGCATGCTCGCCAACTGGGCAAAACGCGATGGCAAATCCGTCGCCGAGACGACCAGTGCGCGCCTGTCGAAGAATCCGGCGCAACGCATGGGCAACATCGACGAATTCGGCGCCACCTGCGCCTTCCTCTGCAGTCAGCACGCCAGCTTCATCACGGGGCAGAACATCCTGATGGACGGCGGCGAATACCCCGGCACTTTCTAGCGGTGCAGATGAGTACGAAGTCGAAACGCGCATGCGGAATCGTTGGCTCGCATGTTCGTTGCCAGTAAGGTGAATGACGAATCGTCAGGCGGGGAGGACCTCCCGGTTACCGATCGCGTCATTCGCTTCCTTGACGAGATCGGCATTGATGTCGTCGAACGCCCCCTCGCAACGCGTACCTTTCTTCCAGGCATCCATATCGATCACGGGGTGATCGTGATCGATCGCGCTGCCATGCGTTATCCCGGTGACCTGCTCCACGAGGCCGGACATCTGGCTGTTGCGCTTCCGTCCGAACGCTCTCTGTTTCATGAGACCTTTGGCGACGACGGCGGAATGGAAATGGGGGCCATCGCCTGGTCCTACGCAGCGGCAATACACCTGCAAGTGCCACTGGATGTACTGTTTCACGACGGCGGCTATCGCGGCGATGCAATGTGGCTGCGAGAGCACTTCAGTTCGCTGAGAAGTCTTGGGGTCCCGATACTGGTTTGGCGGGCAATGACCGAATACTCGCTTTACCCGGCCATGCATGCCTGGACAGCCCCGACGCCGCCAGTCGCCCCATAGTCTCTACTCTTCTTCCCACCAATCGGGGAACAAAGCCACCATTAGCTCAACGCTGCCGACACGTACTGGGCAAGACGCCCCACCCGTGTGTCTCACGCGGTGGCGGCAAGAGATCGGACCGGGAACTACGTCAAGGGCGCGCGACAGCTTCATCACGCCGCAGCTGACAATCAGCGGACGCTGGCAAATCAGAGGAAATCAGCAGAAGGCGCCGGACAATATCAGCGACAAAGCCCATCGCCGGCCAGGCACGCACGCAGTCGTCAATGCGAGAAGCGCGCGATGCGCAAGACACATCAAGCCACGCGACTCACGCTCGCTCGCGCCTTGTTGCCAAAGCCTTGCATATAGAGAACCGCAGCTGCTCCAGACTGGGATGCAAGACCAAAGGTGCCTTCGACAAGCTCCGACTCCGCAGAAAAGTGCAACTCCCACTGCTGCCATCTCGAATCCCGTGTCGTCGCTTCAACCCGTTCAAGCGTCACCAGCGTTCCGTCATCCAGCAGAAACTGACGACCGATGCACAGGTCTGGTGCACTCAGCAAATTTTCCTGATACCCACCGGCACGCGCGATAGGCGAGACCATGCAAGTCGCGCCGGTAGCCGCGATCAAAGACGTTGCCCGGACGAATTGGCGCCTATTCATAGCTTCCCCTCTGGTTTTGCTCAGTCTACTGATTTGCGAAGGATTCTACGGTGGAAACGCCTGCGCCGGCGTCAAGGCGTTGCAGAAAATGCGCTGCGCCTGCCGCATCGACTGCCCGTTGACCGGGTAACGCGTCGACGCCGATTCGCGCGGTCCAACAAAGCTAAATGCGCGATGGAGTTGTGCAGGGGAGCTTTCCCGGCAACCAATGGACAACGTCGATCAACGCGCAACGCTACCCGGGCGCATTCGGATTCAAGGACCAGCATTCCACGCGAACATCAATCCGCTGCGGCAGACGACTCTGCTCAAGGTCTGGTCAGTTGAAGACCGCCTGATAGATAAATCCATCCCGCTCCTGCGCGACAGGGACGAGAAACAGGGCGAACTCGCCAATTACGCTGTGGCGTACCGTGTACGTTTGCTGGGGAAACAGCACCGCCGCAGCGCTTCGAAACAACAGCGAAAACGGCGCGCGCATCAGTTGCGCCTTTGGAGGAACGGGCAATGGGCTGGCTTCAACCAGCACAAATTCCGTGTTACCCGCCGTCAAGGCGGCGGAAAACGTGGTGTTCACAAAAGGCACAAAGTCCTCCAGTGTCAACAGTTTCAGCATGAATTGCAGATCTCAGATGCTCGCGAGAAGCGAGGCAATACCTTTCAATTCGCCGCTCGCGCTTCCCTCCTTGACGAGAAGGGAAGCCACGGCAGAACGAAACGAACAGCGTTAATCGGCGGGTGCGAACTTTAGACCTAGACCGTTCCAACTGTCACACGGCGACCGCGCCGATAGAGCGCCAGTACTGCCAAGAACACAAGCAAAATGCTTTGCAATGGTGCGATCGTCAATGGAACGACGATCGGCGGTAGGGCTATTGCCACAGCCGCAGACGCTGCACTGGTACCAGCGCTATTGATTGCAACGACGCTGCAAAAGTACGTCACGCCATTCTGCAAGCCGCCGACGGTAATGGGAGATGAGCTGCCAGACACGCTGACACCGACAGAAGAGAGCGACGGAGCTGTGCAAGTTGCCCTAAAGCTGGTGATTGCTGCACCGCCGTTATACCCTGGTGCAGTAAACGATACCGCAACGAGTCCGTTCGCGGGCGTCACCACGCCAATGGTAGGTGCGTCGGGCACCGTGGCTGGCGTGACCGCAACCGTCGCCGAGGCCACACTCGGGCCCGCTGCGTTGGTCGCTA
>ENA-UOYA01002700-UOYA01002700.1-activated-sludge-metagenome-genome-assembly--contig:-NODE-2700-length-16846-cov-4.225180_pt1 | contig 16846 bp, 10 predicted proteins | sample MGYA00238163_ERZ764804 | MGnify/ENA primary metagenome ERZ764804 (study PRJEB28919, sample SAMN05720223) | activated sludge metagenome | isolation source: Anaerobic digester | place: Hong Kong... | reverse complement strand
CGATTTTGAAACAATCGAGGGAACAGTTCCGCTTAATTTTGACGGAGTTACGGCAATATCCAAAATATCTCAACTCCTTTTATTTGATGATGCCAGCTTCAATAAAGCTATATAATTGGCTGACGGGGATTGAGCGCAACACACATTTGCCGATTTTTTCAGGCACGACAAGGGTTATATTCTCGCCCGCTCTTTTCTTATCGGACAGAGCCGCTTGTGCAAGGCTTCTGGCATCATAGGGGCAGTAAACAGGCAGGTCATATTTTCGGAGCACCTGTTCAATTTCCTGCGAACAAGCCCGGCAAAGCCCCTGCTTTTCGCTTGAAGCAGCAGTAACAGACATTCCTATTGCTACCGCATGTCCGTGAGTTATCTTAAAACTACTCAGCTTTTCAATTGCATGGCCTATTGTGTGCCCGAAATTGAGAAGCTGCCTCTCTCCCCGGTCAAACTCATCACCGCTCACAATTTCGGCTTTGATTCGGACGCATCTTTCAATGCAGTCTATGATATTTTCCGAAAGCATTCCGTTAGCAATATTATAAAACAGCTCCCTGTCCCTTATTACGCCGTATTTGATGCACTCTGAAATTCCGTCAGCAAGCACGACATCGGGCAGGGTTTGCAGAGTATTGCAGTCAAAAATGACAGCTGATGGCTGGTAAAACGCACCCACAAGATTTTTGCCCGCAGAGAGGTCAACACCAGTTTTACCTCCTACCGAGGAATCAACGGCGGCCAAAAGAGTTGTCGGAATCTGAATATAATCAATCCCCCTGAGATATGCCGAAGCGGCAAAGCCTGCAAGATCGCCGACAACGCCTCCACCGAGGGCAATAATCAAATCTGCCCTTGTCAATCTGCTCTGTGCGGCAAATTCGAGAGCATCCGCAAAGGTATTGATATTCTTTGATTTTTCTCCGTTTTTAAAAACAAATTTAGAAACTGAAAAGCCCTCCGCCTCAAGCGAGGTTTTAAGAGACTGAAAATACAGTGGCTCTACAATGTCATCTGTGATAACAAGACATGTGCATCTCGGGTGAACATTGCTAATAATTCTGCCCGCATTTTTGAGTATCCCGCACCCTATATAGACATCATAGCTGTTCCCTTTTAAATCAACCCTGACAGTTTTCATGGTCGTTCTCCTATTTATTTCTGCAGACTGCTTCAACTTCCCTGACCTTCTGGGCAATATCTCTGAACTGCTCGGGCGTTACGGACTGAACGCCATCGCAAAGCGCATGCGGCGGATCATTATGAACCTCTATCATAAGGCCGTCCGCCCCTGCTGCCACGGAAGCTAGCGACATTGATTTGACAAGCCTTGCGATACCCGTTGCATGGCTCGGGTCAACAATAACTGGCAGGTGGGAAAGGCTTTTGAGCAGCGGCACGGCAGAGATGTCAAGAGTGTTTCTCGTTGCGGTTTCAAAGGTTCTAATTCCCCGCTCGCAAAGTATGACCTTCTCATTGCCGCCGACCATTATATATTCTGCACTCATGAGCAGCTCCTCAAGGGTACTTGAAAGCCCCCTTTTGAGAAGGATGGGCTTTTGTGTTTTCCCCAACTCTTTAAGCAGCTCAAAGTTCTGCATATTTCTTGCCCCGACCTGAATAATATCCACGTCTTCAAAGTATTCAAGCTGAGATAAATCCATAATTTCTGTTATAATCGGGAGGCCTGTCATTTTTTTTGCTTTGAGCAGAAGCTCGATTCCGTTCTCCCTCAACCCCTGAAAAGCATAGGGCGAAGAACGCGGCTTATATGCTCCGCCTCTGAGAATTGAAGCACCGCTTTTTTTGACACTTTCGGCTATCATGCAGATCTGCTCCTCGGATTCTATGGAGCACGGGCCTGCGATAATTTGAAATCTCTCACCACCTATTTCTACCCCGCCGATCTTTATCACAGAATTATCGGGGTGAAACTTTCTGTTTGCCTTTTTATAAGGCTCCTGAACACGCTTGACATCCTCAACAATATCAAGAGCACGAATTAAATCAGGGTCTATCTGCGAAGTGTCGCCGATAAGACCGAGCACCGTCTGGTGGCATCCGTAGTTGACTTGAATATTAAGTCCCTGTTCCCTGAGCCAGTTTTCAAGGTTTTGCAGCTGCTCCTTATCATGGCCATCCTTTAAAATTACTATCATAGAAATTTCCTCCAAAAAAGCAAAAGCTCCGCAGTGTGTTTCACTGCGGAGCTAAAAAGTTGTAAAATAACTTAAATTACTTACTAATAAGCTCTGTTTTGCAGCGAAACCCTATAAGCCCTGCTAAAGTAAAACCCTGCAAAGCCATAAAAGCAATATTCAGCTGAGAAAAAACGAGAGTTCATAGTAAACACCCTTTACATTTTGGTTAATTATTGCACAAAACCCTACTAATGTCAACACTTTTTTCAGGCTGAGATTTTAAGGGCAAGCTAAATATATATTGTGTTTTTATATTTATTCTATTATAATCAAATAGTAAGGGTGATGGATATTATGAAAAGGGTTACAGCTCTCAGATATAAATTGACAAAGAACAAGCATTTCTATCTTCTGTATTGCAGATATTCATATTTAGTAAGCAAAATAAGATATTTAAAATATTCGGATGAAGAATATGCTCGAAAAACATATAACCGTTCGACGGGCAAAACACTCAACCTTCAAAATCCACAGACCTTAAATGATAAATTGTGGTTTTTAAAAATTTATTATAAAAATCCTCTTATGACAAAATGCTCAGATAAATATCTCGCCCGTGAATATGTTAAAGATTGCGGGCTTTCACATATTCTTAATGAGATTTACGGCGTTTATGAGGATGCTAGGGATGTGGATTTCGACAGTCTGCCGGATGAGGTTTTCTTTAAATGCAACCACGCCTCAGGGGCAAATATGATTTACAGAAAAAGTGAAGGCTTTGATAAAAGGTTTTTTGTCAAAAAGTTCAACTGCCTGCTTAAGCAGAATTATTTCTACTCCGCAAGGGAATGGAACTACAAAAACATTAAGCCTTTAATAATAGCCGAAAGGGTCATGAACCTTGACGGACTGTTAGACTTTAGATTTCTGTGTTTTCACGGCAAGGCTGCTTTACTGTTACTTGACAGCCGCCTCTGCAACTCTGACGGTACACATAATATTGACGGAGCAAGGAATTTGTATGACCCCGATTTCAACAGAATACAGGGAAAAATGAAGAGAGAAAATTATGAGGACATCCAGGTTTCTAAGCCTGAGAATTTTGAAATGATGAAGCACTACGCAGAGATTCTGTCTTCGCCGTTCCCCTGCTGCCGGGTCGACCTTTACAATATCGACGGTAGAATAGTTTTCGGTGAAATGACATTCTTCCATGGCGGCTGTGTTCAGGAATTTGAGCCTGATGAATATAATTATAAGTACGGCGCGATGCTCGACCTTTCAAAAATTGATTTTAATAATTTTAAGGACAATTAACTACCTTATTTCTGTATATTTCAGCACACCGTTTATCCTCTCGGATTTCATCAAGCCTATTCTTTCAACCAATATTTCCGTTTGAGGCAGCATTGCGTTTATTTTTTCAGCTGAAAAGCTTTCCGTAGGGCTGAACTGACGGGCAAGTGTCAAATGAGGCTTAAACTCCTTTTCGTCAAAGCCTACCCCCTGCTCTTTCAAGGCCACGCAAAGCTTATGCTGAAGCTCTGTTAACTCTTTGCTTTTTTTAAAAGCGAGGTAACAGATATCCCCGCCTGTGTTTTTAAAAAAGCCCAGCTTTTCAAAGCAAAGTGAAAAGGGTTCAAAGCTCACGGAATTCACTGCCCGAAGAGGAGCATAATGTGAAGGATAGTCACCTATAAAGGCAAGTGTCAGGTGAATATTATCTCTGAGAGTAAAGTTCCCTTTTTTACTCATTGCCCTAAGAATTTCTGTTATGTCACGGACAGTATCTTTAATTTCGCTGCTGAAGTTAATTGCCGTAAACAGCCTCATTCAATCACTCCGTTGCATTTTTCAATAAATATATACCATAACCTTTTATTAGTCAAATTAAAAGCCGCCGGCTGCTCTTATGCCGGCGGCTTTTTTACAATTAATAAGGTTTTGCTGATTTTACAGCAGTATAGGCACTGCATACATCGGTGCCGTTAACTGTTCTGTAGGCCACAGCCTTGTAATAGTAAACCTTGTTCTTGGTTAACCCTTTATTAACATATGAAAGTGAGGTCGTTGTCTTAATAAGCGTAAATGGGCCTGAGCTGGAGGTTGCCCTGTATATTTTGTACCCTGTTGCACCAGCAACAGAACTCCAGCTTAGCTTTATACTCGAGCTGCTTGCCCTGACCGCATTAAACGAGCCGGGTGTTGCAGGAATAGGCTTTGCCTTGGATACTGCGGAAACAGGGCCGTAAATATCAACACCGTTGACCTTTCTGTATGCCTTGACAGCATAGTAGTAGTAAGTGCCGGTTGTACGTGAGGTATCAGTGTAGCTTGTGGCAGTTGTCCCCTTTAGCCATGTATAGGTTTTTTTCCCGGGGTCATATCTATACAGGCCATAACCAGAGGCGCCGCTGACTGCAGACCATGTTATTTTTACGCTGTTATAGGATGCCGATACAGCCGTAATTGTAGCCGGTGCATTTGGAACTGGCTTTGCATTGGCAGTTGCAGAAACAGAGCCGTAAATTCTTTCGTCATTGACCAGCTTATATGCCTTGACCGCATAGTAGTAACAAGTGCCGGTCGTAAGGGAGGTATCTGTATAGCTTGTGGCAGTTGTCCCCTTTAGCCATGTATAGGTTTTTGTTCCGGGGTCATACCTATACACGCCATATCCAGAGGCACCGTTAGCCGCGGACCAGCTGATTTTAATACTGTTATAGGATGCCGAGGCAGCCTTTATTGTAGCGGGAGCGGCCGGATATACTCTGATTTCACAGGTAGCCTTTACGCCGCTGCCGTCCTTAGCTGTGCAGGTTATAACTGCAAGCCCTGTGCTTACAGATTTAATCTTGCCGTTTTCGTCAACCTGCACAACGGTTGAGTTGTTCGAAGACCATGATACTGCTTTATTATCAGCATTGGCAGGCTCAATGGTGGCGATTAATGTGCCGCTCTTGCCGACTGGCCATCTTAGGCTCTGTTGATTTAGAGTGATTTGAGAAACACGGATTACTATTGTGAAATTAATTTCTACTGAGTTGCCCGCTTCATCTCTTACAACGAGTTTATGAAATCCGCCTGACGATACCGTGCTTCCGCTAGTAAACGGCTTTCCGTCGAGCGTTGCGGTTCCCCCTGTAAAGGTTATTTTCCTTGGGCCAATATAGGTTGAGTTATTAGTAACGCCCTCAACTATAGGTGGGCTGTTATCTATATTGTTGACATTTAAAGTACTAATGTCACTGACATTTCCCGCTTCGTCGCAGCACCTGGCATCGATTATACAGTTTTTTGAGATAACAACAGGCAACGAGTAATTTTGCCACGCGCCGGAATTCTGTCTGTACTGCCGAACTGTGCTGTCATTTGGATAAGAGATAGTAATTGTAACACAACTGTTGGTCGGACCCTGAATATCAGCATGGATGGCAGGTGCAGCTGGAGCAGTTTTATCAATGTTGTCAATATAAATTGAATTTTCACTGATATTGCCATAAATATTGCTGCTCCTCGCATATACCATGCATGCCGAGGTAATTACGATAGGATCCTTATAGTCGAACCATTCACCGTCATCAATTTTAAACTTCATTTCAACGGAATCCATCGGATAAACAATAGTAACTGTAACATTGCCGCATGTTATGGCAGTCGGCGTTTTCGACATTACAATATCATATACCGGTGTGAAGATCTGAGTGGGATATCCGTTCCATGGGTTGCTGAAGCCCGTTTTCCCAAGCTGATAATAAACCTTGAATGAGGCAGGGCAGCCATTAAAAACTGTTGTACCCATCATAGGTGCATGCCCGAAGAAATATGCCCCACCGAGGGACGCGCAGCCGCTGAATGCATTTGAGCCGATAGTGGAAACCTTTTCTGGGATAACAACATTATTAAGCTTTTTGCAGTCCTTGAATGCGTTATCGCCGATGGTTGTAACCTCTTTGCCTATTACTAATCTGTTTAAGTTGCCGCAGCCCTGAAATGCCGCTGCTCCAATTGTGGATACATTTGACGGTATGAGGAGGGTTTCAAACGCACATCCCGCAAAGGCATTGTTGCAGATTTGCGTGACAGAATTAGAAATATCAACATTACGCAGAAAGCTGCAACTTGAAAAGGCATTAGACCCAATGTTTGAAACACCTTCAGGAATTGTCACATAAGTCAAGGCCTTGCAGTTTGTGAAAGCACAATCAGAAATACTCGTAATGGATTTGGATAATTTCAGGTTAGTTAAGGATGTGCAGGAATCGAAGGCGTGAGTACCTATGGCTGTTACTGTATCATTTATGTCAGCTTTAATCAGTGCGGAACAGGTGCTGAACGCATAGCTGCCTATCGTTCTGACCCCTTGAGGAATTACAAGCTCCTTGAGACTTGTAAGCTTATAAAAAGCATAATTGCCAATTATCATCAGGCTGTTAGGCAGCGACAGGCTCTGGACCTTTGTGCAGTTCTCAAAAGCATTGTTGCCGATTGAAAAAACCCTTCCCGGGATTTCCAGACTGAGAAGCCCTGAGCAGCCGCTAAAGGTATAGTTTCCTATTGATTTTAGTGTTGAAGGCAGGGAAACACTTGTCAAACCCGTGCAGCCTTGAAAAATATAATCTCCCAGTTCGGTAACGCTGCTCGGTATTGAAATGGTGGTCAGACCCTTGCAGCCATAAAACGCTTTGGTTCCAATAATTGAAACATTGTTTGACATTGTTATCCCCGTTAATTGCGTGCAACCGTAGAATGCCTGTTCTCTTATGGTTGTAACGCTTGAGGGAACAACATAGCTGGCAAACGGTCCAAGAAGATATTGAATCAATTCAGTCTTATTTTTATTGAACAATACACAATCCTGGCTGGAGAACATCATATTATCCTCATCAACAATAAACTCTGAGAGAGCGGTGCAGCCCTGAAATGAATTTGTCCATCCGTTTTCGAAGCCGGCTCCTATTCTGAAGGAAACGAGACTAGTGCAGTTCAAAAAAGCTGCGGCGGGAATAATAGTCAGACCATCGCCAATAGTGGCATCCGTCAACCAGTGCAGCCCTCGAAGGTATTTGTACCCATTGAAATCAAGCTATCAGGAAGATTAATCTTTTTGAGCGATATGCATCCCTTAAAAGCTGTTCCCCCTATACTTGAAACCTTTGTGCCGATAATCGCCTTTGTCATTGCCTTGCATCCGCTAAATGCACTTGCACCTATTGTGGTTACATAATTGGGAATAGTAATTTCAAGCAGACCTGTGCAGCCGGCAAATACGCTGTCACCAATAGTTTTTACACTTTCGGGCAAAACAATCTGTGTGAGGCCCGTGCAATTTTGGAAGGCGCATGTATCTATAATATTCAAATTTAAACTTAAAATCGGATTATTAAGTGAGGTACACCCTGCGAATGCATTTGGTCCGATTAAGCTTATTCCCGGAAGATTCACATAACTGAGCGATGTACAACCGAAAAAGGTCTTTTCCTTTACCGAAGTAACGCTGTCTGGCAGGTTAATTTCAGTAAGCCTTGTGCACCCTGAAAAAGCGCGCATACCTATATCCGTTACACTCGTTGGAATGGTTACTCCCGTCAGCTGTGAACAGTTTGCAAAAGCATCTGCAGAAATGCCTTGAACGCTTTGTGGAATAATATAGCTCTGCGTTTTGCTGACAAGATACTGGATGAGTGTATTTTTACTCTTGTTGAATAAAACGCAATCTTCACTTGAAAAAACAGGGTTGTTTTCATCAACAATTAGATTTGACAGCCCTGTGCAGCTTTTTAAAGCCGATAAAGATATGGAACTGACCTTGCTGCCGATAGTAACTGTTGAAAGGCCTGTACAGTTCAAGAATAAATTATCGGGCAGGCTTGTTACACCGTTCCCTATTCTAATACTAGCTAAATAGGTGCAGTTTTGAAAAACTGAAGTGCCCAGAGTAATGACATTATCCGGAATATTTATAGAGGTCAACCCGGTGCAGCCATAAAATGCACTTTTGCCGATACTCGTAACACCGCTGCCTATTGTAACATTCCTTAAACCTGTACAGCCGCTGAAAGCAGTATCACCTATTTTTGCAACCTTATCAGGGATACTTATCTCGGTAAGGCCCGTGCAGCCTAAAAAGCAATTATAGCCAATGGAAGTTACACTTTCAGGTATGTTTACTCCGAAAAGACCCATTACACCGTTGAAGGCATTGTCACCAATGGCCACTACGGGATAGCTGCCGAGATATTGGGGTATATCCACAACACCTCCCACACCTGTGTATTTAGTTATTGTGGCGCCTGCATTTGAGACTGTATAGGTGAAGTTGCCAATCTGGTCCGCTGACGCCATAAAGCAGCTTATGGGCACCAGCGTTAGAGTAAGCGCTAAAGCAAGAACGAGAGCCAGAATTCTTCTCATTTTTTTCCTCCTTTTTATTTTGTATTTAATATACAATATTATATTTAGTCTGATTACCAATTAATTATATCATTTTGTACCAATTATGTCAAATAAAAATATTTCTGCTATATTTTACAAATATTGAATAGTAAAAAAACATTTGGTATTATATGTAATGGAAAATGATGTCAATAAAAAGGCGGGAAGGAGGATATTATGACTTTAACTAAAATTGTTTTACTTGTGCTGCTCGGGCTTTGCAGCGGAGGCATGACAAGCCTAATCGGCGCCAGCGGTGTAATGATAGTCATCCCTGCGCTCAGTCTTGGGCTGCATTTCACAATGCAGGAGGCAATAGGTACAAGCCTCATGGTCGATGTAATCGGTTCCGTCGCAGTGTCATATACATATTTCAAAAATGAAAACATAGATTTAAAACGGGGCATTTGGATTGCCTTAGGCTCCGTAACGGGTGCACAGCTGGGCGCAAAGTTTGCGGACCTTATACCTAACACAGGCCTAAGCGGAGGGTTTGGGATTTTTCTGGCTGCTTTCGGAATTGTTATGCTGGTTCGCGGAGTTAACAAAAATGCTGTCGCCCAAAAAGTAAGTGAACCTCTTAAAATCAGCAGAAGCTGGGAGCGGAACCTTGTTTCGGTTTTAATCGGTTTTGTCCTTGGCATTATTAGCGGCCTTATGGGTGCCGGAGGAGGCATTAACTTTTTGCTGGTTCTTCTGTTTGTTTTAAGGCTCCCCCTTCATAAAGCCATCGGCACCTCAACACTGATTATGGCTATTACCGCACTTTCCGGCTCAATAGGCCACGCTTTACGTGGAAATATCAATATTCCCGCTGGCCTGATAATAGGTATGGGTACACTTATCGGAGGCATACTCGGTGCCCGGTACGCAAACAAGGTGAGCGAAAAAAAGCTTGGCAGGGTAACCGGAATGATATTTATTACTCTCGGAGTTATAATGACTATTTTTACAATATTCAAATAGCTCATCCTGCTTTAAAGTTTTATTATCATGTGAAATATATTATTTTAAAAGGGGATTTTTGAATGATAAACCGAATCATATCAGCCATCCTTGCATTTCTTGTTTCTGTTTTTGCGGCTATTTTTGGAACAGGCAGCGAAAAAAACAAGCTCGTAATCGAGCTTGAATCCAATGCTTCAACAGGTTACTCCTGGATTTGTGAAATGAACAAAATCGGAATCCTTGTGCTGACAAGTGAGGAATATGTTAACCCGGAGAATGACCCTCCCTTAACCGGAGCACCGGGCAAGCAGGTCTTTACCTTCACCTCGGTCTGCAAGGGTGAAGTCGAGCTTACATTTACATATCAACGGAGCTGGGAGAAAAACGAGGATTATGCCAAAAAGCTTATCTATACCTGCAGCGTTGATGAAAATGGAGTTATAACCATACTTGATATTCAGGAATTCACAAACGAGACTGTTTAAAAATGTTTTATTTTAAAGGGAGGCATCTTATGATGTCTCCTTTTTTAAAATTTCCTCAGATTACTATAATTTTTGTTGAATATTAACAAAATTTATAAACTCAATAATAAATATTGCATTTATTAGTAAAATATGGTAATATCCAGAAGGCGTATTATTCCAAAAAAATATTCAGAAAGGATTGAATTTATGAGAAAAATTAAAAGACATGGCAAAGCACTTCTGGCACTTATTTCGTCAACGGCATTGATGTGCAGCATTGTTTCCTATTTGTTTGTTGCAAATGCGGCGTACGATATAATCGGAGCAAAGGATTACACTATCAGTAACCCATATGAGGATGTTGCATGGGGAACCTGGGGAGCATACAAGGGTGCAACGCATGTTCACTCGCATCTAAGCGACGGCAGCGAGGACTTCGATGAAATGATTGAAGCCTATTATTCCGCTGGCTATGACTGTGTCGGAATGACAGACCACGGTACAGTCAACTACGGATGGACAGCGGATAAGCCAAGACATACTATCTTTGCATACCAGGCTCTTGTTCACGGCAGCGTATCCCCTCTTTCAGAAACAAGAAATTATGAAATTACACACGGCATAGGCAGAAATGGTCAGAAAATGATTGATGTTCCTCTCGGCATCGAGCTTAACGGCGCCTCAACCCAAAAGGTTCATGTCAACAGCTATTTTGCCAACTGCGGCGACGGTGACATGGAGATTAATTCAACCTGGCCGGCAAGTGCGGTTGCTAAATGCCAGGCGGCAAACGGGCTTTGCCACATCAACCATGTCGGCGAATGGTCCGGCGGAAATGACAATGCCGGAGTGTATGATGCTTCATTCGTCAGTAATTTTGCATCTATTTACTCAACATATTCCTCATGCATTGGCATGGAGCTTGTCAATACAACCGACAGCAGAACACGCAATGACCGTATTCTATATGACAAAACTCTGCAGCTTCTCGCCCCGCAGGGAAGAAATATATTCGGCTTCTGCGAGGACGACTCACACGAATTCGGCGATATCGGGAACAATGCCCAGATATTTATGATGCCCTCAAACACAGCGGAAAATGTCCGCGCCTGCATGGAGAGCGGCGCATTCTTTGCATGTTCCAAAAACGCAAGGACAGCCGCAGAGCTTGGTGACGGATTTGCGGCATCGGGTAATTTCCCGAGCGTCAGCAATATTTCGATTGATGAATTCAAGGATCAGATTTCTATCACCTGCGCTGATGCAACAAAGGTTAAGATGGTTGCAAACGGAAACGTTATTGAAAGCTACAATGTGAGCGCAGGTGGTGCAACAGTAACCTTCGACCTCAACCAATATGAGAGCCAGATTGGCAGCTATGTCCGAATTTACCTTACGGGTCCAGGCGGAATATGCTATGTCCAGCCCTTCCTGCTGACGTCAAGCACATATTCAACCTCAACCGTTCAATTTATTTTACCCTCTGCCGATACAACCCTTGCCGTTAAGAACAGTGCAGGTAATGTAATTGCTCCGATTAACCAGGCAAACTATTATATGCTTGGCGCGGGCAGCTACACATATTCCGCTCAAAGGTCGGGCTATATCTCCGCTGTTAATGTGCCTTTCACTGTAACCGAGGCAGACATTTCAAACGGTACGCAAATTAAAATTACGGTTGACCTTGACATTGACCCGACGGTATTATCAACCTACTTTTATGTGCCCGAAACAATTTACCTTAAACCGACAGCAAGCACAATGAACACCTTCCAATATTATGCCGACCGTGCAAATACTGTTGACGGAGCTCTAACCAAAAGCTCGGTTGACACTGAAGGTAATATTTATTTCTACTGTGCGGATGCAACATCTGTAACAATTAAGGTTGATGCAGTTGCAGCAACGGCAACAAACTCAGCAATAAACTTCAGAACAGGCTACACTGTCAGCGGGACGACAGTCTCAACCTCAATAACAGCGGGTACTCTTGCTTCAGCCCTTTCCTCCGGCGCAGGAACTGTTCTGACATGGACGGCACAGTATACTCTTGCAAACGGCGCAACCTACACAGAATATGCATATTCTTATGTCTATGCACCGCAAACAGGTGAGGTTGCCGCTGCAATGCGCCATGTTCATACCTACAGCACTGATGTTTTCAACCAAGGTATTCTTTGGTCAATAGGTTTCCAGACTGTTTCGGGCGGTTCACATTTGTGCAGCAAGAATTTCTATACGGATACCGCTCCAACAACCGATACGGGCATTGCCGGCTGGTTTACAAGCTCCTCCGGCAGCGGCACTACTTTCGGCAATTTCAGCCATACCTCCAATGCCGCAGATACGCATACAGTAACCGGCGGAACGGGCCTTCTGACTGTTGACTCAAGCCGAATAACGAACCTTAACCAGATTCCTAACCTCCAATTAGGCTTCTGGCAGTGTGATGTTGAAGGTGATGGAACCGCCGACGGATGGATTAAACAGACTGCCGATGGTGCAACAACACAGCTTAAAGCAATTTCAACCGGCGACGGGCTGGTTTATGCCTCCGCGGTCAATTATGCCAATTCCGCGGGCTTTATAGGAACAAAGGTAATTACCTTCTCGGCATATACGCAGACGCTCAGAGGCTCGCGTCAGAATAACAACTATTACAACATCAACCTTTCCGCAACCTATGTCAGCAAGGATTTGCTTCGCTCAACCTACAACACAGCAATCCGCAATCTATATCAGGCAGAGATTTACACGGCGGCATCCTTCGCCCCATACCTTGCGGCACTCAAAACTGCCGGCACGGTTCTTGGCAACCCCTGTGCCACCGCAGCACAGATAAGCTCTGCTCAGGAAGGACTCGCAAATGCTATCGGCTCTCTTGTGTTTATCTGAGCAATTCATTTTTTAAGCTTTTGCCCCTGCAGCGGATATGCTGGCTGCAGGGGCAGTTTTTTATTATATATTTTACATTTATGTTAATTTTTTCTTGTTATTAATTCTTTGTTCTGCTATTATTTTTACAGTAAAAGCTATGAAAAGAGGTGGTTTAATGAAGGAACAGGTTGATAATCAAATTCAGAAAAGCCCTGAAAGCTCCTCCGAAGGGCGGCTCACTCAGGAGCTGCTCTCCCGCAGGTTCATAGGAAACAGGGAGCTGCTGGCATACGGTTTTTCAAATTTCGGCAGTTCACTTTCCTCCGGCTATATCGGCTCCTTCTATACATATTTTTTAACAAATGTATTTTTAATTCATTACAAGCTTATAGCCATGATATCAAGCCTCATTCTTGTCTGGGATGCTGTCAACGACCCAATTATGGGTATCCTCTTTGACAAAACAAGAACCCGAATAGGCAAGGCAAGGCCATATCTTTTCTTCACACCTGTTCCCCTTGCATCTTGTGCGGCTCTGATGTTTCTTGGTGCAGTTTTTATATCGAATACAAACCTCTTTGACTTTAGAAAGTTCTTTTATCTTTTAACAATCTATTTTTTTCAGGAAACCTTCAGCACTCTAAACAGCGTGCCAAAAAACAACCTTGCAATGCTCATGACTCCCAATATCGAGGAACGAAAGCAAATTTATACAGTCAACAATTTTCTTACGGCAATCGGGGCGGGCCTGCCTAGCATGATTATCCAGCCTCTCATCGACCTTATAAGCTACGGCAAGGTAGGCATGAGCATTAAAACCGCATTTGTTGGAATGGGTCTGATAACAGCAATTATAAGCGGAATACTTCAGTATTTTGCATTTTTCTTTACAAAGGAGAGAGTTCTTCTCGTACCAAAGCAGCCCCCGATTAGGCAATGCATAAAATATGTTTTGCAGAACAAGCCGTTAATGATTAACCTGTTTTCAGGCATACTCAACAGCCTTAGCGCTGTCGGCGGTCAGTATATAAACTTCTTTTATATCGATGTAATGGGTTCCGCCACGCTTTCGCTCGTTTGCGGCACTCTCGCAACAATCATGCAGTTTACCTCTTATAGCTTTATCCCCTTCTTCTTCAAACGATTCACCATTAAGCAGATGTTTTTCGGCTTCAAGCTCTACACTTATTTTAACAGGCTGATAATGTATCTGCTCGGCAGAAGGCTTTTCGGCAAAAAGCTTGCCATGATAATTATGATTTCAGTCATTCAGATGCTTGAGTTTGTTCCGAATGCGGCTCAGGGAGTGCTGACAAATGAAATGTCCGCTGATATGCAGGACTATACGGAGTGGAAAACCGGTACCCGTCAGGAGGGTACGGCCGGGGCTATAACGGGAGTAATTAGTAAGTTCGGCAATGTCATATCAACGGCAGTAGCTACCCTTGCAATGCAATATGTCGGCTACCGCCAGGGTGCACCGGTTCAAACAGAAAAAACAAAGTTCAGAATTTTTCAGATGTTTTCAATTATTCCCCAAACGCTGAGCCTTGTAAGTATGATACCTTTTTTCTTCTACCCGCTGTTTGATAAGGAGAGAGATATAATGCGTTTACAGCTCAGGGAGCAGAGGGTTGCAAGGACAAACGCGATTCTGGAGGATATGAAATAAGGGGTGGCTTTTATTGAACCTCAGCGGTGCAGACTGGATGAAAAAAATCAATTCCGAGCTTAAAATTACTCAGATAAACATACCCGGCTCGCATAACAGTGCAGCGCGTTACATTCCTATGAGTTTTTTTGCAAGGTGCCAAAGCCTTTCGCTTCAAGGTCAGCTTGAAGCGGGAGTCAGGTATCTTGATATCAGGCTAAGACTCAATGGAAAGGGTTTTGTCCTTGCTCACGGCTTTTTGAACTGCAGAAATAAAAAATTCCCCTTTTCGGGGGAACTAAAAATAGAAACCGTATTAGAGCAATGCTATTATTTTTTGAGCTGTAACCCGACTGAAGCCGTGCTGTTGTGCATCAAGGATGAGGACGGGAATGCAGGCAGCGAGTTTTATGACAGGCTTTACAAGGAATACATATTGCAGAACCCCGAAAAGTGGTACATAGAAAACAGAATTCCCACACTCGGTGAGGTTCGGGGCAGATTAATTCTTCTTCGCCGCTTTGGGGTAGATGAAAAAAAATACTCGGATTCAAACTGCGGGCTGAATTTAACCCTTTGGCCCGACCAAGGGCACGGGCATGATAGGCCCGATTGCTTTGATATGCCCTTCATAACTGAGAAGGGCTTTGCAGGCTCGGTCCGGCTACAGGACTGCTTTACAATTCCTCCAAAAAGGAAGTGGCAGAAAATCGCCAGACCTTTTCTCGAAAACGGGCAGGATGATTCCATGCTGAGCCTAAATCTTTTGAGCACAGCTTATCTTTGCATGCCGCATATTAACTCAATTGTGATAAACAGATATTTTAAGATAAGCCAAACTGTGAAAGGTAGAAATTACGGTATTGTTATTTTTGATTTTGTTTCAAATGAGCTTGCCCGGAATGTGTTTCTGACAAACAAGACAGATACAATAGGCTTTATCCCTTCAAAAACATAGGTATAAATAATTCTATATAATTCATTCTTATCAATTCTTCCCCTTAAACACAGCCTTCAGGGCCAGCGGCAGAACTCCTGCTGCGGGCTTTTCGTATTTTTCTCCGCCGAAATAGGTCGATTCAACTTTGAGGGTATTCAATTCATTGACAGGTATTTCAAGCGGATTTTTATTGAGAACAACGAAATCCGCCGCAAGCCCCTTTCTGAGCGTTCCCCTTTCGTTTTCATCAAATGAGGTATATGCTGCCCAGGAGGTGTGCATGCGCAGGGCATCGAGGACACTTACGCTCTCTTTGGGGTTGGGGTGATTGCAAGAGTAATAAATGCTTGCAATGGGGTCAGGAATCGTGCACGGTGAATCGGAGCCTGCTGAAACCTTGATTCCCTTTTCAATCCAGCTCTTTAAGGGCATGACGGCATATGAGCGCTCCTCGCCGAGAATTCTGTCAAGATACTCCTGAGGCTCATGCTCCCAATAGAGGAATGCAGGCTGGGTGGCTATCAGAATACCAAGCTTTGCGGCTCTTTGCTGCATCTGTTCGTTCATGAGGTTTGCATGGATTATAATATGGCGGGCATCCTTCCTCGGAAAGTCGGCATAAGCCGCTTCATAGGCGGTGAGAGCCTGCTCGACTGCCGCATCGCCTATGGCGTGCATGCTGATTTGCAGTCCTGCACGGTTTGCCTTTATGCAGAAGTCGTTGACCTCCTGCTGGGTATGTGTAAGGAAACCTTTGTTTGCCGGGTTGTTTTTGTAGGGCTCGAGCAGAGCAGCATCCTCTGAGCCAAAGCAGCCATCAAGCGCAAGGCGGAAGCAGCCGCCAATTCTGGGCAGCTTTCTCCTGAGCACCTTGTCTATGTCCATTGTCTGAAAGAAAACCCTAAATGTTTGCGGCAGAGCCTTTGATGCAAACAGTATTGTGTCAACATCTATATCATTTTTATAGCCGACGCCTTCAACATTATGTATGAGCCCTATTCCCCTTTTGGCCATCATATCGGAGGCTCTTATCAGCCCTGCAAGAATGCTCAGGGCGGGGACCTTTTGCGTTATGTAGTTTACACCGTGATAAAAGGCGTTCTGATACATCCAGCCTGTCTCTTTGTCAAAGCCCTCGTCATTTATGACCTCCTCTGGGAGCTGTTTTACAAGAGCCGAGTTTGCAACGCCCGCATGACCGTCATATTTAACAATAAGAGTCGGTAATGAAGTCATTTTATCTATATCCTTCATTTCGGGGAGACGTCTCTCGTCAACAGTATGACCGCAGCAGCCGAAGGCGGGTATGAATTTAACCTTCGGATTGGCTTTTTCATATTCAACGAACATCCTGCCCATTTCCTCAAAATTCTTTGCATTGCGAACATCT
>ENA-UOYA01002697-UOYA01002697.1-activated-sludge-metagenome-genome-assembly--contig:-NODE-2697-length-16851-cov-9.684449_pt1 | contig 16851 bp, 33 predicted proteins | sample MGYA00238163_ERZ764804 | MGnify/ENA primary metagenome ERZ764804 (study PRJEB28919, sample SAMN05720223) | activated sludge metagenome | isolation source: Anaerobic digester | place: Hong Kong... | reverse complement strand
ATCAGTTTGGAAGCTATCGACCAAATTCAAGTGAATGTTGCACCATATGATGTATCACAAGGTGGATTCGCGGGAACAGGAATTAATAGTGTCACAAAAAGTGGTACTAATCAATTCAGGGGAACAATATATGCTTATACAAAAGGTCCGGGAACTCAAGGATATAGAGTTGGTCCAACAAATGTTGCCAAAACAGAATTTAATTTTGTTAATAGAGGGGCATCACTTGGAGGACCTATTTTGAAAGATAAAATATTTTTCTTTATAAGTGGGGAGCAAGAGAGAAGATCTTTTCCAGCGACCAGTTTAGTAGCTTCAGATGCTTCTCATCCAGCTGGTGGAAATGTTTCAAATGCAAATGCAGATACATTGGCTGCTCTTAGTGCTTTTTTACAACAAAAATATGGATATGATCCTGGAGCATTTCAAGGATATAATTTTAAAACACAAAGCGATAAAGTAACCGCTAAAATAGATTGGAATATTAATTCAAAGAATACTTTTACAATTAAGTATAACTATTTAAAATCATTTTCAGACCAATTCGCTAGTAGCAGCCGACCTGGTAGTGGCCAATCAACAGGTGGACAACCTGGTACTAATTCAATGCCATTTTTCGGAAGCGGATATGTAATTAATAATAATTTTAATATTATTATTGCAGAATTGAATAGTCGTATAGGTAAAAGATCTTCCAATAAATTACAAATTGGATATACAGCTTTAAGAGATTTTAGAAGCCCACATTCTAATAGCGAAACATTTCCTTTAGTAGATATTTTAAATAACAATAATATCTATACAACTTTTGGATACGAAATGTATACCTATAACAATAAATTAACAACGGATGTTTATCAATTCTCAGATTTATTTAAATTTTATAAAGGTAAACACGAAATTACAGTAGGTACACAGGATTATTATAGAAAATATGCAAACGCATTTGCTCCTGGATATCAAGGAGTCTATCAATTTAATTCTCTTACTGATTTTTATAATAGCGCAAGAAATGGAGTCGCTAATGCAAAAAGTTATTATCTACAATACTCAGCTTTGCCTGGTGGTGACTTCCCATGGGCATATGCTGGTTCAACAGAATTAGGTGTATTGGCTCAAGATAAGTGGAGCGTTACAAAAAAATTCACACTTACTTATGGAATGCGTGTAGATTTAACAATTTATAATCTTATGATTAATGCTGGGTGGAAAAATGGGTGGCCGGATTTGAATATCAATAAACAGTCATTTACTGATAACCCATATTTTGATGCTTTAACATTTAAAGATGGTAGTTATAATATTGGAAAGGCACCAGCAACAAAACCTTTATATTCTCCAAGACTTGGATTTAATTGGGATGCTAAAGGAGATAGAAGCCTACAAATTAGAGGAGGTATTGGGGTATTTTCGGGTCCACCACCATTTGTTTGGATAAGCAATCAAGCTTCAAACAATGGTATCCAATTTGGATCATTTACAAAATCTAATGTTGCTTTTAATCCAGATCCAAAAGCTTATGTACCAACTGGTGGATTACCAAATACAGCTTACAGTGTAGCATTAACCGATAAGCATTTTAAATATCCTCAAGTTCTTAAATCAAGTCTTGCTATAGATAAAAAATTCAAAAATGATCTAGTGATCACTTTAGAAGGGACATACTCTAATGATATAAATGCTGTCTATTATAGAAATATAAATCTTAACGAAACGAATGCTTTTGCTCTCTCAGGAGCTGATAATAGGATGAGATATCTTACATCTACTGCTAATAGCAATAAATATTATTTTGGATCGACATTATCTAATCCAAATCTTGGTAATGCTATTTTAATGAGCAATACCAATAAAGGATATTCTTATACAATAACTGGTAGAATTCAAAAAACAGTTAAAAATTTCTTTGGAAGTTTAGCCTACACTTATAGTGAAGCTAAAAATACGGCTGAATTTGGCAGCACAGCATCTTCTTTATGGAGCGCTAGAGCAGTTAGTTCAGATCCAAATAGTGCAAATCTTGCTAATGCTGCATATTATCAGCCACATCGTATAGTAGCTTACGCTTCTTATAAAATTCCAGAGGGAAAATATGCATCAACAAGTATTGGGGCTATTTTTGAAATGACAAATGCTGGTGTCACATCTTATGTATATAACGGGGATTTAAATGGTGATGGAAACACAGGTAATGATTTATTATACATTCCTCGAAATCAAAGTGAGATCAATTTAGTTAGCCTTGATACAAGAACAGTATCTCAAGTTTGGAATCAGCTTAATAATTTCATAAACCAAGATAAATATTTATCGCAGCATCGTGGTGAATATGCTAAAGCCAACGCAGTTCTATATCCTTTTTATAAAAGATTGGACATAAATATAACTCAAGATTTTGGCTTAAATACCTCACAAGCTTATTCAAAAGGTTTACGTAAAACAAAAAATACATTACGTCTTACTCTTGATTTAATAAATGCAGGGAATTTTGTTAATAGAAATTGGGGAACATATAAGACCCCCAATGTTACTAATTTCCTTAAATATGAAGGATTGTTACCGGATGGGAAAACACCTAAATTCTCAATGCCTTACTTAGACGCTGCGAATCAGGTACCACTTACCAGTAGCTTCAAAGATGATACTAATATATTATCACGTTGGCAAATGCAATTAGGAATTCGATATTTGTTTAATTAAAAAATATATAACAAAAAACCCGATATTATATCGGGTTTTTTGTTATATATTTACGTAATGGTAGTAACTAAGTCAGAGCTAAAAGATTTCATAGACTCTTATGGAGAAATCTATAGGATTGAAGAAAAGTCTTTGGCTACATCCTTATGTGAATTACATGAAATTATTTATAGATATTTCTTATTTGGGATGCCAAATAATTATACTCTAACTGAATGGGAATATCGAGAATGCTTAAAAATGTCGGAATGCTTTTCGAATGGTGTTATTGATTTGGAGCCTTATTTCATTTCCTTTATCAGGAACAGAAAATTAAATATTTTAAACGGATAAAGATCTTATCCTAACCTCTCTAAATATAGATTTATATTTTTTTTCAAAATTTTCTTTATTGATAAAACTATCATTTAATTTAATTTTAATATTTTTAATGTTACTGTTTTCACACCATATTTCAATATGGTAAGTGTCATATTGGAAATTACCAAATCCATAATCACAATAATCGTCACTGTATTTTTCAAAATGAAAAATTAAAATATTTCCATTTTTCATAGAAATATTTTCGGATAATTTAAACCCAATTAATTTTAGAGCATTTTCCCAAATTTTAATTTCATCCATTTTTTAATATATAAAACATATTAACTTACAAAAGTAGTTAATTAACTTGATACAGAGAAATATTTTTGACTATACGGGAATATTTTTGTATTTTTGTAAAAATAAATCACACTATGGAAGCAAAGTTCATTAAAGGAATCGTGCACCATCATCGTAAAAAATTGCTATTAACTTATTTTTTAGTTCTGTTAGAAAAAATTGGAGAATTATCAATACCATTTTTTCTAGGTATATCTATTGATGGATTAGTCAATCATAATTTTATGCCATTGATTTACCTGGGATCTATATATCTTATTTGGGTATTAATTGGTACAATAAGACACAGATATGATACTAAAACATATACAAATATATATAATCAAATCGTAATTGATATAATAGATAAAGATAAAGAACAAAATGTTTCTAAAACTTGTGCCCACACTAACCTAATAAGGGAAATTATTGATTTTATGGAATTTGACATGGTATATATCACGACAGCTATAATAAATATTATCGGATCTATGATAATGATTTGGATGTATAGCACAAGTGTTGTTCTACTATGTTCAATGATAATGATACCGGTTATTTATTTATCAAAGAGTTATGGTAGTATAATGAAAATATTATCACACCGAAGAAATTCTGAATTAGAAAAGCAAGTTGATGTAATATCAACAGGTAATATAAATGCTACTAAATCTCATTTTAGCATGTTGAGACTCATACAAATACGCATCTCGGATAAAGAAGCTACGAATTATTGGCAATTACAAGTCATATCATTAATCCTATTAATAGGATCTTTATTGGTTATAGGATTAAATGGTCCTGTTAAGGCTGGAATTTTAGTTGCTATGTGGAGCTATTTATTAACTTTTCTCGGAGCCTTGGAAATTATTCCCTACGCTATTCAAAAATGGAGTAATCTACATGATATTGTATCCAGGATTCAATCATAATATTTTTTTTAATTGTATTTTTAATTTTGTAATTTTGTAAAAAATAAATTTATGGCTACTAATATTGGTAAATTTTTATTAAAATCTGGGGATAGAATTAGTTGTAGAATTAAAGGGCAAGATATTATTGATGCTAAAATTTACTTTCAAGATGAAAATACCTCTTATATAAGAGGTTGGATATGCCATAACAATTCTAATTTTTCTGGGGACAGATCACCAAGATTGTTTAATTATAAATACTCATGGGCGTTTAATATCACATCTAATGGAATATCCGATGGAGTTGAAAATATTATCCCATTTTTACCAGGCGATTTTTTGATTAAAGATAATGTTCACATTTGCTCAGATATTTCTCATTTTTTGAAAATAAAAAAACTTAATTACATATTACCGCTATTTTACTGTAAAGTTGGAATATTTGATGAATTTGAAAAATATAAAATGTCTGAAATTGACGGATGTATTGTTTTATTAAATGATAGAAAATCTGTAGAAATTAAATTTTCTAGATTTGTAAGGCAGTTATCTTTAAAATTAAATGAATATTTGGATTCTTTTTTAAATAAATCTATTGAGGTACCAGGATTTTCCAAAATTGAAATTTCTGACAAAGAGATAGAAAATATACATAATCTATTTGTTGCTTTTCAAAAAAATGAAAAATGTAATATTCAAATACTTACCGGAGATGATATTTTAAAAGGATATGAAAGATTAAACTATCCTTCACAAGCAGGTGGTACCTTACATAAATCTTGTATGGTAGACCAATTATCATTTTTGAATATCTATACTAAAAATCCCAATCAGGTAAAATTAGCCGTTATTTATAACTCAGATAATAAAATTATAGCTCGATCATTACTGTGGATAGCCACTGACGGTAAAACTTATTCAGATAGAGTATATTATCAATTTGATTGGTTAGATAAATTCACTATTGAAAAATTAAGGGATATGGGTATAACGCCAATTTCAGAACAAGGTATTAAGACAGTACAACTAGAAAAATGGGAATTTGATAAATATCCATATGTTGATAGCTTTTTTTACTTTGATAAAATAAATGGTACTTTACTATCAATTGGGGCGGCAGTTCGACAGCTAAGAAATACAAATGGAAATGGGTAATTTAGTTATAATCATATTATCTTTTTTAGTATTATTACAATTTATATTTAATGTAATTATTATAAAAAATAATAATATCATTAAAAAAAAGAATAGTAGCCTGATTGAAGAAATTGATAATTTATCTTCTATCTTGCCTGGTGATAGAATTATATTTAATTCTCCTTTGACATGGGAAGGACAATCATTTAATGTACTCTATGAGGCAACTGTGGAGGAAGTATCTGATAAAAAATTAAAAGTTACTGCTTATGAGTATGAAAGGAATAATGGAATACCATCTAAACTATCTCCGACTAGTATACTTAATGTATTTAAAGAAAAATGGATAAATAAAGGTGATGCTTCTCTTTTAATTAGTAAAGATGATTCTCGACAAAGTAAAATAGACAGGATATTGAAATAAGTTTTATCTTTTATCCCATTCCCAATCAATTTTATTTTCCACATTTAATCTAAGCAAATCTATTGTCTTATCAATTGTTAATTGTGGCATATATATGTGTCTATGAACATAAAAATAAATATCATCAGAAACTTCCTCATCATAATTTGAACTATTTTCCCTACTTATATTCTTCCAATTCATGGATATACATCTTTTATTTAAAAGTGAATATCCAATACTTAAATTACCATAATCCAGTGTGTATATTAATAATGAAATGTTTGGCTTCCATGGATTGTGCCCACCTAATCCACGAGAATTTCCATATCCACCTTCTTTTTTTGGTAAAAATGAAAGATCTGACTTGTTGAAGTAATCAATAAATTCCTTATTAACTGGTCCTCCTCCCCATTCTTTAGATAAATTATAAGTCTCATTATACTTACTTATTAAATCTAATATTTCATTTTCTTTAAATACAAATAATTTATCGAATTCAAATAGCATTTTAGTATCAGCTTCAAATATTTGATACCGAGCCATTGTGCTTGAATCAGAATCCCGGTAGTTGTGGTAACCACCTTCAAATAATTTTATTTTTCTTATCATAAACTTATTGGTATATATTAACATATAATTATATGAATTTTATTCAGACAGATTTTCCAGGATTGATCGTAATAGAACCAAGTATCTTTTATGATAAAAGAGGATATTTTTTTGAGGCTCATAATTTAAAAACATTTTCAAATAATGAGCAAAATTATAATTGGGTGCAAGACAATCAATCACTGAGTTCTTATGGTGTAATTAGAGGCCTACATTTTCAATCTGGAAAATGGGCCCAAGCTAAACTAGTAAGATGTTTACACGGAAATATAATTGATGTAGCTGTTGATTTAAGGCCAAGCTCGCCAACATTTAAAAAATATTTTTCAATTGAATTAACATCAGAAAATAAAAAAATGATGCTCATACCAAGAGGATTTGCACACGGATTTTCGGTAATATCCGAAGAAGCAGAGATCATATATAAGTGTGATAATTATTATAATAGCTTAAGCGATGGTGGAATCATTTATAATGATGAATCCTTAAATATAAATTGGAGAATTGATAAGGGACATGAAATAGTATCTGAAAAAGACCTCCTAAATAGAAGTCTCGACTATGTCATTGAAAATCAAATATTTTTGGATGGAAAGTGATTTTTTAGTATATTTGTATTAAATTAATAACTATGTCTTGGGAAAAAGCTAATAAATTTGGAATTCTTAAAGTAGAAGGAAAATCGGTAAAGATGTACTCATCACAGACCAGTGCTAACATTATCAATATTGGATATGATATAAAAGATGTTAGGTGGTCCGGTAATGATCTTTTAGTTTATTTAATGGATGGTAAAGTAAGGAAATATAAAAATTTCTCAAACTACAGCGTTGTTTAAAAGCTTAGTTTTATTTGACTTTAGATTTTTCAAAACTTAATATTTGGTAGGAACTTATGTTATGGAATACTTTGAGTCTATTTTTGATTCGAGATTCCATTTCTCCTTTTTTAGGATCTTCACTAAAAAGTAATTTACCTTCTAAGATAGTTGGCTCAAATCCATCAAATATTATTGATAATTCAAAAGAATAAGTTATTAATTTATCATTATCATTATCAAATTTATCACCTGAAAATTGACTCGATATTTCTTTAAATGAAGGAACACCAATCTTAGATCTAATTGCATCTATATCAAGGTATCCTTCATTTAAAAATTCTTTATAATTTTTCATATTAATCCTTTTGAGCTTTGTAGGCTTTATACAATCCAGCAATTGCCAATACTCCAAATACAATACCGATTCCTAACCAACCAAATACACCATTAAAATTATTTTGATCTGACCAATACGAATCAATTTGGAAAAAAGATATTGCAGATGCAAAAGCTGAAACTGATGTAAATGTCATCCATTGTTTTACTCCCCAATTTTTCATAAGTTTAATTTTCTTTTATATATTAAAATTCAATTCCATTTTTTAATATATATTGGATGATATCTACAATAGTTATATTCTCATTAATAAATATAATATTAGCTTATATCGATAGTCACAAAATTTTAAATAGTAAGAGTATAAAACATGGTATAAATGCTCTATTTTATTTATCAATGATATTAGTGCCGTTTTTAATATTTGGGAATTATTTTTTAATAACATGTTTATTATTTAATAGATTAGTATTTTTTAATATATCTCTTAGTTTATTTAGGAAATTAAAATGGGATTATATTCCCACGGATCCAGCTTCTATTATTGATAAGATATCCAAATCAATTTTTGGAGTAAATGGAAAGATTATGTATTTTACATATTCCCTATTGTTTATAATATTTGTAGTATTTTCATTTTTATTTTAATTATGATTAAATCAATAATTGATCATATTGTTTCTATTTATGGATTTAGAATTATTTCAGATAAAGCTCCGGCTAATAAGTATGAGGAGATTAAAAAAAGAATATATTATTACTTTAAAAAACATAAACCCATTTTTATTTTTTTAAATAGGATTTACCCAATTAAATATTCTGCAGATATTAAATCATTACATAATGTAAATCAAAGGTCCATCTGGTTGCGTAAAATGGAATATAATTTTAATGAGGATTCAAGATCTCCTGACGAGATTGATTATTTTGAAATAGAAATTAGGCATATTAGCCCAGAACATTCCATATATGTTCCTGATACCAAGAAAATGTTTATACCTGAATCCAAAAATAATTATATCATTTGTATGTATTATAGCAGAACAGACAACTTTATTAAATTCTCAATTAATAGTAATTTGTCAATAATAGATGCTTATTTTTCAGATTATCCATCTTTAAACAGATGTATTAGGAATTTCAAAATAGAATCAATATTTTAGAATTTAAATTCCGGCTCATCTATTTCACCTGTTTGTATTTTAAACATATATGTATTAAAGTTCTCCACATATTCATCCTCATCAAAAGAGTCATCGAAAAAATCTGAATTCTCAAAATATTCAATATATATTGGTTGAAAATCGCCCCAGCCATGTTCATATTTCATTCTTTTAAGAATTACATCATAATCACGATCTTGAGCAAATTCTTCAAATAATTTTATCTTCATTTATTATATATTAAAAAATATAATTATATTTACTAATTAATTATAAAAAGATGAAAGATACTGGACAAATATTTTATCCACTGACAGTAAAAAGGATGACTGGAATACAGGTAAACATGGATTATCAATATCAATTAGTTGAATTAACAGTGAATGATGTTATAATAAGTGGTATACAGAAGAAGCATTAGATATTCTAAAACCAATTGTCACCCCAATGGTTAATCATTTAAAACTTGGTGGAACATTTGCACCGTTGATACTATTTGATAATATGAATATAGCTGATGGCCAGCATAGAATGGTAGCATATATTCTCAATAATACTAAATCGTTTTATGGTTTAATAAAAAGAAAATATGATGGAAAATAAATCAAATACCCACTTAAGAAGTAAGCAAGTAATAATTATTCGCAAAGATTTAAATATGAGGAAAGGAAAACAAATTTCTCAAGGGGCTCACGCATCCATGAAGGTGATTCTCGACCTAATGTCGGCTAACATAGTGGATAATAAAATAAGTCTAATTTTGGATATGGAGTCTAGTTCAGCCATGTCAGATTGGTTAAACGGCATTTTTACTAAAATATGTGTATCAGTCGATTCTGAAAAAGAATTAGTCGACATATATGAAAAGGCCATTTCTTTGGGAATTCCATCTTCTCTTATAGAAGATGCTGGGTTAACTGAATTTAATGGGGTACCAACAAAAACTGCTGTTGCAATAGGCCCTGGGTGGAACAATGAGATAAATCAAATAACTGGTCATTTAAAATTGTTATAAACAACAAGACATGATCATAATTTAATATCTATATAAAATTTTATAGTTCCGTCATTTTTATCATATGATTCCCTAACAACTGAGTAGAGGTTTTCGGATATATCTCGATGTCTAAACTTATACTTAGATAGGTAATATCTTTGTTTTTTATTAAATTCAGATTTAATGTAATTAATATAATATTGACATACATCGAATGGCATGCCGTCAGACACTTCAAAATCTTTTTCGGTAATTAAAACCATGGCATAACATTTATCATAGTAAATGTACGTTTTAATAAGTAATATATCTAGATTTCGATGGTTACATATTTCAATCAAATCATCAAAAAAAATTTTTGGACAAATTAGTGGTACATTAGGATCTTTGAATAATCCCATGCCCTTTAATAATATAGCGTCTGGGTTATTTTTTTTCCAATTATTATAATTTGGATCAATCGGATGATCATTTGATATTATATTACCATTTTTATATAAGCAAAGATCATTTCCATAATCAGTAGGTATGTTTGCAATATCATTAATATTTTTAAAAAATTTTATTTTCTTTAAATGTTTCACATAATATATATAAAAAAACAGACTTAATAAGTCTGTTAGTTGATTAGCTATTCTTTTTAAAAAGGCTAAAAATGTGATCTTTTATCCAATTTTTAATTGGATCAAAAATGTGATCTTTCACCCACTGGCTAGTTTTTGGATTTTTAAACCCAAAATACCAAATTACTGCAATTAAAAACAAAGTAAATAAACACCTCATAATAATTTTTTATTTTTCTATATATATATTTTTATAGAAATATATAATTTCTATATCCTATATATTCTATTGGTTTTTTATAATAGATTCTATATTTTTAGAACGAATGCATTTTTTACAAACAAGTGACCGCCTTTGTGTTCGCGGCGCCGGCTTTGTCGAATCTAAATCATACTTTTGTGTAGCACAATTAAAACAGGAATCATATGTATTTCCACAGGAGTCACACATACCAAGTAAAAAATAAGGTTCTTCCTTTGAGCAGAAATGACAAATTACTTTACTCATAGAATTTCTATTACTTTACCATATATTGATTTTGTCCATCCATTAATTTTACCATGATTATTTCCTATTAAACATCCCTTTTCACCTTTTGCTTTCACTATATGAGTATAAAAATTTCCCTTAACTTTACAATATACAATATCACCAATATTAATATCACTTATTGAAGCAGGAGCCAATTTGTGATTTTGTCCTGATTTTATTTTAGGAAACATTGAATTCCCATTTTCACTTGTTATGAATGTTTCTCCATTTATAAGCTTTTCTAATTTATAGTTCTTCATAGTTCAAATATATGAAATATATATAAACATCCTTAAATAGTTTTATATAAATTATATGCCATTAAAAAATAATATAATTAATTCTTTATATAACCAAATTTCTAGATCATCATCAAATCAAACCGGGATATTATATAATCAAAGGGGACCAACCGGATCAATTGGAATTCCTGGATCAATTGGAATTCCTGGATCAATTGGAATTCCTGGTCAACCTATTAAAGCAAATCATGAGTCTAATCCAATTTATAGCGGATCATTTGATATCAAATTAATAATAGATAATACTAATTATATTGAATTTTATGTTAATGAAATTGAATTTAAAAGTTCAAATATTGAAGATACTATCAATATTAATCTAAATATTGATGAATTAGATATCGAAAAATATAATCCGAATTATATTTTTAAGAATATTACACATGTATTTCAAACAATAATTAGCAATAATAAAAAGAAGATATTATCAAAATACCTCATTGATGTAAAATTTAGAGAGTGTAAAATTCATTGGACTAAAAATAGCGGTGGATTACTAACAATCAATTTAGTGTTGGATAATATTAAATCTACAAAAATCGAAATTAATACTGATATAAAATCGATTATAAGAGATATTAAGATATCAAAATTTCTTTAATATTTATTAAGTATATTTGTATTTATGAAAATATATCTTGATGATGATAGAGTGACTCCTGATGGATATGTCAGAACATATACAGTAGAGAACACTATTGATCTTATCATAAAAAATAATGGCAATATTGAAGTCGTAAGTTTGGATAATGATTTGGGATTGGGTCTTTTAGAAGGCAGAGAAGTTATGAAATGGATAGAAGAGCAAGCCTATTTTAATAAATTATACCCAATTCCACATTTACTAATACACTCTGGAAATTCCGTTGCTGTTGATGAAATGGCAAGGGCAAGATTTAATGCTTGGAAATTTTGGAAAGGACATGGATATAGCAGACTTGATTTTTTAAATAAAGAATATAAATGAAATTAATATTAGAAACAATTGACGGAGAAGATGTCAAAAAATATATCCAAAGTGGATATGTCCACACCGGACATGGATGTTGGGGAGAATCTGAAGGATATAGTTATAAGTATGTCTATTTAAATGGTAAAAAGTATGAAATAAATAATGAATATTACATTGCACATGACGGTGAATCTATTTTAGATGTTGGGAAAATTGATTATCTATCAAATAGCCTTTCTGAGCATTTAGATCCATCTATAAAATATAAACATAAAAAAGAAAGGTATAAAAGATATTTAAATCTAAAAAAAGAATTTGATACTAAATCAGAAGAAAATATTGTTGTTATAAGGGATGTTGAAATTGAAAATCTTACGGCCGGACAAACAGGAAATTGAATATGAGATCCTATGTTAAGAATTTTAAAATCTTAGATACCAAGCTAGTAAAATGAAAAATAGAATACCTAGGAAACTAAAGAAAAAAATTCCTATTGGAATGTATTGTTACACAGGATTAAGATATGATAATTCTACTGGAATTTTTCATGTAAAACCATGTCCATTCTATTCAAATGGATTATCTATTATAGATATTGAATCCCAAACATTATCAATAAATAGGGGAAGAAAAATAGAATCGATAAATTCAGGATTGATATATAATGAAATGAAAGTAGAAGATCATCCAAATTATTTTATTAGTTTATCCGGTAATGGCGGGTGGTGCAGGCTAAGACCGGCTGGTGGTATAGATGATCAATGTAAGGGTTGTGGAATTAAAATGTATTATGAAAGATCAGATAAAAGATACGATAAAAAAATGCGGATGTCTAAGTTGAAAAAAAAGATTTGGAAAAAATTAAAAAAATAAAATAACATATAAAATATTAAAAAATTCAATTTTAGATAAATGATTAACTTTTTAAAAAATAACCTTATCGGTAAAAAGTTTATTAGAAGTAACGGTGATATATCTCCTACAATTCTTGATATTAAAATGAAGACAATATCTATTCCCGATTCACCAGAAAACGATTGGTGGGGGTATACATATCAAGAAGCCACGGTCTATTTTAATTCTCCATGGGGCGAAAAGAGTGAAATTCCATTAAAGGAGTGTCTAAACTTCAGATTAGAAGGGGAACCAGGGTTTTAAATTATTTCTAAATATTAGCAAAATTATTCGTATTTTTGTAAAAAATAATTTATGCCATCAAGATATAAAACGGATAGTCACATTTCTAAAGAATTTAATGAATTTACAGAATGGCTTCGTGATAATGATGATAAGTCACTATCTACTGATGAGATATTTAAAAAATATCAATACGAAAAAGATATTATGTTTCATGGTGAGTTAAGAAAATTACACGGGGTAAACACAAGGAACCCTAATAAAGAATTGTTAATAGTAACTAGTGCTGCTTTAGGTGGAATTTTAATCGGTTGTATTTTAATTTGGTCGGGTATTATACCCAAATTTTTTAAATTTTTAACAGATTTTTTTTAATAAATGGAATTCGATTCTAAAGATTATGAGGTGGCTTTAATGATGTTTAAAGATGTAAGTCCAGAAAGATGTAAGTTGGTCTCAGGTTTAAGAAAATATGGATTAACTGAGCCATTTTGTAATGGATGGAACATTGTTTGGGACACCAGGTATCCAAAACATTGTGGGTGGCTAATTCCAAATAAAGATGGATTATTTGCTACCAAAGTAGAAGATAGTATAAAAGAAGAATCTGATTTTATTAAGAAATATTTAATGGATTAATATGATGAATAAAGTATTATCGAGATTAAGTTTTTTGACAATGATAGGATTTGTGTTTTTAATTTTTTCCGATAAAAATCAAATAATGGAGTTTACCGGATTGACTCTTGTTGGAGTTGGATCTTTATTTTTTGGTATTTTAATTGCCAAAAAACAAAATTCGAAATCTATAGAAATAATTGATGAAATAAAAAAAGATGAAAGAAATGACAAAAAATAAAATTGCTGTTTTAGGAGCAGGAATGATAGGTCAGACTATTGCTATTGATTTATCAAAATATTATGATGTAACATCATTTGATATTTCCGATAAGTCTCTTTCTTTATTAAGAAATAAATCCAATGTTAAAACTGTAAATACAGATTTAAGTAAATACCATAATTATCCTGAAATTCTTAAAGATTTTGACTATGTTGTCTCTGCAGTACCAGGATTTATGGGATATAAAACATTGGAAGCAATCATAAATTCTAAAAAAGATGTTGTTGATATTTCTTTTTTTCCAGAAAATTGCTCAGGTTTAAGTCAATTAGCAAGAAATAACAATGTAACTGCTATCATAGATTGTGGAGTTGCTCCAGGTCTATCAAATTTAATATTGGGTCATCTTGATACAAAAATGAAAATAAATACATTTGAATGCTTAGTTGGTGGCCTTCCAAAAGTAAGAATAAAACCGTTTGAGTATAAAGCTCCATTTTCCCCAATTGATGTTATAGAAGAATATATTAGGCCCGCTAGATACGTTGAGAACGGAAAAATAGTGATTAAGCCAGCTATGTCTGATACACAACTAGTCAATTTTGAAGAAGTCGGTACATTAGAATCATTTAATACAGATGGACTAAGATCAATCGTTTATACAATGTCTCATATTCCCAATATGAAAGAAAAAACATTGAGATATCCTGGTCATATTGACTTAATGAAATCATTATTTAGTTCCGGTTTTTTAGATAATAAACCTGTCAATTTAAATGGTCAAGAAATATCTCCAATGAAATTTACATCAACAGTTTTATTTGATAAATGGAAGCTGAATGAAAACGATGAAGAATTTACAATAATGGATATTATTGCATCTGATAATTCTAAGAGTATTAATTATCGCTTATATGATGAATATGATCCAAAATCAAAAATGTCATCAATGAGTAGAACTACTGGATATACTTGCTGCGCTGCGGTAAGTTTACTCACAAATGGATTGTGGGTAGAAAAAGGAGTTGTTCCTCCAGAACTGATAGGTAGGAACGAAGCTTGTTTTAATCACATCATATCTTATCTAAATGATAGAAATATTAATTTTAAAATCAAGACTACATGACATTAGATGAGATCAAAAATCATATGTATAAATATATGGTTGATGGAGTTCAACCAGCTTTAAATTCAGACTATATGAATGGATATGATGATACTGGACATTGTGCGATCAGCCTATGGAACAGAATTTTAAATTTTTGGAGTAAATTGGATTCAAATAGAGATTTTATCTATTTAGTTTCAGGAAAATGGGCAACAGATGGATTAGATTTAAATGGTGGTAGAAGTTATATTTTATCTTTATCTAATGTAGTACCTTTATTATTTGAATATTTACATTTTAATTTAAATTATTCCTTACAAGATTATAGAGAAATAATTTATAATTCAACTGAACTATCAGATGAATTACAGGATATGTATTCATCTTTACCTGCTATAAGAAATCAAAAAATAAATTTAATTATAGAATGATATACTATTTTGCTTACGGATCAAATATGTCCCTCAATAGAATGAATGAGAGAGGCTGTAAAATAAATTCTTCGAATCGTGGAATATTGCAAGATCATAAATTGGTATTTAACAAGAAGAGCGGTAAATTTCGAAATACTGGTTTTGCTAATGTAATTCCAAACCCCGGAACAGATGTGGAAGGTGTACTATATGAGATAGATGATTCAGATATATTAAAATTAGATAAATGGGAAGGATCCCCAAATCATTATAAAAGGATTGTTAAGAACATATTAACAGAAGTTGGTATAAAGGAAGCCTATGTTTATATAGCATCTTCAGAATGGATATCTGAAGGACTTAAGCCATCAAAATCTTATATCAAGTATTTATTGGACGGTAAACTTTACTTAACACAGTCCTATTTCAATTATTTGAGAAATATAGAAACTACTACACAATGATAGTTGAATGTTCATATTGCTCAAATCTATTCCAAAGTCCTCCAAGCACAATGTATGGATTTACCTGTGAGTCGTGTCATCAATCCAATGTTTATTGTGCGCTGTGTCATCAACATCAAATATTAACTGGTAATAAAAGTAATTTTCCTATTTACTGTAAAAAGTGTAATAGAGATAAAAAAATAAAAGATATCCTTGGACAAGGATTCTCTTTATGGGGAAATCCACAATTTACAATATCTAAATTAAATCAACAACTTGAACTATTCAACCTCTGTGTGGAAACAACGGAAAGTGAAGTTTCAAAAAATGTAGATAATCAAATTTGGTTTCGTATAATTAAAAAATAAGTTATAAGATGAGAATATGTCATCATTGTAAAGAAGGGATTAAGCCTCTATACGACGCTTATTGTAGTGTTTGTAAAACACAAATAATAACTTGCATAGATTGTAATAAATATTTTTCATATCAACCTAAATATAATAAATATTTTTATGTTATAACGAGGTGCGTTTTTCCTTTATTCCGTTTCAAAACATATAATAAAAAATGGTATTGTAAAATATGTTTATTAAACGAAAAGATTGAAGAGTTAATATGATGTATGAATTAAAGTCAAGACGACACAAATAAACTACTAACCGTTCAGTTAATATAAATAGAAAAATTATTATGGAATACAAATACGGAACACAAGTAAATTACAAAGTAGGTGATATATCAGGAAAAGGAACAATAGTCGGGAAAGCACTCACTGAACTATTCGTAATAGGGTGTACCTACATTATTGAAGACAAAAACATAATGAGCG
>ENA-UOYA01002693-UOYA01002693.1-activated-sludge-metagenome-genome-assembly--contig:-NODE-2693-length-16858-cov-5.810451_pt1 | contig 16858 bp, 12 predicted proteins | sample MGYA00238163_ERZ764804 | MGnify/ENA primary metagenome ERZ764804 (study PRJEB28919, sample SAMN05720223) | activated sludge metagenome | isolation source: Anaerobic digester | place: Hong Kong... | reverse complement strand
GCACAAACCCTTGCTACACCTGGTATTGGAAAATTTTTACGCCAAACTTGGGTTATTAAATTTCTTTTTCATAAATTCTTTTATTCTGACAATATGTTACATTTTTCCCGAAGGTTATTAATCAATTATTGTTGAAGATCGGATTAGATCATACAACAAGGGCAGGCATTCACATGAACCCTTTAGAGCAGCACACCATACGCTCCAGGTACGCGCTCCTGGCCGGGATGACACTGATAATCGTACTCTGCCTCGGCTGGTATATTTCCCGCTGCCTGGCAAACATCACTCGTGAAAAACTGCAAAATGAGAGCAGCAGCCAGGCAGGCGCCCTATCCGGCCACCTGCTTGATAAATTAGAAGAGACTGACCACGCTGTAATGGTTTTGGCATGGACCCCTTTGGTAGCTCCCGCTTTGGAGACAGGCCACACCGCGGATATCGAGCGTGCCAACCTGATTCTGGACCGGTACCGGGATGCCCTGGACGCCACAGTTTGTTACCTGATGGACGTCAGGGGCATTACTATTGCCTCATCCAACCGGCATTCCCCGGACAGCTATGTTGGTAAAAACTATAGTTTCCGCCCCTATTTCACACAGCCCCTGACCGGGCAGCCAGGCCGCTATTTTGCTTTGGGAGTAACCTCCGGGGAAAGGGGGTATTACGCCAGCTATCCCGTACGGGATAGTCACCAAAACATTATCGGGGTGGCTGTCATCAAAAGAAAGATTGAAAGTGTGGAGTCCAGTTTCAGGCAATACACTTACTGTTTCTGCATCGACCCCAACGGGATTGTGTTCTTTTCCAGCAAGCCGGACCTGCTCTTTACCAGTTTATGGCCGTTGGATGAGGCTGCCCGACAAGCGTTAACAGATTCCAGACAATTCGGGGACGGGCCTTTTAATAGTTTAGGCTTGCCGGAAACAGCTGATGGAGCGGAAATAGCACTGGAAGGACAGAATTTTTACGTGACCCGCAAATTCATCAACCCGGAGGGCTGGTCGGTAGTTCTGCTCACCCCGGATTATGAAGTAAACGCCGCCTGGCTGCTGGGAATATGTATTACTTTAAGCCTGTCGATACTGACAATCCTTATTTTCCTTGGTTTGTACCGGTTTGCTGAATACACCGCCCGGATATCAACCTCCGAAGAAAACTACCGCGCTATTTTCAACGGGGTCAACGAGGCTATATTTCTCCAGGAACTATTCAGTGGAAAAATTATTGACGTCAATCAAAAAACGTGTGAAATGTATGGCTACACACGGGAGGAGATTTTAACCGCTCAAATGGATCTGATTGTTCCCGGCATACCCCCTTACACCACAGAGGAAGTAAACTGGTTTATAAATGTGGCGTCCGCCGGGGAACCCCAGATTTTTGAGTGGCTAGCCAAAGACAATACGGACCGTCTGTTCCCGATTGAGGTCAACTTAAAGCGAGCGGTCATCGGGGGTAAAGAGAACCTGCTGGGTGTGGTACGGGATATTACGGAGCGCAAGCAAGCGGAAGAAGCGCTTAAAGAGTCAGAAGACAAGTACCGGACTATTTTTGAGACCACCGGCGCGGGAACGTTCATCGTCGAAGAAGACACGACCATATCCCTGGCTAACAAGGAATTTGAAAGTCTTTCAGGTTATGCCAAGAAAGAACTGGAAGGCAAGAAAAGCTGGACCGAATTCGCGGCTAGTGATGACCTGGAGATGATGAAGGAGTACCACCGTATGAGAAGAATTGACCCTGATTCGCCCCCCAGGAACTATGAGTTCCGGTTTATTGACAGGCATGGTGATGTAAAAGACGTGTTTCTGGCTGTGAGCATAATTCCGGGTACAAAAAAGAGTGTTGCTTCTCTTATAGATATAACCGAGCACAAGAAAACAGAGCAGGCGTTCAGGGAAAGCGAGAGCCGTTTAAATCGAATAACCGATAACATGCTGGATATAATCAGCCAGACTGATATAGAAGGGGTTTACCAGTATGTGAGCCCGTCGCATAAAGATGTCCTGGGTTATGAGCTGATCTACTTGTTGGGCAAGTCGGCTTTTGAATTTGTACACCCGGATGATTTAGAAACCGTGTTAAATGCCACCAAAAGGTGTAGAGAAACAAAAATGCCGGGAAAGTTGGAGTACCGTTACAGGCACGCCAATGGTCATTATTTATGGTTGGAGACGGTTGGCAATCTCTTATTTGATAATAACGGCCAAATTACGGGGGTTATCTTTTGCGGCCGCGACATTACTGAGCGCAAAAAAACGGAAGAAGCGCTGCGCCTGTCAGAGGAACGTTTCTTTAAAATCTTCAATGCGAGCCCCAGCATAATCAGTATCACCACGTTCAAAGAAGGGCTCTTTATTAACGTAAATGAAAGCTTTTTACAGGTGCTGGGATACAATCGTGAAGAAGTAATAGGACGCACAGTATCCGATATAAACATTTGGGTCAGCCCGGAACGCTCTGAAATTATTAAAATGTTTCAAGAGAGTAAAACTGTAAAAAACCTGGAATGCGTATTCTGTAAAAAGTCGGGTGAGTTGATTACATGCCTCTACTCGGCGGAGGTTGTTTATTTTAGAGGAGAACAACACATTTTAAGTACAGTGAATGATATCACCGAGCGCAAACGGCTGGAAGAGGAGATGGCCCGCCTGGAACGGCTGAACCTTATTGGTGAAATGGCTGCCGGCATCGGTCACGAAATCAGGAACCCGATGACCACAGTACGCGGCTTCCTGCAATTACTCGGCAGCAAAAAGGAATGCAGCCAATTCAAGGAATATTACAATTTAATGATCGAGGAACTGGACAGGGCTAATTCAATAATTACCGAATTCCTTTCTCTGGCTAAAAACAGAACTTTGAGTAAAAAGACGCTCAACTTAAGTCACATAGTGGAAACCATGCTGCCTTTAATCCAGTCGGACGCCACACGTGCCGATAAGTACGTTAAAGCGGCGCTTGAAGTCACACCGGATTTACTCCTGGATGAAAAGGAGATTCGCCAGCTGATTCTCAACCTGGTGCGCAACGGGCTCGAAGCCATGTCTCCCGGTGGCTACATCACCATAAGGACATTTATGGACGGCCAAAATGTGGTTCTGTCGGTAGAGGACCAGGGCAAAGGCATTGAGCCTGAAGTTCTTGAAAAAATAGGCACTCCATTCTTTACCACCAAAGATTCCGGTACCGGTCTGGGACTGGCCGTATGTTACAGCATAGCAGCCAGGCACCAGGCCGCCATAGAAGTTGAAACCGGCCCGGGGGGAACCTCCTTTTACATCAGATTTAAGCCGCAAAAGAAAACAGCCGTGGCCTAAGCGATGTAGGTGCGAATTTATTCGCACAATGTTTCTATCGCCTTAAATATCCCGGCGCTTAAACACTCCTTATTTGATTGAAATCAAACCTGAACAGTACGGGTTTTGTGAAAAAACTGATGGCAGGCCGCCCGCCTGCCATCAGTTTTTAAGGTTTTCTTTTAGTACAGAATCGGCGGGTCCGGCAGACAGTCCTTGCTGGTCATGTCATAAAGCCAGATCTGCAGGTTTGTCGCCCCGGCGAAGACAGTGTCCCAGGGAATGGAAAGAGAGTAGTTATTGCCGCTGATACCCGGAGTGCCTGTGTGTATTTTTTTGTTATACAAACCTGTACCCGCGGTTGTTTCCTTGTAAACCTCAAAGTTATGTAATAATTGTAATTCAATACCATCACTTGTTATATGTTATATATAACTTGTCAACAACAAAAAGTCATCTGCTGTGGAAGAATTGCAGAAAAAGAACTAATGTGACGTAACGGTTGGATATTTTGAAAAAAGTGGGTGATATTTAAAACATTGTGCCTGGCTTAATGTCATCATAGGGTTGATGTATCACGTGTATTGCCTTTAGGTTTCCGGTAGTGGCGTTTAAGCTCAGAAGCATAATCTGTACCTACGGCAGAAGCATTTTGATCGAGCCAGTCACTTAGGCGGGTCCGACACGTTGGGGTTCCCGAAGAAATCAGGTAATCGGCCATCAAACCATCAACTTCGTCCCGGGTTAAAATTACATCTTTAATAACAGTCCCCAGAAGCCTGGTTAGGAATAGCGCCAAAACCGGTTTAATATGTACGATCCTGGCCTTGCTCCCCACTTTTTCACGGATGAGCCGCACCAGTTCATTAAATGTGAATATTTCCGGTCCTACTGCGTCAATAACCATGTTCTTATTTGTTTCCGCCGCACTAACTACCAAGTCAGCCATATCTTCCACAAATACAGGTTGGAGTTTATAGCTGCCCGGCCCTGGAACCGCAAACACTGGAAACCTCCTTAGCAACCAGGCTATGTTGTTTATAAGAATATCTTCCTTCCCAAAGATAACTGTCGGCCTGATGATGGCATGAGACATCCTTGAATTAATAATTGCGGTCTCCAGAATTCCCTTGCCTTTGAAATAAGGAAGCGGCGCGCTTTCGGAAGCATTTGTGATGCTCACATGAACAAACCTACGGACACCAGCCTCTTCTGCCGCTTTTATGAGCTTGAGGGTATTGGAGACAGCACTGTCATAAGTGACCTGCCCGTACGCAAACCGAACCCAGTAAGTATTGATGAATGTTGAGGCTCCCCGTAAACTTTTGATTAGTTCTCTCTGATTGCCAAAGTTGAACGGCGCAATACTGATACGGTCGCCAAATGGATTATGCCGCCCGGGATGGGCAGTTAGCGTTTTAACCCCTATTCCCCTTGAAAGGAGCCGGCTTGTTATGTATTTGCCGGTGTAACCTAAAGACCCTGTTACCACATACAACTCAGGAGTATCCATGCTGACGCCTCCTTTTATCTCAACCCTGCTTATCCTTTTGGGAAAGAAGCTTAAACATCTCCAACGCCGCCTTCAGTTGGCCGGGGCTCATGTCCAGAACAACCTCCACAAGGCTGTCCAACAGCCGGTAAAACTCCTGAAGCGATTTCAAACGTTCTATCACCATGTCCCGTTCCGCTGACAGAGCCGCTTGTTCTGCTATAGTTGCACTTTCCTCCACCAGGCTGAAAGACTGATCAAATTCGGGTTTATACCGCAACCCCAATACCGAATGGGCAATTTTCCAAAAATCAACCTCCGCCTCAAAAAATACCCGGCGGTCCCCTTTTTGCCAGGATCGCCTCACCATCCCCAGTTGTTCCAACTGACGAATGGCAACGCTGATATTTCCCTTTGTTACTTTTAGCCTTTGAGCAACTTCCTCAAGAGACACTGGATCAGAATTAAGATATAAAACAGCGTACATCTCCCCGGCTGTCCTACCCAATCCCCAAAAGGCACTCTGTCGTCCTAAGGCCTGAATTAGCGCATCCTGGGACAAAGTCAGATTATTGTTCACATAATTCCCCTCCGTATTGCTAGTTTAGAACCTTCTAAACGTATTATATATTAATGTTAATAAAAAAGGCAACTAATAAGTTACCTTTCAATAAACTTTGCCTGCTTTAGCGGAAGCCTCAACAAACCAGTTAACCAGCCTCCAGGCGATGCTTACAGGGTCCGGCAGGGCGGGCAGGTTATCCACGGTGTACCACCCGGCGTCTACGGTTTCCACCCCGTCTACGTTGATCTCGCCCCCGGCATGCTCGGCGGTAAAGGCAATCATCAGGGAATGGGGGAAAGGCCAGGATTGGCTGCCAAAGTAATTGATATTTTTGATCTCAACCCCCACTTCCTCCCGGACTTCCCGGCGCAGGCATTCCTCCAGGTTTTCACCCGGCTCTACAAACCCCGCCAGCACGCTGTAAAATTTCAGGCCAGGCCGGCGGGCCAGCAGAATCTGATCGCCCCTGGTGATCACACCAATCACAGCCGGGGAGATGCGGGGGTAGCTGACCAGGCCGCAGGCGGGGCAGCACCTGGCGTACTCATCCGCCTTTATTTCCGTCCTGGCGCCGCACCGGCCGCAGTACTGGTGGGTGCGGTCCCAGTGCAGCAGCTGGCTGGCCCGGCCGGCAACCTGGTAGATGTTTTCTTCCAGCAGGCCGGACAATTTCCTTAAGCCCAGGAAAGCGAGACCCGGCGAAACAAACCCGTCATGCGACACATCCGCGGCATAGCAGGGGTGGTCATCCAGCCGGCCCAGGTAAATTTTCCTGGCAATTGCAAGCCCGGGCGCCGGCCCGCCAGCGGCGAAAGGAACTACGGCTTTGCCAGCCTGCATGCATACCAGCAGAGCATCACGGCAAAAGGCAAACCAGTACGCCGCTCCTTCAACCTGCCGTGTGGGAGCTGATTCCGGCAAAAAAACCATTATTCGTACTTCCTTTCGGGATCAGGTCAAAAAAAAGTTATTGCCTTTACCTTTTATAATTTTTCTATTCTATATTCCCTTTCGTTCCGCCCAACCCTCTTGCAGCCACTCAAAATAAGGTCGGTCGAAAATAACCATGGCATTGACCATTAATTCCACGATCCCCGCATACTGGACATTGAACTTGGCCGTAGCCTGATAGAAATCCAACATATCCCGGATGGCTCCCTTGCAGTTGGAACAGGGGGCGCAGACATACTTCGGTATAACAGGATCCTGGATCGTGTCCTGAAAGGCGTCAAGGATTTGCTTGAACTTCATCCGGGCGGCAACCTTCATTTTCCACTCTGAGAAGTTCATTTCTCTCATAACGGAAAAACCTCCGCCGCCCCCGCAGCAGTAGTTATTCACTCCATGAGGCGTCATTTCCCTGAACTGCGGGCAGATGGCTTTGAGAATCTGACGCTGTGGCATTACCACACCCATGGAGCGGACAATATTGCAGGGATCGTGCAGGGTAACCGGGAAGTTATTGCGCAGCGGGTCAAACTTAACCGCGCCGCTCCTGACAATATCCCGGAGGATAGGGAAACTGCTTTCACGGGGAATATTGTCCGCCCCGGCAGCCAGCCGGTCGGAAGAAACGGCAGCTGCCCGGTGGGCGTGGCCGCATTCACCTATTACGATCCTTCTCACACCTAATTCCCTGGCTGCCCTGCGCTGAGCCAGAGCAATTTTTTGGGCCTGAACATCGTCATACCAGATACCATAATTCACGGCATCGTAACCTGCCAGTTCGCTGCTCATGGTCCAGTTCAGACCGGCTTCTTCAAAAAGGATGGCGAAAGCGGCCGGATTATCCGGCCAGGACAAAAACTCACCGGCATTGTGGATTAACAAGATATCCGCGCCTTTTTTATCGACAGGGATTTTGTACATTTTGCCGGTCCGGTCAGCTATCTCCTCTTCAATAAACTCTATTATGTTTGAAAAAGCTTTTCTTTTCATACCTGTGCTGGAACCTGTTTTTAACTGCAGCAATGTCCCTCTTTCATGCAGGGAGGTCGGGGCTATGCCCATCTCCATACTGAACAGAGCCCTGATCTCTCTGGCGATAAGGCTGTTATCCAAACCCAGGGGGCAGTTCTGAGCGCAGCGTCGGCAGAGGTTGCAACGGTAGGCCAGCTCACCCAGGCGCAGGACAGCTTCCAGGTTGATTTCCATATCCCCGCCGGTGAACCGTGCCGCCAGGCCGCCTCCTTTTTTGTATCTTCTATACAGTTTGCGCAGCGCCTCAGAGCGAAAAATAGGCCTGTATACCTCTTTCTCACCACTGGCCTTAAAGATGTGGCAGGCTTCCGAACAGGCGTCGCATTTGGCGCAGTATTCGAAAGCAAGCAGGAAAGGAGTTAAAAAGCCGCTGTTGGTTTCTTTGGAAAAAAGCTTATCCATCCCGCTTAAAAAGTTTTTAACAAACCTCTCCTCTTCTTCTTTGGTACCGGGGCGAGTAAGCCTGTCATTGCCTATAATACCGTCTAAAGTGGTACAGTGGTTGTCTTTCCAGGCTTCTTTCAAAGGACTCGGCCCGGGTTCCATGCCCGGCTTGTCATATGGCGCCGGCAGAGGCATAAATTTGTCCAGGCTGATCAGTTGGTCGGACAGCGGCCTGGTTATATCTTGAGGTTTTAAGCTATCCATTCTGAACACAACCTGCCCTTACTTTGCAATTTATAGACTATCCTGCCTGCCGGCAGAATTTACGTGAGGTGCGGACCATCTGTCCTGTGGAATGTATTCCAGGGATTTTCTAACCTTCTCTTCCATCACGGAGCCACTCAGGTTAGGTTCGTTATCCCAGAGCACCTTGTGATAAGCAAAATATTTACCGATATAGTGGCTCATTTTAGTCCGGGGAATATATATCAGTAACGCGCCAAACAGTAAAATATGGACTGTAAGCGCTGTCCCTCCCCTTATGGGCGCGAAGGTAAGCATGGCTGTCACCACTTCCCGGCCGTAATTAAAGCCAGGGTCTGTGCTCCAGACAATCAGTCCCGAGACAGCCGCCGCCAGAATAAAACACAGGTTAAAATACTCGTCGAAGTCGGTGTATTTTCTCAGCGTCCCGTCCAACACCCTGCTAAACAACAGGGAAGCGCTGCCAAAGGCTGTCAGAGACGCGCCGCAGGCGCCTGTAACCGATGTCGCGAAATACACCAGCCTTGCCCACGGGTGATTGCCGGCGCCGGTTAAAGTGGTTAACCGCAAACCGGACAATTCAGTGATCGCTCCGGCCAGCAACAAAAAAGTAAAGAATACCAGCAAGTATATCCCCAGGTGCATGGCGTAGCTCAGCCGCCAGTGTTTTCTCCGGTTAACAAACAGGTTCCTCATGAACAGGGACTCTTTAAGCATCTCCCTATAGACCCCGGTATGGGACACTTGCCTCGGCCTGGCCCACCACTCCGCTTCCTCGTAATAGGACCCCCCGTAGCTCCCTCTTGTTCCAAGCTCCCCGGGAACGGGGTACAATTCCCAGCGGTTGTTCAGCGGGTTTTGAGCAAACAGATAGACCTTGTAGAGGGAAAAACCGGCAAAGGCCGCGGCGGCTAAATACATGAAAACCGTCAACAGCACAATAAGCTAACCTCCCGAGTCCTTTTATGTTAATAATGCGGCAGCATGTCCAAAAAACCTTCTAATCGCATTAATAAAAATATTTTATATTAAATAGTGTAATGCTAAGTATTATTTATGACACCACCGGCCCGTGCGTCAGCCAACAGAAAAATCCCGGGCGGACCGGACCTTGCGGCACGCGTACTCCCAGGATTATAACAACTATCGGGATTATGATAAAAACCGGCCGGATGTCAGCCGGTAATCTATAATACAAAAACCTGCTTAAGTGACATCTCCCGCCAGACGCTGCCTGGCCCTGGCTATTACCCCCGCAACCTCTTCCGGCGCCGGGCCGCCGGGCACATTCCTGGCCCCGATACAGCGGTTGATTTTTATAGCTTCATATACATCCTCTTCAAACAGCGGACTGAACTCCTTGTATTCGGGCAGGGTCATCTGATCCAGTGTTTTGCCGTTTTCCAGGCAGAAAAAAACTGCTTTGCCTGCCGCCTCGTGGGCCTCGCGGAAAGGCACGCCCCGGCGCGCCAGGTAATCAGCCAGGTCGGTGGCATTGGTAAAGCCGCCCCTGGCCGCCGTAGCCATATTTTCTTTTACCACCCGCATGGTTTCCAGCATCGGGCGAAAAACCACCAGGCATTTTTTAACTGTGTCCACAGCGTCAAAAAGCGCTTCCTTATCCTCCTGCATATCCTTGTTATAGGCCAGTGGAATCCCCTTCAACATGGTTAACAAGGCCTGGAGGTGGCCAAAAACCCTGCCGGACTTACCCCGGATAAGCTCCGCGACGTCCGGGTTTTTTTTCTGCGGCATCATACTGCTGCCCGTGCTGTAACTGTCGTCAAGTTCAATAAAAGAGAACTCGGCGGAAGACCAGAGTATAATTTCCTCACAAAAACGGCTCAGGTGGACCATGATCAAGGAGGCCGCCGCGGTAAACTCCACGGCGAAATCACGGTCGCTCACAGCGTCAAGTGAATTTTCGGTAATGGCTGCGAAACCAAGCTGCCTGGCCACATACGCGCGGTCAATGGGAAAGGTGGTGCCGGCCAGCGCGCCCGCCCCCAGAGGCATAACATCTGCCCGGCGGCGGCAGTCGGCCATCCTCTCCTCATCACGCCGGAACATCTCGCAATAGGCCATCAGGTGGTGTGCCAGCGTAACCGGCTGCGCCCGCTGCAGGTGCGTGTAGCCCGGCATTACTGTTTCCAGGTGCTTTTCAGCCAGGTCCAGCAGGGAAACCTGCAGCTCTCGGAGCAGCGCGATAACCTCGCCGATCTCATCTTTAAGGTACATGCGGATATCAAGGGCAACCTGGTCGTTCCTGCTGCGGGCCGTGTGCAGTTTCTTGCCCACCTCTCCCACTTTGACCGTAAGCAGCTGCTCAATGTTCATGTGAATATCTTCAGACTCAACGGAGAATTCCACCCGGCCCGCCTCTATATCAGCCAGCACTTCTTCCAGACCGCTCGCAATTGCGTCGGCCTCGGCGGGCTGAATAATGCCCGCCTCGCCCAGCATCCGCGCGTGGGCGATGCTTCCTTTTATATCATACTTGTACAGCCTCTGGTCAAAAGAAATGGAAGAGTGAAAGTCTTCCACCAAATGGTCTGTATTCTTTTGAAACCGGCCGCCCCACAACTTACCCATATTGGCTCCTCTCTAAAAAAAGAAAAACGCTGGCCTGCCCGCAATAATGTTGGCTATTATTAAAACTGGAATGACAAACACCGCAATGGTAAGCAAAAGAATAAAGACCTTGAGTTTCTTGTTTCTATAAAAAGGATGTTCCTCCATCGGTCCCTGATCTATTTCTTCCCCACCTATTTTTTCCTCTACCATTTTTTCACCCCCAGGCAATTTTATTATTTATTCTAACATGTCCACCCTATATTGCAAATAAAAAGGGAAAAAAAGAGAAGAAGCAGGCTATGTTTGTCCACCTGCTTCCTCTCAGTCGATTTTAGATTGATTGTCCAAGACTAAAATTAAGCCTCCTTCTCTGATTCTTCATCAATGATGGATTCTAATCCGATGTCTCTTAAAATCTCGTCAATAAGCTCCCTTGTCATCAATCATCCCCCCTTTCAATTTAGCGATAACCATACCCCCTTGTTAGTAGAAGTGATACACATTATAGCACCTAATTACTGGCAGGTCAAATAATATTTTACTACAAATTAATCCTTATATCTGGTCCTGTAAGTAAACCTGGCGCTGCCGCACTTCCTGCAGCGGCAGCTCCTGGACTGCATCTGCCAAATTTCCTCTTCGGATAACTCACCCTTGCGGGATAGATCGACTGTCACCGTCTCCACATCGTGCCTGTTCTCACAGACAAAGGTAATGACCAGCTTTCTCACCTTGAAATACCTCTTAAGTCTTATTCCATTAAAACTATGATATACCAAAACATCCCTTCATGAAAGACTAAATGGCAAATCAGCAAGGGTGAGCGCGCAGGCATTTTTTTAATCGCTTTCCACTATTTAACTGCGGTGATCGGCCTAACATGGAAGTCTCTAGCCACGCCTGTTTGTTTTGCCGCCTGTTTTACCGCTTTGGCCAACACCGGGGCTACCTGGTCATTGAAAACCGAGGGAATGATGTTTTCGACTGAAAGCTCCTCTTCGCTGACCATGCCGGCCAGGGCATGCGCCGCCGCGAGGCACATCTCGTCGTTGACAACTCTGGCGTGGCAGTCCAGGGCTCCCCGAAAAACCCCCGGGAAAGCCAGCGCGTTGTTGATCTGGTTGGGATAATCTGATCTCCCAGTGGCGATAACTGACGCCACATCATAGATCTCCTTCGGCTCCACCTCCGGCTCAGGGTTGGCCAGGGCAAACACAATTGCTTTTTCAGCCATCTTCATGATATCCTCCCGGTTCAGCAAAGACGGCGCCGACACGCCTATAAACACATCGGCCCCGGCAATAACTTCCTTTAACGGGCCGTGTAAACAACGCTTATTGGTGTTTTCAGCAATCCAGAGCTTTGAGGGCTGCCGCGGGGGAACGTCGCGGGCAATCGCGCCCTTCCGGTCACAAACAACCAGGTTGCGGGCGCCGGCGCGCATCAGAATTTTGGCAATGGCCACCCCTGCCGCGCCCGCGCCGCTGATCACCACTTTCACCTCAGCTATATTTTTGCCGGCGACCTTAAGGGCGTTGATTAAACCTGCCAGCGTCACAATGGCGGTCCCGTGCTGGTCGTCGTGAAAAACCGGTATGTCCAGCCGCGCGGCCAGCTTTTCTTCAATTTCAAAGCATTTCGGCGCTGCTATGTCCTCCAGGTTGATCCCGCCGAAAGCAGGCGCGCAGGCCGCCACCACTTCTATTATCTCTTCCGGCTCGTGCACATTGAGGCATAGGGGAAAGGCGTCAATACCGGCAAATTTTTTGAAAAGCACCGCCTTCCCTTCCATTACCGGCAGGGCGGCATAAGGGCCCAGGTCGCCCAAACCGAGCACGGCTGACCCGTCCGTCACTATGGCCACTGAATTGCCTTTCATGGTCAGCCCGTAAGCCATGTCCGTTTCTTCGGCAATCGCCTCAGACACGCCGGCCACGCCGGGGGTATACATCAGTGAAAGGTCTTCCCAATTCAGGATCGGCCTCTTGGGAGAAATTTCTATCTTACCGCCCTGGTGGCTGATGAAAACCCTGTCAGAGATGCGCAATATATTTATTTCAGGCATTTGTTCGAAAACATTAACCAGCCGGTCCAGGTGGTCCCTGCTGTCCAGGCGGATCATCAAATCACGGGTGACACACGACGGGGATGCGGCAATCAGGTCAATAGCGCCGATAGTCCCTCCTTCCTGGGCGATCACAGTCAGGACCCTGGCCAGCGTGCCAGGTTTATTGGTCAGCTTCAGACGGATAACCAGATTCAAATACATACAATGCTGCTCCTTTATTTATGATAATGTATACATAATACAATATCATAAATACGATTCCATTTGAAGGGTTTTTTCGCTCTCCTGTCAAAAATTTCGTTTGCGCTACTATTGCTTCTATTATGCCCCGGCAATAAAAAAACCCCTAATCAATAGGGGGGAAGCACAGGGACGGTTCTCCTGCTTCCATTCTGTTATTGATGCGAAATTGTTTCGATAACTTGTTAACAAATCCTGCACGGCAGGCTAAAAAAAGCCACTTATACTAACAAGTGGCTTTTGGCAAATTTCTGTTTAAAATATTTTTATCTCAGCCCTGATTTCTTCTCCATCAGCGCCCGTACTTTCAGCGGCAGGCCGAAAAGGTTGATGAATCCCTCGGCGTCGTGCTGGTTGTAAATCTCCTCGCGCCCAAAGGTGGAAAGCTCCTGGTCGTAAAGGGAGTAAGGCGACTTGGCGCCCGCGGGGGTGCAGTTCCCTTTATAGAGCTTCATCCTTACAGTGCCGGTAACAGTCTTCTGAGTACTGTCAACAAAGGCATCCAGGGCCTCCCGCAGCGGGGAGAACCAGACCCCGTCGTAAACCAGCTCAGCGTAACGAGCAGCCACAATTTCCTTGAAATGCAGGGTCACACGGTCAAGGGTCAAAAGCTCCATTTCGCGGTGGGCGCTGAACAGCACGGTACCGGCGGGAGTTTCATAGACACCGCGGGACTTCATCCCGACCAGGCGGTTTTCCACCATGTCAACTATTCCCACACCGTTCTTCCCGGCGATTTCATTAAGCTTTTCAATTAGGGCGACCGGATCCAGCGCTGCTCCGTCCAGTTTGACCGGAATGCCCTGCTCAAAACCAATTTCCACGTAGGTCGGCTTATCCGGGGCTTTGCCGGGCGGTGTGATCAGGAGTAAAACATCGTCGAGCGGCTCATTCCAGGGATCCTCCAGGTCCGCGCCCTCGTGGCTCAGGTGCCACATGTTGCGGTCAAGGCTGTAGGGTCTGGCCTTGGTGACCGGCACAGGAATGCCCCTGGCGGCGGCGTAATCTATGGCGTCTTCGCGTGAACGGATATCCCATTCCCGCCAGGGAGCCACAATCTTGAGATCCGGCGCCAGGGCTTTAACCGCCAGCTCAAAGCGGACCTGGTCGTTGCCTTTGCCGGTAGCGCCGTGGGCTATGGCCTCGGCGCCTTCCTTTCTGGCCAATTCGACCATTTTTTTAGCAATCAGCGGGCGGGCCATGGATGTGCCCAGCAAGTACTTGCCCTCGTAAATAGCGCCTGCTTTTAATGTCGGGAATATGTATTCCTCCGCAAACTCACGCCTGGCGTCCTCGATATAGATCTTACTGGCGCCGCTCTTAACAGCCTTCTCGTTGAGGGGAGCCAATTCTTCACCCTGACCCAGGTCCGCCGTCATGGCTATTACCTCATAGCCGTAATTCTCCTTCAGCCAGGGGATGATTATTGAGGTATCTAAGCCCCCGGAATATGCCAGTACTACTTTTGCCATATATTAACTCAACTCCTTGTTTATTGTGTGTCCAAAATCGTAGGTGCGACTTTAGTCGCACAAAATATCGCAGTATAAAAAACCCACTGAACCACGACTTAAATTTTATGTCCGGATTTATCCGGTCATTTTGTGCGGATAAATCCGGACCTACATTTCTCACGTCCCATATCCCATATCTCACTTCTCAATTACAGCAGCATCGCCAGGACGGCCTTCTGGGCGTGCAGCCGGTTTTCCGCCTCATCCCAGGCGGCTGAATTCGGCCCGTCAATAATCTCATCCACTACCTCTTCACCCCGGTGCGCCGGCAGGCAGTGGAGGAAAATATAGTCGGGCTTGGCGTGGCTGACCAGCGCCGGGTTGATCTGGTAAGGCAAAAGCGCGGCCACACGCTTGGCCTGTTCCGCCTCCTGTCCCATACCCGCCCACACGTCAGTTACCACCACGTCAGCACCGGCGACAACCTCCAACGGGTCGGTCCGGATTTCCACCCTGCAGCCGGTTTGTTTGGCGTCCTCATTAACCAGGCGGAGAATATCCTGCCTGGGCTTGTACCCTTCCGGCGAGGCCACGCTGATGTCCATACCCACCTTGGCACAGCCGAAAAGGAGTGAATTGCAGACATTGTTGCCGTCTCCCACAAAGGCAAGTTTTAATCCCGCCAGCTTGCCCTTCCATTCCTTGATGGTCAGCAAATCGGCCAGTACCTGACAGGGGTGGGTCAGGTCGGTAAGACCGTTGATCACCGGTATGGAGGCGTAACGGGCCAGGTCCTCCACATCTGACTGAGCGTAAGTACGGATCATAATTCCGTCCAGGAAGCGGGAGAGCACCCTGGCGGTGTCGGCGATGGTCTCGCCGCGCCCCAACTGCAGGTCATTCGCGTTCAAAAACAGAGCGTAACCGCCCAACTGGTACATGGCCACCTCGAAGGAAACCCTGGTGCGGGTGGATGATTTCTGGAAAATCATGCCCAGTGTCTTGCCCGCCAGTAAAGGGTGGGGTATGTTCTGCTTTTGTTTTTCTTTCAGTTCTCCTGCCAGCTCGAGGATTGCCGCCACTTCTTCCGGCGTCAAATCGTGCAGGCTTAAGAGGTCGCGTCCTTTTAGATTAACTTTCCCAGGCCCCAACTCTAAAATCCCCTCTTTCCTGAAATATATAAACAACTTTACAGGATTAACATGATTAAACAATTTATAGGACAAAGAATTATATAATATTTAATTAAATTATAAGTTAATATTCCATTCATATTATGAAAAAGGTCTATGATAAATCAAGCAACATAATGTTTAAGTTTATTTATAAAATCCTGTTAATCCTTTCAAATCCAGTTCATCCTGTCAAAATGTTTTTCCCTTATGTGCGAATAAATTCGCACCTACATCTTCCTGCGTCTCACGTCCCACGTCTCAGTTCTCAAGTCTCAATTGCCACATCCCAATTCGGTCATGCCGACCGGGACAGGTTCGTCCCCCTGCCTGAGGCAGTGCAGCGCTACAGTAAGCGCGCTGGCCGTGTCAAGCGAGGTCAGGCAGGGCACTTTGTACTCCGCTGCCGCCCTTCTCAAAGCAAAGCCCGGCCGCCCCGCCACTTTCCCCCTGGTCGGGGTGTTGATTACCAGGCCTACGGTCCCGGAGCGGATCAGTGAAATGGCATTATCTGCTTCCAAGACCTCCAGGCCTGCCTTTCTAAGGGATGCTGCCGTACCCGGCGTTGCCCTCAGCTTAAATCCCAGGTCCGCATACGCGCGGGCCACACCTCCCGCTTCTCCCTTGTCGCGGTCGGCAACGGAGAAAACCACGTCGCCGCTGAAATTAACCCGCAGTCCCGAGGAGGACATAGCCTTAAAGAGAGAGCCGGAAAAAGAGCGGTCAATCCCCATCACCTCACCGGTGGACTTCATCTCCGGGCCGAGGGATGTTTCCACCAAACCGAGTTTTTCAAAAGAAAATACGGGAGCTTTAACAGCTATAAACCCGGCATATTCCCCCAGTCCCTCAGCATAGCCAAGATCGGCCAGGCTGCGCCCCAGCATGGCCCTGGTTGCCACCTGGACCATAGGAACGCCGGTCACCTTGCTCAGCACCGGAACAGTACGGGAAGCCCGCGGGTTTACTTCCAAAACAAAAACACCGTCTTTGCCAACCACGTACTGGATGTTGATCAGGCCGTTAACTTTCAGCGCCCGGCCGATCCGCACAGTATAATCCACAATCCTGTCTATCTCCCGCGGGCTCAGGGTCTGGGGCGGGTAGACGGCGATGCTGTCGCCGGAGTGGACCCCGGCCCGCTCGATATGCTCCATAATACCGGGTATGAAGATTGTCTGCCCGTCACCTATGGCGTCAACTTCCACCTCTTTGCCATAAATATATTTGTCAACCAGGACGGGGCGCCTGTGTGAAGCCTGGACTGCTTCCGTCATATATTTGAGCAGTTCAGCATGGCTGGAAACGATCTCCATGGCCCGGCCGCCCAGTACGTAGGAAGGGCGCACCAGCACCGGGTAGC
>ENA-UOYA01002692-UOYA01002692.1-activated-sludge-metagenome-genome-assembly--contig:-NODE-2692-length-16862-cov-5.197239_pt1 | contig 16862 bp, 17 predicted proteins | sample MGYA00238163_ERZ764804 | MGnify/ENA primary metagenome ERZ764804 (study PRJEB28919, sample SAMN05720223) | activated sludge metagenome | isolation source: Anaerobic digester | place: Hong Kong... | reverse complement strand
AAATGAATGCCTCAGTGTGTGCGGGGTAATCTCCTTGGTAATCATGGCTTTCCGGGCATATTTTTTAATTATCTTCCAAAACCCCTGCCGGGTCAGCCTCCTGCCATGCTGGTTCACAAACAGAGCTTGCGCGCCTTCCGGCCTGATTAGTTTGCTTCTGCCGCGCGCCAGGTATTCCTGCAAAAAGCGGGCGGCCACGTCACCCAGCGGTACCAGGCGCTCTTTGCCGCCCTTGCCGAAACAGCGGATAAAACCGTTTTTAATATGAGCCTGCTCCAGATTCAGGGACACCAGTTCGGATACTCTAATCCCTGTAGCGTATAATACTTCCAGCATGGCTTTGTCCCTGATCCCTGTTGACTCGCTGATTTCTGGCTGCCCCAGCAGAAGGTCCACTTCTTCCACTGTTAGCACCCTGGGCAGCTTTTGGGGCGATTTCGGAGAGTCCAGTTCCCCTGTGGGATCCGCCTGCAGCCTTCCTTCTCTGACCGTGTACCTGTAAAAAGAGCGCAGCGCCGCCAGTTGGCGGGAGATCGTGGCCGGGGAGCGCCCGTCCATCTGGAGCTTGTACAGGTACGACAGGACCGTGTCACGGTCAGCCTCTGCCAACGAAGCCAGTCCCTGCTTGCGGCAGAATAATATATACCCGGTCAAATCTGTCCTGTAAGAAACCAGGGTGTTTTCAGCCAAACCTCGCTCCATGGCCAGGTGGTAGATGAAATCTTCCAGATACTTTTCCATCAATAACCCCACTTGCAATAGAAAGTAAATCGGAACAAAAAAACAGAGTCCAGATAGACTCTACTTCCACACAGACCAAAAGATTCCTTTTTGATGCCTAAAACATATAACTAGCCGCCATCTTAACCAAAAAAGGAGTGATATAAACTTCCACCAATCCCGCCCCCGCCGCGCAGATCAGTACCACCAGCATCAGGCTGCTGTATACAACAAAGCTGGACCAGACCAGGACCTTTGAATTGTTAAACCGCCTGGCCAGGAGCAGCGCAAAAGACAGTGAGGCCACCCCTCCCATTAACAGCGCGGGGATCAGTAAAATATTTTGCGGCAACACTGCCGCGACCGCCAGAACAATGCCCTGGATGCTCTTCTCTTTAGCCAGAAAGTAAATGGTGAAACCCAGGACAAAGCCGCGCGTAAAGATAATCCCGAGTATCACCGGAATGCCTATAACCGTAAGCCCCAGCAGGTAAACAGCCAGGATCACCACAAGGTCATTATATAAAACGTCCCGCAGCGCTTTTGCCGGGTCCATTTCCAGCGCGCCAGCCTGCCGCAGGAAGTTGTCAAGGTAACCGCCTAGTGCGAGGACCTGCTCCGACTGCATTTTTTGCACACCGTAGACTCCGGCGGCTATCCCCATTGCAAACACCAGAAGGATTGTCAAATAGACCGGCCAATTCTGCCTAAGGGAAGCAGCCAGTCCCTCTCCCAACTGTTTAAACAACCTTACTCCCCCCATCACAGTGATCATTTATACTCAACTGCTGCCGCAGTTTTTAAACTGCCGGTTGTCCGTCCATCTTTATTTTTATGGGCGGGCGCAAATTATTATGACGACACGACACTGATACTTTTCCGGCAGACCGGCATAATCTGGCCTTTAGCTACATATATTAGTCCTGCCGCCAGTGAAAGGGGAATTTATAAGTGAAGGTTTACAATCAAAGAGAAGGTATTTATATTTGCGGGAAAATAAAAGAAGTCCGTCACCTGCTTAAAAAATATGCCCGCAGGTTCCGGACTGTTAAAGAACTGATCGGAGCTAATATCAACTAAAACCCGTCCTGTGCCGCTTTTATAATCTCCAGGAGATAACGGGCGTTAGCGGCCAGGTCTTCCACGGCGATATGTTCTTCTGTGGTATGGACCTTTTTCATGGCTATACCCAAAACTGCAGTGGCGATGCCCCTGCTGTTTAAAATATTGGCGTCGCTGCCGCCGCCGGTCTTTTCCAGCTTTGCGGCAAGCCCGAGTTTGCCCGCCGCTTTTACCGCAATGCGCACCGGTAAGGATTCTTCAGCAAGATTAAAATCGGTGTACAAAGTTTCCGTCATAATATCAACACTGGCATTGAACTTTTCGGCAGAGTACCTGATAGTTTCACAGATATGTTCAGTCAGTGCGACGCGTTTGGACTCGACCAGGCTCCTGGTCTCTCCTTCCACAGTGACACTATCCGGAATAATATTAGTTGCCTTGCCGCCGGATATAATTCCTATATTGCTGGTGGTCTCATGGTCAATACGGCCCAACTTCATGCGGGCGATAGCGTGAGAAGCGACCTGGATGGCGTTAATCCCTTCCTCCGGGTTAATCCCGGCGTGAGCCGCCTTACCCCTGATCACAGCGCCGATCCTGTCCTGTGAGGGCGCCCTGGTGATGATAGTGCCGGGCGGGCCGTCACTGTCCAGCACAAAACCTGCCTTGGCCTGCAGCAAATGGTAATCCAGGTTCTTGGCCCCGAAAAGGCCTCCTTCCTCCCAGATGGTGAACACAACCTCAAGGCCGCCATGTTCAATTTGCTTCTCTCTGACCAGTCTCAGCACTTCCAGGATTGTGGTGATGCCAGCCTTGTCGTCCGCCCCGAGCACGGTGTCGCCCGACGAGCGAATTACTCCGTTTTCCAGTACCGGCCGCACTCCGCAGCCTGGTTCAACTGTGTCCATGTGGGAGCAGAGCATCAGCAACGGCCCCCTGCCGCTGCCTGGAAGCTTGCCAATGATATTGCCTGTATCAGAGCCTACTTTAGAGCCGGCCCCGTCTTCCACCACTTCCAGCCCCAGGGCTTTTAGCTTACTAATAAGTATGTCAGCCACCCGCCGTTCTTTGCCGGACACACTGTCTATACTGACCAGTTCCCAAAACTCTTCTACCATACGGTTGGCATCAACCATGGCCGCACCACCCTGCTATTCCAAATTAGAGTACATGAATCCAACCTGTAATTAAATTATTCACCAGTAGGGTTAATATATTCCCTGGCTAACTGCGCTCCTCGTTCAAGCGCTTTTAAATTTACCGGGATCTTATGGTGATGCCTCGGCGGCAAAACTTCTTTCAGCGACTCTTCCACTGTTTTGATACTGACAACCCCGGTAAGTTCCAGTACGGCGCCCAGGATAATGTTGTTGGCGACCAGCGGGTCGCCGAGAGCTTCCGCTTCATCATTGGCGCGGATTGGCACAGCTTTGACATCGGTCCTGGATACTTTGGCTTCAACCAGAGAACTGTTGGTGATAATCAGCCCGCCCGGCACAACCGCATTTTCATATCTTTCCAGGGAAAGGCTGTTCATCGCTACCAGGACGGTAGGCTCAGTGACAAAGGGAGAGCTTACCTGCCGGTCCGATACTGTAACTCCGCAGTTTGATACACCTCCGCGTTTTTCCACGCCATAATGAGGTACGTAAGAAACACATTTCCCTTCCTTTACTGCCGCAAGCGCGAGCAATTGTCCTGTTGAAAGGGTTCCCTGTCCGCCATGTCCGGCGAGATAAATTGCTTCCAGCATTTATTAGATCACCCCCGCCGGAGTCTTATATTCACCTAGTGGAAAATATGGCACCATGTTTTCTTCCAGCCACTGCACCGCCTTAACCGGAGATAAGCCCCAGTTGGTGGGACAGGTTGACAGTATCTCAATTAACGAAAATCCAAGACCCTGCATCTGGACCTCAAAAGCCCTTCTAATGGCTTTTTTAGCCTTAATGATGGATTTAGGGTTATGCACCGCCACCCTGGCCAAATAAGCGGACCCTTCCAGCGGCGCCAGCATTTCACAGACTTTGATCGGAAAACCGTTAATATCTTTGTCCCGGCCGAAAGGAGTTGTTTTGGTCATCTGCCCGACCAGGGTGGTTGGGGCCATTTGTCCGCCGGTCATACCGTAGACAGCGTTATTTATGAATATGCAGGTTATTTTCTCACCCCTGACCGCGGCGTGGACGAACTCGCCGGTACCAATAGCAGCCAGATCTCCGTCACCCTGGTAGGTAAAAACAACCCGGTCAGGCAGCGCCCGCTTCAGTCCGGTCGCCACGGCAGGCCCCCTGCCATGCGAACCCTGGATCATGTCGAAGTCAAAATAGTCCATAGTGAACACGGAACAGCCTACAGGCGCGATGCCGATGGTTTTGCCCCGGATATCAAGCTCATCAATTACTTCAGTTACCAAACGGTGGGCTATGCCGTGCGTGCAGCCGGGACAGTAATGGAAAGGAACATCTTTTAACGAGGCTGGTCTTGAACCTTTTTTCACTGGCCCACACCTCCCCTGTACAGTTTCTCTACCTCACGCAGGACTTCCCTGACATCAGGGATCATGCCCCCCAGGCGCCCGTAGTGGTAAACCGGGGCTCTGCCGGATGCGGCAAGCTTCACGTCCTCCATCATTTGGCCCATATTCAGTTCCACAGCCAGGAATATCTTCGCTTTATCCGCAACTTTGCTGACAAATTCCATAGGAAAAGGCCACAGGGTTATCGGCCTGATCAAGCCCGCAGGGATACCCCCCGCACGGGCTTTTTCCACCACAGCCCGGCAAATGCGTGAAGCCATGCCAAAAGCGACCAGTACAATCTCGGCGTCTTCAAGCAGGTAACCCTCGCATTGCTGTTCATTGCGGGTTATATCAGCATATTTTTTCTCCAGCCTGTTATTTAGATCTTCCATTTGTTCAGGGATCACATAACAGGAATTGATCAGGTTTCTGCCCTCGTGATAATCCGTGCCCGTAGTCGCCCAGGGTTTGGCAACCTGTTTGATTTCTAACTGGTCAGCCAGTTCAACAGGCTCCATCATTTGCCCCATAACCCCGTCAGCCATGATCATAACCGGATTGCGGTATTTGTCGGCCAGGTCAAAGGCCGTCTGGGTCATATCCAGAAGTTCCTGGACTGAATTCGGCGCCAGTACTATTAAGTGGTAGTCCCCGTGGCCGCCTCCTTTAGTAGCCTGAAAATAATCGGCCTGAGACGGGGCAATATTTCCCAGCCCCGGACCGCCGCGCATTAAATTCACAACCACACTTGGCAACTCCGCACCTGCCAGGTAAGACAATCCTTCCTGCATGAGGCTGATGCCAGGCCCCGAAGAAGATGTCATAACTCTTGCCCCCGCGCAGGAAGCGCCGTAAACCATGTTAATGGACGCTACTTCACTTTCCGCCTGCATATATAACCCGCCGACCTCGGGCAGCCTTTTAGCCAGAAAGTGAGTAAGCTCGCTCTGCGGAGTTATCGGATAACCGAAAAAGTACCGGCAGCCCGCACGCACAGCGCCCTCCCCGATAGCTTCGTTCCCTTTCATTAAAATTTTGCTCAAACCGCCTTCGCCTCTCTCTCCACTTCAATAACCATATCAGGGCACATCAAGGCGCAAAGGCCGCACCCTGTACATTTTTCCTGCTGTGTCACCGTGGCCGGATGATATCCCATTTCATTGGTGCGCCCGGCCATGACGACTATCCCTTTGGGACAGACAGTTGTGCAAAGCTGGCACCCCTTGCATCTCTCTTCCCGGAATGTGATTTTGATCAAATACAATCCCCCCAATACCATAATTAACGGTAATATATTGAACGGCGGCAAAAATTACACCGAAAAATAATCAAAGTTTACAGCAGCCAGGGGACTTTCATAAACAGGGTGAGCGGCAGCACCGGCACGTCTATATCCTTCAGGGAACCAGCCAGTTTTTCCAGGGCACAAATAAAAGCCACCGGCAAGTTCAGTATGCGCGCCGCTTGCGAGGTGATCCGGTAGCCCTCGAGCACTGTTGCCGCGTCAGTAGCCGGCCCAAGGTTCGTATTGCTGACTATGGCGGTAAACTTCAGCCTGCACGTATTTTCTATTTCGCGCAAAACTTTTATGATCCCGCCTGCATCTCTGGTAAAAGGCCGGCAGGTATTTACCACCAAAAAAAAGTTGAACGACCCCTCAGGCAGGTAATCTGTAAAACGTCCCAGTACAACAGAACCTATATCTCCCCCGCCCACGTCGAAAACACCATGATAGTTTTGCCCTTCCAGCACACCGTATATGGCGGGTGAAAGCGCCGGGATATCGGCATTTGCCAGTTTCCCCTGGGGACTGATAACTTTAATCCCTTTATCCTCAAAGTTTTTTTTGACCAGCCTGGTTCTGAAGTAAGGGTTAATCAGGTCAAGATCCACTAACGCCACTTTTTTACCTGTTTCATTTATTTTAGCAGCGCAATTCAGCGCTATTTCTGTCTTGCCGCTGCCAAAATCGCCCGCGAATATGTTGATGCGTTTTAGTTCTTCAAACAGCTTCAATTTCACCTGCCTGATTTTTGGCTTACAAGCACTTCACATTTATTTGCGTTCAGACTGAAAGCACTCTTTAAATTATAAAGAATTTACACAGTAAGTACAACAATCTCTTTAATCCAGATATTTTAGCAATCTCTTATTTTTCAAACATAAAAAAAACACCTCCTGTATATTGGTGGTAACCCAATAAATAAGCGGTGCCTGTTGGAAAGCCAGAGATATTAATAGTTTTTTGATATATTATAATTTAGGAATAATGCCGTTTTTAGATGCGCCAATCCCTCACTATACTTTTAAGATACCTTTTGTTCGATGCGAAGCTTGTCGGCCACCATAGCTATGAATTCACTATTGGTCGGTTTACCGCGTTCAAGATTGATGGTATACCCAAAAAACTTGGTCATCATCTCGACATTGCCGCGGTCCCAGGCCAGCTCAATAGCGTGTCTGATCGCCCGTTCAACCCTGCTCGGGGTCGTTTGAAACTTTTGGGCAATCATCGGGTAGAGCTCTTTGGTCACTGCACCAAGCAGGTTAACTTCGCTGATCACCATTAAAATCGCATCTCTTAAATAATTGTAACCTTTAATATGCGCCGGCACTCCCATTTCGTGGATGATGTTTGTTACTGCGACATCAAGGTTTTTAGGTTTTGCCGGAGTAATGTACTGTGAAACATTTACTCCTTCGGCCAGTTGGCGGATCCTGGTGGCAAGGACATTAAAATCAAAGGGTTTTAAAATATAGTAATCTGCGCCAAGCTCAACAGCCTTTTGCGTGACACTTTCCTGCCCGAAAGCTGTTAACATGATAATTTTTGGCTTATTCCCCTGACTGCCCGTTACCAGTTTCTCCAAAACACCTATGCCGTCCAGGTGGGGCATGATAATATCGAGCACCACAACATCAGGATTATTCTCCCTGATCATCTGGAGAGCTTCAAGGCCGTTATAAGCGATGCCGATAAGGTTTAGGTCCTCCTGTTGGTTGATGAACTCTTTCAGCAGCTCGCAGAAATCTCTATTATCATCTGCGATCAAGAGCCGTATCGACTTCCTTGTCATAAAAAATGCCCGCCTCCTATATTTTCTATTTTTTGTTAATTATTCTTTGCCTAACAAATTCGACAACCAAAAAGAAAGTCCTTCCAGAGGTCATGTAAATTTTAAAGAAATGGTAAATATTTCTAATCATGAAAAAAGAATTAAGCCCTGGAATATACTTTACTCCCAAGGCTTATAGAAAGAACATTTATATTTAATAAAAAAATTGAATTTTTAGGCTGCGGGTTGTTGATCTCCTTTATATTCACTCAGTAAACCTGACTCTTCAATCATCCATTGCGCCGGGATTCCGTAGCCGCGCGTAGGGTCATTGACAAAGACATGGGTTATGGCGCCTGCCAGTAAATTATCCTGGATTATGGGACTGCCGCTCATACCCTGAACTATACCTCCGGCCTGCTCCAGAAGATTTTGGTCGGTAATTTTTATTACCAGTGCTTTTCCATCCTGCCTGGCCAGTTTATTTATCTTTATTATTTCTATTTCAAACTTTTCTATCTTGTCATCTTTCAATACGGTAAGAATCTCAGCTTTGCCTTCATGTATCTGGTCAGCCATAGCCACTGGTATCGCCTCTCTGAATGAAGTGTTCTCAACAGGATTTTTTAGACAGCCAAAGATACCCAGCTTTGTGTTTTTACTGATAGTTCCACTTACTTTTTTCTCAGCGGGGAATACACCTATTTTTTCACCTGGCTGCCCCCTCTTCCCCCTGTGAACACCCTGGACATCGGCGTTTATAATCTCGCCATCTGATAGTTCAACAGGCTGAGTTGACCCCAGGTTGGTAATCAGGTGGCCAAGCGCCCCGTAAATCTTGCTTTCCGGCTCATAAAAGGTTAACGTACCGATCCCTGCGGCGCCATCCCTGATCAGCAGGCCGAGCCTGTACTGCATTGTATCCGTGCAAAATACCGGCTTGACCTTTTTAGTGAATAATTCTCCCTCCCGCTTAACTTCAATCAAAAGCGGCTCTCCGGCGGCGCCTGCTTTAGCCACCAGTTCCCGCACCTGACTGTCACTGTGTATTGTTTCATCGTTTATCTTTAATATAATGTCACCTTCCATGAGCCCTGCTTCTTCAGCCGGTTTTACTTTTCGGCCTGATTCGTCCAGTACGGCTGTATGCCCGACTATGAGAACACCCTGGGAGTGGAGCAAAACTCCTATGGACTGCCCGCCGGGTACAACTTTTACCTGTGGCAGTACACTTACCAGGACATCTCTTACGTGTACCACCCCGAACAGGCTCAATCTTACCTGTAGTTGTCCCGGTTGTGAAGCTACAGGGCCGGAAAGCGGGTCAAAACAATCAGCAACACCATCAATTTGAGCTTTTAATGTCTTTTGCAACGGGGCGGGGAAATTAATTTTAAGCGGTTCTCCTACAGCTACAGATTGTTTGTCCGGCAACAGCATGATGCTCTGCACCTGGTAGCTAAAAACACCGGACAAAAAGATTAACACACTACAAAGAAAACCTTTAAATTTTCCCCTCAAGCATCACTCCCCCAATGTTATTGTCACCCACCTCCAAAAATCATGAAAAATCGTGATATTCAAAAATAACGCATCATATTTAGTGTAAAATTAATATAACCTCAGCATATCGCTTTTATTACGCCTAAATGTGCCTCAACTTGCCAATATCGCATTTTAATTGGCTTCACAAACGAATATGTAAATTCTAGTTCAATTGCCGGGAATAAAAATAAAAATCCGCACTTTTTAAAAGTGCGGATTTAAGAATACAGAATTCAGGGTCAGAATTCAGAAGAAAACACATTTTTTGGATATTTTTATTCTGAATTCTGGATTCTGAATTCTAAAATATTCTTTTCCCTGAAGCATTTTCAAGCATTTGCCTGGCATGGCGGCGTGTAATTTCGGTGATCTCCCGGCCGCCCAGCATTCTGGCCAGTTCCTCCAGCCTTTCCCCGGGCTCAAGTAGGCGTGCTCTTGTAACTGTACGACCTTCTTCCATTTCCTTGACAATAAGGTAGTGCGCTTTGGCATGGCTGGCGACCTGGGCGGAGTGGGTTACGCAAATCACCTGGCGGTGACGTCCCAACTGCGACATCTTTTCAGCCACAGATTGCAGCGACCGGCCGCCAATGCCTGTGTCCGCCTCGTCAAAAACCAGGACTGGAATTTCATCGGTAACAGCCAGGATGGCTTTTAACGCCAGCATAACCCTTGTCAGTTCCCCTCCAGAAGCAATTTTAGACAGTTGTTTCAAAGGTTCACCAGGGTTAGTGGCGATGAGAAAATCCACCCGTTCTAACCCGTCCCGTGCCGGGCCGGATATCTCCGTAAAAGCAACCTGGAATGCCACCCGTCCCATTTCCAAGGAAAGCAGCTCTGCCGATACCGCTTCCCGCAGCAGTCCCGCCGCTTCTCGCCGGGCGGTGCTCAAAACCCCGGCAGCCTGGCTGTATGCCGCCTCAACCTTCCCGATTTCCTGTACGGCTTCCTGCAGTAATTCGTCCGTATTTTCCAGTATCGCCAGCTCGCCGCGCATGGCTTTCAGCCTGTCAATTATTTCACTGATTGTTTCGCCATATTTTCTTTTAAGTCTTTTAATCTGCTCCAGCCTGTCTTCCACAGCCTCCAGCCTGTTGGGGCTGAACTCAATTCCATCTCTGTAGCAGGCAAGTTCCCGCACAGCGTCTTCAGCCTGGTAGTAGGCGTTTTCCAGGGCAGCCAGAATTGTCTCTGCACGTTTGTCCAGCGCAGCAAGGTTCCGCAAGGCCTCCACCGCTTGTGCCAGCAGGTCCAGGGCTGGTAACTGGCCGCCGGCTTCCCCGTACAGCAGAGCGTAGGCGCCGGAAACCAGGGAATTTATCTTCTCCGCGTTTGCCAGCACTTTTTTTTCTTCTTCTAACTCTATGTCCTCGCCCAACCTAAGTTTGGCCAGCTCGATTTCCTTGGTCATGTAGAGCAGTTCACCCTTGCGCCTGTCCCTGTCACCAGCGTCCGCGGTGAGCCTGTCCAGGCTTAAGCGGGCTTCCTTCCAACGCGTATATAGTGAATTAACTTCCTGTAAAGCCTGCAGCAGTCTGTCCCCGCCAAACCGGTCCAAAAGCTGGCGCTGTTTTTCCTGGTCAAGCAGGGAGTTCAACTCCAGTTGCATGTGCATGTCTGCCAGGCTGCCGCCGACTTTTTTGAGAAAACCAAGAGTCACTACCTGGCCGTTGACACGTGAAACACTTTTACCGGAACGGCTTATTTCCCTGGCCAGGATCAGTGTGGCGTCCTCCGGCGCATCAACTCCCTGCTCGTCCAAAAGCTGGGCAATTTCCCGCACGGCACTGATGTCAAAAGCTGCTTGGAGAAACGCTTTTTCAGCTCCGGTGCGAATCTGGCCGGCAGAAACCCTGCCGCCGAGGACTATCTGGAGGGCATCGATGATAATTGACTTTCCGGCACCGGTTTCACCTGTAAGAACATTAAAACCATTTTGAAAGTCCATTCTCAACTGATCGATGATCCCAAAGTTCTTAATAGAGATACTCAGCAGCATAAGCCCACCCCGCTGAAACGATCATATATAAAACATTTGTTTTTCTTTATACCCTATTTCCCACTTAATAAATCGCTGAATTTTTTAATTATATCACTAACCGCTTCTTTTGGTTTCACCACGACCATAATGGTATCGTCTCCGCCGACTGTGCCGATGATTTCCCTCCACCCCATATTGTCTATAGCTAAAGCCACAGCCTGCGCCCCGCCGGGTGGAGTTTTAATTATAATCAGGTTTTCACTGAAATCCAAACTGACTACTGAGTCCCTAAAGACTCGCTTTAAGCATTCTTCACCGTTTGGCACTGGTTGTCCAACAGGCTGCGCGTAACAGAAAACATTGTTTCTCCGTGGTACTTTAATCAGGCCCAACTCCTTAATATCCCTGGAAATGGTCGCCTGCGTCACTTTACAACCCACCGACTTCAAAGCCCTTGCCAGGTCTTCCTGGGTTTCAATGTCTTCATTCTTAATTATATCAAGTATCTTGCGCTGCCGGCCAGCCTTCATCTAAGCACCATCCTTCTCTATGACAATAACAACCGGCGCGTTGGCGGCACGGTTTACAAAAGATATCTTAATTACTTTAAAAATATCCGCGTTGAGTGAAGATATAAATTTTTCAACTGTTTCGGCTTCCTCCCTGCCGCCAGGGTGGCCCGTATAAATCACCAGCCCGATCCTGCCGCCCGTCCGCAGTAATTCCAGGGCCGCGCCCAGCGCTTTTAAGGTTGTCAGGGGCTGAGTAACTATGGAGTGATCCCCGCCGGGCAAATACCCCAGGTTAAACATCACCGCGTCAACAGGTCCCGGCACTAGTTTTCTCATTTTCTCGTGGCCTGCCTGCAGCAGTTCAACCCTTTCCATGCAGCCGTTATTTTTCAGAAGTTCTTGTGTGATCTGCAGCGCTTTGGCCTGGGTGTCAAAGGCGTACACTTTTCCACCCTCGCCAACCAGCCGGGCTAAAAAAAGTGTGTCATTACCGTTACCCGCTGTGGCGTCTACAGCAGTTCCGCCGTTATTAACCGCTTCGGCCACAAAAAACTGGGCCAGATAAACAGCGCTGCCGATCCCTTTAGACACCATTACGCGCATCCTCGTCTTTTAGTTTATTGCGCAAAACTTCAAAAAAACTTCTGCCCGCCATACGCAAAAACTTGGCTTTTTGACAGGCCCGTTTTATTTTTATCTCATCATACTGGCGCAAACTGACGCCATGCTGCCCGTCCATTGTCAGCATCACCTCTCCCCAGTTTGAGCGAAGCACTAATTTAACTGTACTCTGCGGGGTTATAACCACTGGTCTGGCCCAAAGTGAATGCGGGCAGATGGGTGTAAGCAGGATCAGATCAAGTTCCGGTGTTGCCAGCGGGCCTCCCGCAGAAAGCGAATAGGCTGTAGAGCCGGTAGGCGTAGCTATAATCACACCATCCGCGTGATAATAATTGAAAAACTCCTCGTTAATATATGCTTCCAGGCATATCGGCCTTGGTATAGTCCCTTTGGTTATTACCGCGTCATTAAGTCCTACAAAACTATGTACTAAATTGCCCTGCCTGTATATTTCAGCCTGCAGCATCATCCGCTCTTCTATACGGTACTGCCCCGTCAGAATTTTTTCCAGCGCGGGCAGCGCCTCAGGCACATCTATTTCAGTAAGGAAGCCGAGGTGCCCCAGGTTAATGCCAGCAATAGGTATGCCTGTATGAGCCACCCGGCGTGTTGTCCAGAGCATAGTCCCGTCACCGCCGAAAACCAGTATACACTCCGACCTGTCTAAAAGCTCCTCCTGGGAAACACCGAAATCGGGCAAACCTAATTGCTGAGCAGTGCCTTCTTCAATCATCACACCGCATCCCCTGTGTTCAAGCCAGCGGGAAATCTGCGCAACAAGCTCGCATACCCCTTTTTTATTCAGATTTACCACCAGCCCGAAATTTTTCAAGTTAATACCCCCTCACAGTCAGCTTACTTAATTTACAAAACAAGAAAACCTCGAATTATACTTAGTTGGTATGAATTCAATGATTTCATATTGAGCGGCTTTATTAATCAAAAAAGGATCCTCGCTTATAATTCCTTCAATTTCTTCCCTGTTGCTTGTGTTGGCTATAATAACCCCGCCGGTTCTTGGGTTTCTTCTGCCGGAGCAGATAAACTTGCCTTCTTCATAATACTTTTCAAGATACCTAATATGGTTTTCTAAAAGCCGGTCAATTTCCTCCAGGGGTTTTATGTATTTGAGCAGCAAAATAAACATTATATTCTCCTCTGTTCCTGATTTTCGTTTGAATTAAGATAGTTACTTACGCTTCTTTTTAATAAGCTGGTCATGGGCCCGATTCACAGTTTCAATAATACTACTGGCGGCTTCGGTATTTGTCCCGTCCTTCTGAAAATACAGCAAATATTCAATATTCCCTTCCGGGCCTGTGACAGGTGAGTAATCAAGACCTTTTACCGCCCAGCCAAGTGCCGCTATAAGAGCATCTATGTTTCTCAGCACCTCTATGTGAATATCCGGCTCACGGACCACCCCTTTTTTTCCTACCTTTTCCCGGCCGGCCTCAAACTGAGGCTTGACCAAAGCCACACCTTCGGCCCCGGGTGTGGTTAGCTCACCGACCCTTGGCAGTACTTTGCCCAGAGATATAAAAGAAACATCTATGGTGGCAAAGTCCGGCGTTTCCACAAGAGCTTCTTTTGTCAGAAAGCGGATGTTGCTACGCTCCAATACCACCACTCTGGGGTCGTTCCGGAGCTGCCAGGCCAACTGGCCGTATCCTACATCCACCGCGTAAACCTTCCTGGCGCCGTGCCTTAAGGCACAGTCAGTAAAGCCCCCAGTCGAAGCTCCTACGTCGAGGACCACACGCCCATTCAGGTCAATGTTAAAAACCTGAACAGCCTTTGCCAGTTTCAGCCCGCCACGGCTTACATACGGCAGCTGGTTGCCGCGAACCTCTATAGCGGCTTCCGGTTTCACCATCAACCCGGGCTTATCCGCTTTTTCTCCTTTTATAAAAACCAGGCCGGCCATAATAGCCGCCCTTGCTTTTTCTCTGCTGGGGTAGAAACCTTCCTCAGTCAACCTTACATCCAGCCGCTGTTTTTCCTGAGACAAATCAGATCCCCCCGGAAAAATGAGGCTAATTACTGTCAGAAACCACAGCCAGCCTCCTGGTTCTGTTTCTGCCGGCTTTTTTTTCCACTACCGCCCTTACTACCTGTTCTGCGGAGAGCCCGTACCTGGCTTTCAGCAATGCCGGCGTGCCGTGTTCAACAAATGTGTCCGGGATGCCGATGCACTGGACCCTGACATCCCTGATTCCCCTGGCAGACAACAGCTCAAGCACGGCGCTGCCGAAACCGCAGCTCAGCACGTGCTCCTCTATGGTAAACAAATTTCCTGTTCTTCCGGCATAATGTATAATGCATTCCTCGTCCAAAGGTTTAACAAACCTGGCGTTAATTACTGTCGCCTCAATACCCTTCCCGGCCAAAGCCGCAGCCGCCTCAACGGCCAGGTTGACCATGCTTCCAATGGCCAGCAGGGTAACATCAGAGCCCTTGCGCAGGACCTCAGACTTACCAAGCGGCAGTACCATGTAATCGTCGTCCAGCCTGGCGCCGCAGCCGGCGCCCCGCGGGTAACGGACGGCAGCCGGCCCCGGGTGGCTCACTGCTGTGGCTAACATATGCTGCAGTTCGTTTTCATCTTTGGGAGCCATGATTACCATATTAGGTATCGACCTGAGGTAAGCAAAATCAAAGAGACCGTGGTGGGTGGCCCCGTCTTCGCCCACTACACCCGAACGGTCTACAGCAAAAGTTACAGGCTTGTTCTGCAGGGACACGTCATGCAGAATCTGGTCAAAAGCCCGCTGCAGGAACGTGGAATATATAGCCACCACAGGATGGTAACCGCCTGCCGCCAGTGCGGCAGACATGGTCACAGCGTGCTGTTCGGCGATACCCACATCAAAAAAACGCTTGGGATAAAGCCTGGCAAAGTTAGTCAGGCCGGTACCGCTGGTCATCGCTGCTGTAACAGCGACTATATTATCGTTATCGCGTGCCAGCTTGATCATCGTCCGGCCGAAAATATCCGTGTATGAAGGGGCTTTATTATTTTTGATAATTTCTCCGCTGACCGGGTCAAACGGCCCCACCCCGTGAAAGCGGTCCGGATTGCTTTCAGCCGGGCGGTAGCCCTTTCCCTTCTTAGTTAGAGCATGTACCAGCACCGGCCCTTTAGTGGCTTTGGCACGCTGCAGCACATTTACAACAGCCTTGATATCGTGGCCGTCGATCGGGCCAAGGTATTTGAAGCCCATTTCCTCAAACAGCATGCCGGGGACCACCAGGTATTTCAAACTGTCTTTAAATCTCTCAACCAAACGCAGCAGGGTAGAACCTATGGGAACTTTGCGCATCAGCTGTTCCAGTTCTTCCTTGCCTTTGGAATACATAGGGTCTGTCCTCATCCGGGTTAAATAGCCGGACATAGCCCCTACGTTTTGTGCTATCGACATTTCATTGTCATTTAGAATCACAATCATGTCTTTTTTCAGGTGACCAGCGTGGTTGAGCGCTTCAAAAGCCATGCCGCCGGTCATGGCGCCGTCACCTATCACAGCAACTACCGAGTGGTCTTCGCCCTTCAGGTCACGGGCTATGGCCAGACCCAGGGCGGCTGAAATAGAAGTGCTGCTGTGACCGGTGCCAAAAGCGTCGTGCACGCTTTCAGCCGGCCTGGGGAAACCGCTGATCCCGCCGAACTGGCGCAGTGTGTCAAACTCATCCCTGCGCCCGGTGATTATTTTATGACTATAGCTCTGGTGCCCCACATCCCAAACAATCTTATCAACCGGTGAGTCGAAAACTTTGTGCAAACCAAGGGTAAGCTCCACCATTCCCAAACTGGGCGCCAGGTGCCCGCCGGTTTTCGCAACAGTTTCAATGAGCAGATGCCTTATTTCTTTGGCCAGTTCCTGCAGCTGCTGGTATGTCATCGGGCGGATATCCCGCGGGGAGTTAACCTGTTTCAATAACCTGCTCATCACTTACTCACCCTTCTTGTTCCTAGGGCCGCGCGTTTTGCGAAAAGGGCTGTAGCCAGTTGCGTCTTCCACTTTGGCCAGTACCCTGCCAACAAAAAAAATCACATCTTCCGGGTGGCTCAGCGCAATCTTTTTACCAGCCGCCTTGGTAGAAACAATCACCGCGGCAATAAAAGCGGTGATTAACACGTTAAGCCAGAACTGGCTTATAACCGGTCCCATTGTCATTATCTGCACCACTATCGATATGCCCAAGGCTCCACCGACCGTTGTGGTGATATCACCAATAACATCGTTAGTCAAATTAGCTACTTTATCGGCGTTCCGGATCAACTGCAGGCCGTGCGGCGCTCCTCTTACCCGCTTGGACGCTTTGGCGTTGAATGGTATATGGGAAGCCGCGGTAACAGCTGTTCCCACTACGTCAGCCAGCATGTTTATAAGAATAATCAGACCAAGGAAAAAAAAAGACAAAATTATACTGTTTAACCTGGAGGCAAATGTCTCGGAAAGAAAGGTAAAGATAACGGCTAAAAAAAATGAGCCGATGCCTACCAAAACGATATATCTACCGGAAACGGTAGATTTATTATTGCCCAAAAAATTCACCTCATACCGGATTAAGGCTCGCCCGATCTTATCATTGACAAGTGTTTTATGTAAGAGATAAATGACGGCAGACCGGGTAAATATTGTGGCTTAGGTCTAGCAGGATTTTCCCAAACAGCTGCCGGCTGTCACCAAACCGGCGGTTTCCCTTTAAAGCCGTTTCCGATCGTTACCGATGCCGGGGCTAGATTACCACTTAGTCCACACTGCAATCCCCGGTCCGCCCTGGTAACCCGGACAGCCTAGGAGTTTTCCTCAACAGATTGCACCTTTCTTAGCCTCTTT
>ENA-UOYA01002690-UOYA01002690.1-activated-sludge-metagenome-genome-assembly--contig:-NODE-2690-length-16868-cov-5.623922_pt1 | contig 16868 bp, 14 predicted proteins | sample MGYA00238163_ERZ764804 | MGnify/ENA primary metagenome ERZ764804 (study PRJEB28919, sample SAMN05720223) | activated sludge metagenome | isolation source: Anaerobic digester | place: Hong Kong... | reverse complement strand
CGCCTGCTTGAAGTAACCCTTGGCCGCCGGCACCAGGAAGAGCGCGGCCGGACCTTCAAAGCGCCAGTCGAGCTGGAACTTCAGGGCGGTCTGCGCGTGGGCGAGACCGAACGACAGGGTGGCCGCGAGCGCGGCCGTGGCTTTCAGAAGGGCGCGTTTTTGCATGAGTGCTCCGGAGGTTTGAGAAACGATGCAGAGGGTTAGCAAAATCGGTGCCCGCTTGCTCGACGGGCGCACCAATTCGGCGTCGATTGTCGAGCCTTCGTGGTGCGATTCCGTGCGCCCAGAGTCGGGATTTACCCGTGATGGTGCGTTTGGGGCGGTTTGTGCGCGATCGTGGTGCGATCGTCGCGGACGCCGAGCCGCCCAGCGCGGGCCGCGCGCGGGGCGTCAGGCCAGCAGGTCGCGCAGGGTGCGCGCGATGACCTGGGTGGCGCGGTGCAGGTCCGCCAGGTCCAGGCGCTCATCGTTGCGCTTGGCATGGGATTCAAGCACGGTGCGCGGGCCGGCGCCGTAGATCACGCCCGGGATGCCGGCCTCGCCATACAGGCGCACATCGGGGTAGAGCGGCGTGCCGACATCAGGGATGGGCTCGCCGAAGACCGCCTCGCCGGCGTCGACCCTCAGCGACACGTCGAACAGCGCCTGGAACGCGCCGTAGCCCGCCGAGACGCCCTTCAGCTCGAGCATCAGCCGCGCCCCCCCGACGAAGTCGCGCGCGCGGCGTCGACCTCGCTCACGTGCCGCTGCACCTGCTCGGCGTCGGTGCCCAGGTAGACCTCGACGACCTTCGGGTCGCGGGTGACCTCGGCGGGGGTGCCCTGCGCGATCAGCTCGCCGTGGTCGAGCACCAGGCAGCGGTCGATGACCCGCATCAGCACGCCCATGATGTGCTCGACCCAGACGATCGTCACGCCGCGCTCGTCGCGGATCCGCCTCAGCATGTCGGCGGCCTGCGCCATCTCCGACTCGTCGAGGCCGCCCAGGCTCTCGTCGGCCAGCAGCAGCTTCGGCTGCGTCGCGAGCGCGCGCGCCATCTCGAGCTTCTTCAGTCCCGCGGCCCCGAGCCCCTCGACGCGCGCGTCCTCGCCGCGCGGCAGTCCGATCAGCTCGAGCGCGTCCTCCGCGCGGCGCCGCGCCTCGGCGCGGGTCACCGGCTCGGCCGCCCCGAAGTACGCGGCGAGGCTCGCGTTCTCGAGGATCGACAGCTTGCGGAAGGGCCGCGGGATCTGGAAGGTCCGCGCGATGCCGGCGCGGCAGATCCGGTTCGGCGGCAGGCCGCCGATCTCGCGGCCCATGAAGCTCACCGAGCCCTCGGTCGGCGCGTAGAGGCCCGCGATCACGTTGAAGGTCGTGCTCTTGCCCGAGCCGTTGGGCCCGATCAGCCCGAGGATCTCGCCCTGCGCGAGCTCGAACGACAGGCGGTCGACGGCGGTGAAGCCGCCGAAGCGCTTGGTCAGCGAATCGACTCGCAGCATGGCGGGATGCGTGGGATCGGCGGCGGCCGGGGGGCCGCCGCCCGGAGGGGCCCGGGGGATCAGGGCGCGTAGGTGTGGCCCTTGGGCAGCGGCAGCACCGGGTCCTTGGTCTTGATCGCGCTCGGCCACACGACGAAGGTGTCGTTGCCCGAGTACTGCATCACGACCGGCGACGAGCGCTCGTTCTGCCCGGCCATCGGCGAGCCCGGCGGGAAGAACTTGACCCCGTAGCCCTGGATCGTGCCCCCGACCGGGATGTCGGTCTCGAGGGCGGCCTTGCGCAGCGCCTCGGCGTCGACCCCGCCGTGCTTGCGGATCGCGCGCGGCAGCACGTCGGTGAAGAAGATCCACGACTGGTTGAAGCCCATCGACACGTGCGGCGGCACCTCGTCGCCTTTCACGTCGGCCTTGTAGCGCTTGACCATCTCGGCGGTCACCGCCCCCAGTCCGGGCGCGAGCGTCTTGGCGTCGAGCAGCTGCGCGGCGACCGGATCGACGTTGTAGATGAAGTTCGCGTCGTCCTTGAAGGTCGCGTAGAGCTTGTCGAACTGGCCGTAGCCCGCCCCGTGGCCGATCAGCGCCGCCCACTTCAGCCCCTGCTCGCGCGACTGGCGCAGGAACAGCGTGATGTCGGGGTTGTAGCCGGTGTGCAGGATCACGTCCGGCCGGCCGCGCTTGAGCTTGGTGACCAGCGGCGACAGGTCGGGCGCGGTCGCCGCGTAGCCCTCCTTCAGCACCACCTGCATCCCGTGCTTCTTGCAGGCGGACTCGTTGCCGGAGGCCACGCCCGAGCCGTAGGGGCCGTCCTCGTAGATGATCGCGACCTTCAGGTCCTTCGGCTCCTTGCCGAGCCGGGCCTTCGCCTGCTCGTTGAGGAACGCGCACGAGGCCTCGCCGAACTGGTCGCTGTGGACCTGCGGGCGGAACACGTAGCGCAGGTTCTTGTCCTTGAACACCGCCGAGGCGACGCAGACGTTCGCCCACATGAAGCGCTTGGCCTGGTCGGCCTTCTGCGCCATCGGCACGCAGTGGGCCGAGGAGAACACGCCCATCAGCATGTCCACCTTCTCCTGGTTCAGCAGCCGCTCGGCCTCGTTGATCGCGACGTCGGCCTTGCTCTGGGCGTCGGCGTAGACCGGCTTGATCCGATAGCCCTCGACCCCGCCGCGCTCGTTGATCATGTCGATCGCGTACTTGGTGCCGAGGTAGCTGGCGTTCGAGCCGCCGGCGGCGAAGGGGCCGGTGAGGTCGTAGATGACCCCGATCTTCAGCTCCTTGCCCTGCGGGAACGCGGGGCCGGACGCGGCCAAGGCCGCGGCCACGCCCGCGGCGAACAGGATCCTGCGCATCTGGGTCTCCTCCGGCCGGCGTCGTCGCGCCGCGATGTGTGTGTCGCCGGATGCTAACCGCACAGGTGCGCGGCGCACAACCTCCGCGGGAGGCCGTTCACGCGACCGGCAGGCGCACCGTGAACCGCGCCCCCCGCCCCGGTCCGTCGCTGTGCGCGTCGACCGTGCCGCCGTGCAGGCCCACCAGCCGGCGGACCAGCGCCAGCCCGATGCCCAGCCCGCCGCGCGAGCGGTCGCGCGCCGCGTCGACCTGCGCGAACAGCGTGAACACTTCCTCCAGCGCGTCCGGCGGGATGCCGACGCCGTCGTCCTCGACGACGATCTCGACCTCGCCGGCCACCGCGTCCAGGCGCACGCGGATCGCGCCCCCGTCGTCGGAGTACTTCGACGCGTTGCCCAGGAGATTCTCGACGACCTGCACGATGCGCGCGCGGTCCGCGTCGACGCACAGGGTCGCCCAGCGGGGGACCGGCTCGGTCACCTGCAGCGTCAGCGTCTGGCCGCGGTCCCGCAGCACCCCGCCGAGCGAGTCGATCGCCTCGCGGACCACGTCGGCGATCGGCAGCCGCTCGGTGCGCAGCACGATCTTGCCGGCGCTGATCCGCGAGACCTCCAGCAGGTCGTCGACGAGCCGCGTCAGCTGGCGCACCTGCCGCTGCGCGATCGCCAGCATCGCGCCGGGCGCCGCCGCCGGCGCGTCCGCGCGCCCGAGCAGCGCGATCGCGTTGGTCAGCGCCGACAGCGGGTTGCGCAGCTCGTGCGACAGCACCGCGAGGAACTCGTCCTTGCGGCGGTCGGCCTCGAGCAGGCGTTCGGCGCGCTCCGCGGCCGCGGTCTGCGCGCGGCGCAGGTCGGTGACGTCGAGGTGCGCGCCGACCATCCGCAGCGCCCGGCCGTCGGCGTCGCGCTCGATCTCGCCGAGCGCGCGGATCCAGCGGACCTCGCCGCCGGCGAGCAGCGTGCGGTACTCGTTCGCGTACTCGACCGCATCGCCACGGACCGCGTCGAGGAACGCGCGCTCGGCGCGCGCCCGGTCGTCGGGGTGGAGCCGGCGCACCCAGGCCTCGTGCGGCTCGTGCATCGCCTCGTCGGGCAGCCGGTGCAGCTGCAGGTACTCGGGCGAGCGCCGGTTCGCGAAGCCGGTCCGCAGGTCGATCTCGAAGCCGCCGAGCTGGCCGATCCGCTGCACGCGCGCGAGCTCGGCCTCGCGCTCGCGCAGCGCCGCGGTCGCGCGCTCGCGCTCGGTCACGTCGTGCCAGACGCCGAAGCCGACGGTCCTGCCGTCGAGCACGATCCCGCGCACCGTCACGTCGACGTGCCGCAGCTCGCCGCCGCGCGTCCGGTGCAGCGTCGAGAAGCGCTGGGGCGGTGCGCCGGGGCGCAGCGCGCGGCGGCGCGCGAGGGGATCGACCCCGTCCGACGCGTCGACGTCGGACAGCCGCAGCGCCGCGAACGCCTCGCGGTCGTAGCCGAGCTGCGCGCACGCGGCGTCGTTGAACGCGAGGAAGCCGTCGGTGGCCGGATCGAACAGCACCGCGCCGATCGGCAGCGCGTCGAACAGGTCCCGGAACGCGTCGCGGCCGGGGGGCTCGACGGGCGTCGTCGCCGCGGCCGGCATCGCGGGCCTCAGCGCATGAAGCGCCGGACGTGGTCGGCGCCGAGACCGACGGACTCGAAGTGCGCGCGGTACTTCTCGATCCGGGTGAACACGTCGTCGTAGCCGGTCGCGCATCCGTCGGGGTCGACGTACATCAGTGCGCCCTGCACGGTGAACATCGTGACCATGTCCCGGCAGTCGTCGGGGACGACCAGCGTGTGCGTCTCGCCGGGCGGCTCGAACACGTAGCTGCCCTCCTCGGCGACCCAGTCGTGCTCGAGGTACAGCCACTTCCCCCGGATCACGTACGCGTGGACCGCACCCGAGTGGCGATGGCGCTGCAGCAGCCCCGATCGCTTCACCTTCAGCAGGTGGACGTAGAAGCCGCCGGTGACGTTCAGGTGCAGCGGTCGCGACCACACGCCCTCGCCGACGGGCGCCCACAGCCGCTCGTCGCCGGTCAGCACGTCCGGGATCACCATGTCGGGCGCCATGCCCCAGGGCTGCGGCTTTCGGAACGGGATGCGGTCGGTGCTCGCGACCGCGGGGTCGAGGGGGCTGTTCAAGCGGTTCTCCGGAGATCGGCGCGCACGCCGAGCGCCGCAGCGTACCCCAGCGGCCGCGCCGGACGGTAGCGGCGAACCGGCCGTCCCGGACCGGCTCGGCCGTGCCGTTGGTAGGATGGCGCCCCATGCCCGCCGCCTCCACGGTCGCCGGAGCCCTGCTCGACGCGGCCCGCGACCTGTCCGCCGACCTCGCGCCGCTGCGCTTCGCGCCGCCGGTCGCCCACGTCTACGACCCCCTCCGGTACGCGTGGGCGCCGTACGAGGCCTACGTCCGCCGCTTCGGCGCGACCCGCAAGCGCATCGTGCTGCTCGGCATGAATCCGGGCCCGTTCGGCATGATGCAGACCGGCGTGCCCTTCGGCGAGGTCGCCGCGGTCCGCGACTGGATGGGCATCGAGGCCCCGGTCGGCCAGCCCGGGGACGTGCATCCGAAGCGCCCGATCGAGGGCTTCGCCTGCCGCCGCTCCGAGGTCAGCGGCCGGCGGCTGTGGGGCTGGGCCGCGCTGCGCTGGGGCAGTGCCGAGCGCTTCTTCGCCGATGCGTTCGTGCTGAACTGGTGCCCGCTGGTGTGGCTGGAGGGCTCGGGCCGCAACCGCACGCCGGCCCAGCTGCCGGCGGCCGAGCTCGAGCCGGTGCACCGCGCCTGCGACCGGCACCTCGCGCGCGCGCTCGCCGCGCTCGCGCCCGAGTGGGCGATCGGCGTCGGCGGCTTCGCCGAGCGCCGGCTGCGCACGGTCCTCGAGGGCGACGAGGTCGACGGCGTGCTCGCGCGCTCGATCCGCGTCGGCCAGATCCTGCATCCGAGCCCCGCCAGCCCCGCCGCGAACCGCGGCTGGACCGAAGCGGTCGACGCACGGCTCGCCGAGCTCGGCGTCGCCGTGCCCGCCTCGCGCTGACGGCCCCGGGCCGCGCCCTTCCGGACTCCCCCATGCTCCTGCACGCCGCCACCATCGCGCTGTCCGCGTTCCTGCTGTTCCTCGTCCAGCCGATCGTCGCGCGACAGATCCTGCCGTGGTTCGGCGGCTCCGCCGCGGTCTGGACCACCTGCATGGTGTTCTTCCAGATCGCGCTGCTCGCCGGCTACTTCTACTCGGACCTGGTGATCCGGCGCCTGGCGCCGCGCGGCCAGGCGATCGTGCACACCGTCCTGCTGCTCGCGAGCCTGGCGTTCCTGCCGATCACCGTGTCCGAGGGCATGAAGCCGACCGAGGCGACCGAGCCGGTCGGCCGGATCCTGCTGCTGCTCGCCGCGACCATCGGCCTGCCCTACCTGATGCTGGCGACCACCGGACCGCTGGTGCAGGCCTGGTTCACGCGCCAGTACCGCTCGGCGCGGGTCTACCGGCTCTACGCGCTGTCGAACTTCGCCTCGATGATCGCGCTGATCGGCTACCCCCCGCTCATCGAGCCCAACGCGAGCGGGCGGATGCAGTCGCTCGGCTGGTCGGCCGGCTACGCGGCGTTCGCGCTGCTCGCGATCGCGGCCGCGTGGTCGGGCGTGCGCCGGACGGTCGCCGCCGGCGAGGCCGCGATCGCCGACGCGCACGCCGAGGGCATCGCGGCGCCACCGCCCGCCGATCCGGCGGGCCCGCGGGGCGCCGAGGCGATGCGGGCCGCGCACGATGCGGCCGGCGCGCCGATCGGCGTCGCGCGGGACCCCGCGGCGCCCCCGTCCGCGATCGAGCAGGGCCTGTGGCTGCTGCTCGCGGCCCTGGGCTCGGTCCTGCTGCTCGCGGTCACCACCCACATCACGCAGAACGTCGCGTCGATCCCGTTCCTGTGGGTGCTGCCGCTGTCGATCTACCTGGTCACCTTCATCCTGTGCTTCGACGGCACCGGCTGGTACTGGCGGCCGCAGTACATGACGCTCGCCGCGATCGCGACGGTCGCGATGCTCGGCGGGCTGAGCTTCCGGCCCGAGGGGATGGGCGTCGAGCGTGCGATCCTGCACATCGAGCAGGCGGTGCCGGTCTACGCGTTCGGCCTGTTCGTGCTGTGCATGTTCGTCCACGGCGAGCTGGTCGCGCGCAAGCCCGCCCCCGCCCACCTGACCCGCTTCTACCTGATGGTCTCGCTCGGCGGCGCGGTCGGCGGCCTGCTGGTCGGCATCGGCGCGCCCCTCGCGTTCGACTACTACTGGGAGCTGCCGCTGGCGCTGACCGTCGTCGCGCTGCTGGTCGCGCTGCTCGCGCGCGGCGGGCTGCGCGCGGCGGGCATCGCCGCGACGATCGCCTGCGCGCTGCTGTTCGTCGACTATCTCGACTGGATCCGCGGCGGCGTGCTCGAGCTGTCGCGCAACTTCTACGGCACGCTGCGCGTGACCGGCGCCGCCGACGGCGACACGTCGAAGGGATCGAGCCGGCGGCTGCTGCACGGCGTGATCCTGCACGGCGAGCAGTACATGGCCCCCGGGGAGCGCGCGACCGCGACCACCTACTACGGCCCGACGTCGGGCGTCGGCCGCACGATCGAGGCCGTGCGGGGCGGCCCGATGCGGGTCGGCGTGATCGGGCTGGGCGTGGGCACGCTCGCGACCTACGGCCGCGAGGGCGACGTGTACCGGCTCTACGAGCTGAACCCGGTCGTGCTCGACGTCGCGAACCGCCGGTTCACCTACCTGAAGGACAGCCGCGCGAGGATCGAGCCGGCGCTCGGCGACGCGCGGCTGGTGCTCGAGGGCGAGGCGCCGCAGCGCTTCGACGTGCTCGCGGTCGACGCGTTCTCCAGCGACTCGATCCCGGTGCACCTGCTGACCCGCGAGGCGCTGGCGGTGTACGCGCGGCACCTGTCCGATCGCGGCGCGGTGGTGTTCCACATCACCAACCGCTACCTCGACCTGGCCGGCGTCGTGCGCCAGCTGGCCGACGAGGCCGGGATGCAGGCGGTGCGCTTCGAGGACGAGCCGCCCGCCTCGGCGGTCCAGTATCGTTCCGACTGGATCGCGCTGACCCGCGACGCCGGGCTCGCCGACAGGCTGCGCGCCGCGGGCGGCGAAGCGGTGCCGCCGTCGCGCGGCGCGCGCGCCCCGTGGACCGACGACCACCACAACCTGTTCGAGGTGCTGAAGTGAGACCCCTGACCCCGATCGGCACGCCGCTGTCCGCCGGCGCGACCCGAGTGATGCTGCTGGGCGCCGGCGAGCTCGGCAAGGAGGTGCTGATCGCGCTCCAGCGGCTCGGCGTCGAGACGATCGCGGTCGACCGCTACGCCGACGCGCCGGGCCAGCAGGTCGCGCATCGCGCGCACGTGATCGACATGACCGACGGCGCGCAGCTGCGCGCGCTGATCGAGCGCGAGCGGCCGCACCGCGTCGTGCCCGAGATCGAGGCGATCGCGACGCCCACGCTGGTCGAGCTCGAGCGCGACGGCGTCGCGACCGTGATCCCGACCGCACGCGCCGCCTGGCTCACGATGAACCGCGAGGGCATCCGACGGCTCGCCGCCGAGACCCTCGGCCTGCCGACCTCGCCGTACCGCTTCGCCTCGAGCCTCGCCGAGCTCCAGGCGGCGATCGACGGCGGCATCGGCTATCCGTGCGTCGTCAAGCCGGTGATGTCCTCGTCGGGCAAGGGCCAGTCGAAGGTCGACGGCCCGGACGAGGTCGAGGCCGCATGGGACTACGCCGCGAGCGGCGGGCGCGTCGACGCGGGTCGCGTGATCGTCGAGGGCTTCGTCGACTTCGACTACGAGATCACGCTGCTGACGGTCCGCGCGCCGCGCGCCGACGGGGGCGTCGGGACCTCGTTCTGCGAACCGATCGGCCACGTGCAGGTGGCCGGCGACTACGTCGAGAGCTGGCAGCCGCACCCGATGAGCGCGCGCGCGCTCGAGCGCTCGCGCGAGATCGCCCGCAAGGTGGTCGACGACCTCGGCGGCGCCGGGATCTTCGGCGTCGAGCTGTTCGTGAAGGGCGACGACGTCTGGTTCTCGGAGGTCAGCCCGCGGCCGCACGACACCGGCATGGTGACGATGATCACCCAGCACCAGTCCGAGTTCGAGCTGCACGCGCGCGCGATCCTCGGTCTGCCGATCGACACCTCGCTGCGCACGCCGGGCGCGAGCGCGGTGGTCTACGGCGGAGTCGCGGCGAAGGGGATCGTGTTCGACGGCGTGGCCGACGCGCTGGCGGTGCCCGGCACCGACCTGCGCCTGTTCGGCAAGCCGGAGTCGTTCGCGAAGCGCCGGATGGGCGTGGCGCTGGCGCGTGCGGAAGACGTCGACACCGCGCGCGCGAACGCGAAGCTCGCGGCGTCGAAGGTGAGGCCCAGGGCGGCCTGAAGCGGCCGCGGCCCGACGCCGCGGCTACGCCGCCCGCGCGGCGAGCAGCGCGCGGCACGCGGCGAGGTCCACCTTCTGCGTGCCCAGCCGCGGCAGCGCGTCGACGAACGCGATCGTGCGCGGGATCTTGAAGCCCCCGAGCGCCGCGCGGCACGCGCGGTCGACGTCGGCCTCGGTCAGCGCCGGGTCGCCGCGGACGATCGCCGCCGCGACGCGCTGGCCGAGCCGCGCGTCGGGCAGGCCGACCACGACCGCGTCGGCGACGCCGGGCATCGCGAGCAGCACCGCCTCGACCTCGGCCGGATAGACGTTCTCGCCGCCGGTCTTGATCATCAGGTCGCGCCGGCCGAGGAAGTGCAGTGCGCCGTCGGCGTCGAGGAAGCCCAGGTCGCCGGTCGGCTGCCACCCGCCGTCGACGAGCCGCGGGCTGCGCACGTAGTCGCCATCCCAGTAGCCGGGCGACACGCCGTCGCCGCGCACGACGATCTCGCCGGTCTCGCCGGTGGCGAGCGGCCGGCCGCTCGCCGGGTCCACCACCGCGACGTCCGAGCTGTTGCGGTTCGGATGGCCGTTGTGGTCGAAGCGCCGCGCGGCGCGATCGAGCAGGTTGTAGGTGAGGCCCCCCTCGGTCCGGGAATACCCCTGCAGCAGCACGCCCCCCACCCGCTTCTCGTACGCCTCGAAGGTCTCGGCATCGAGCGAATGGCCGCCGCCCCAGGCGAAGCGCACGGTCCGTTCGCCGAGGACCTCGAACGCGGCTTCGGGAGCGCGCGCGATGTCGACCACGATCGTGCCGATCACGTGCAGGAAGGTCACGCGCTCCCGGGCGATCGCGTCGACGAACTCGCCGAGGTCCCAGCGGTCGAGCAGCACCAGCGGACAGCCGACGAACAGCGTGTTCGAGAACACCGACAGGCCGCTGGTGTGGAACAGCGGCGAGATCGCGAGTCCGACGTCGCGCCGCGACAGCCTGAAGCAGTCGGCCATCGCCGCGGCGACCGCGACGCGCATCCCGTGCGTGTGGATCGCCGCCTTCGGCACCGAGGTCGTGCCGGAGGTGTACAGCAGGTTCGCGACCTCGTGCGACTGGCACGCGCGCGCACCGAACGCGTCCGGCTGCCCGTCGAGCGCGGTCCAGAAGCTGCCCTCGCGCGCGCCCTCGCCCACGGTCAGCGTGCGCGCGTGCAGCGCCGGATCGATCGCGTCGAGCCGCGCGGCGTCGGTGAGCACGCACGACGGCGCCGCGTGCGCGAGCAGCCGGCCGAGGTCGGCCGCCTGCAGCCTCCAGTTCATCGGCACCGGGACCGCGCCGAGCTTCATCGCGCCGAGCATCGCGATCACGACCTCGGCGCGGTTCGGCAGCCAGATCGCGACGCGCTCCCCGGGCACGACGCCGTCGGCGCGCAGCCGGTGCGCGAAGCGGCTCGCGAGCGCGTCGAGGGTGCCCCAGTCGAGCCGCACGCGCCGGTCGACGACCGCGATGGCCCGCGGGTCGCCGCGCGCGTGGATCTCGAGGAACAGCGCGAAGTTCATCCGCGCGCCGCGCCGCGCCGGGGCAGCTCGATCACCGCGGTGCCGGCCGCGGTGCGCTGGCCGAGCTGGTTCTGCGCCCACACCTCGACGTCGACCAGCCCGCGCTCGCCGTCCAGCCGCTTGCCGGCGACGCGCCCGCCGGTGAACGTCGTGTCGCCGAAGATCACGGGCAGCTTGAGCCGCGCGCTGTACCGCCGCAGGACGCCGTCGTCGCCCATCCAGTTGGTCAGGCAGTTGGCCATCATGCCGATCCGCTGCGGCCCGTTGTCGTAGGGCCCGGGCATGCCGAGCTCGGACGTCGCCACTTCCTTGTCCTGGTGGCCGATCGACGGCGAGACCGCGGCCGCGTAGTAGCTCGGGTCGTAGTTGTTCGGCAGCCTGTCGGGCGCGGTGCGCGCCCAGTGCGCGTACAGCCACTTGAGCCGGGTCGACTTGTAGCCCGAGGTGCCCGGCGCGCCCGCGTAGTAGCAGGTCATGTCGAGCCGGTTGATCGGGCCGCGCGCGGTGCCGGGCAGCGCGTCGCCGACGGCCGCGTCCTCCCAGTGCAGCGTGTCCGCGCCGCGCCGGAACTCGTTCAGGATCCTCTCGCCGATCGCGTCGAGCTCCTGCTGGGTGTAGCGGTGCTCGTCGCGCGGCGCGTACTGCAGCCCGCCCTCGGCGCCCAGGCGCGGCACGCGGAAGCAGTGCGACAGCACGCGCGTCAGCAGCGTGCCCTTCGCGTCGTGGTAGCGCACGTCGCCGGTCTGCACCAGCATCCGCTTGACCTTGCTCCCCGACACCTCGCGCGCGTCGACGTAGTCGGCCTTCACCACCATCTCGTCGTTGCGGCGGATCGGCGCGTGGAACTCGGCGTCGATGCCCGAGTAGTACCACTGGATGTCGGGCAGACCGGGGGCGACCACCGCGTCGAACACGCCGAAGAAGAAGGTCGGCGGCGCGACGATCCCTCCCCAGCGCGTCTTCGCCGCGTACTCGGGATCGCACCACAGCGGGTTGTCGTCGCCGATGCCCCACGCGTAGTGGCGGATCGAGTCGCGCGAGGCCTCGTGGTTCCACAGCTCGACCCGGATCGGCATGCCGATCAGCGACCTCGCCTCGGCGAGTGCGTCGTCGTGGAAGCTCGGGCGCAGCAGCTTGTGCGTGTCGGTGGTGCTCATCGTGTGCGTCTCCGCGGCGCTCGCCGCCCTCCCGTTGGTTTCCTGCATGGAAACGGTGTTTCGATCGTCGGTCAATGGTAGGAAGCCGACCTCGCCCGTGTCAAACCGGGCCCGTCGCCGGGCCGAGCACCCATGCGCACCCGGCCCGGGCGGCGACCTCGCGCAGCGACGCGACCAGCGCGCGCGGCAGCGCGACGCCGTGCGTGCGCGCGCGCGACAGGGCCGCCCGCTCGGGATCGCCGGCGGCGAGCACCGGGCGGGCGGGATCGGCCGCGGGCGTCGCGCGCAGGCGCCCGAGCATCGCGTCGAGCGTCGCGCCGAAGCGCTCGCCGCCGTCGAACGCGCGCGGGTCCAGCACCACGAAGCAGTGGCCGACGTCGCCGCGCGCACCCGGCCCCGGGTCGTCCATCGACAGCGTCGCGCCGGGCAGCAGCACCGACAGGATCTCGACCATCGCCGCCAGGCCGCTGCCCTTGTGGCTCGACAGTTCGGGCAGCGCGCCGAGCGGCGTGGCGAGCCGCGAGCGGTAGCCGAGCGCCGGGTCGGTGGTCGGACGCCCGTCGGGCCCGAGCGCCCAGCCTTCGGGCACGGGCTCCCCGCGCAGCGACGCCACCATCAGCCTGCCCAGCGCGACCGTGCTGGTCGCCATGTCGAGCACGAAGGGCGCGCCCCGCTCGCCGGGCGCGGCGAACGCGATCGGGTTGGTGCCGAAGCGCGCGGCGAGGCCGCCGGTCGGCACGATCGCCGGCGACACCGTGCTGCTGGTCGCCAGACCGATCAGGCCCGCGTCGCTCGCCATCGTCGCCCACCGCCCCGCCGCGCCGAAGTGGTTCGAGCGCCGCACCGCCACGGCGGCGAGGCCCAGGCGACGCGCCTTCGCGATCGCGAGCGTCATCGCCGCGTGGGCGGCCGCGAAGCCCATGCCCGAGCCCCCGTCGACGGTCGCGACCACCGGGCCCTCCGCCACGACCGCCGGCTTCGCCGACACGTCGAAGCGGCCGGCGCGCAGCCAGCCCTCGTAGATCGGCAGCATCGCGACGCCGTGGCTCGCGATGCCGCGCAGGTCCGCCCAGACGAGCCCGTCGACGGACTTCTCGACCGGATCCGGCCCGAAGCCCCAGGCGCCGAGGATCGCGCCGGCCTGGGCACGCAGCGCCCCCTCGTCGAACCGCGGGCCGTCGTCGCGGCCGGGCGCGTCGCCGCTCACTTGATCGCGATCGCGTTCGCCGGCGAGCCGACCCCGCCGACGACGAAGAGCGGCTTGCAGGTGACCATGCAGTCCCAGCGGCCGTCGGCCGCGCAGTCGGCGGCGAGCGCCTCGAGGTCCCACAGCTCGCCGATGCACAGCCCGAGCAGCGCGATCAGCGTCGGGTGCATCAGGCCCGCGTGGATCGGATCGGTGCCGGCCGCGCGGTCGCGCTCCGAGACGAACGGCGAGTGCGGCACCGAAGGGATCGCCTCGAGGCCGACGTTGTCGGACGCGGCCACCGCGATCCCGTGGTCCCACAGCCACTCGGGCGTCTCGCGCGCCTGCAGCAGCCCGGGGCAGCGCAGGTCGGCCGGCACCGCCGCGCGCTGCGCGTCGGTCATCTCGCCGAAGTAGTGGGCGAGCCAGCCGGTGCGGATCATCAGCACGTCGCCGCGCTCGATCGCCACCCCCTGCGCGGCCGCGACCTCGTCGAGCAGCGCGACCTCGAAGGGCTCGCCCGACCGGTGATCGAGCGCGCGCCCCCGCGCCCGCAGGTGCCGGTCGACGTCGAGCAGCACGCCGCGCCCGACGATGCAGCGCTCGGCGTAGCGGTTGACGCCGATCGTCGGCGAACCGGGCACGACCCGCGCGTCGGGCACGCGGTTCCAGAAGCCGTGGTCGGGATGGCGGAAATGGCGCAGCCCGTCCACCTGCGTCGTGCCCTGCAGGTACAGGTTGTCGACGCGGTCGTCGCGGTGGTGCGGGCTGTTGCTGAACATCGTGTGCGTCGGCTCGTGGCGGTGCCGCGCGACCGGGGGGTGGAACGCGTCGATCGCGTGGTCGAGGTTGAAGCACGTGCCGCGCCGCACGCCCGCCGCGGCACGGCGCACCGCGGCCGCGTCGATGAAGTTCAGCGTGCCGCACTCGTCGTCGTCGCCCCACACGCCCCAGGCCGAGCCGGGTGGCGCGTCGGTGCGCGCGAGCAGCTCGCGGTAGGTCGGGATCGCCATCGCGTCGGTCTCCTCCAGCCGTCCGGCGCATCCCGGGGCCGGACCCGCGGGTGCTTTGACAGTGTGCGGCAGCCGGTGTACGGTAGGCAAGAAAATCGAACACCGTTTCCCAAAGGGAAACTTTATCACCGTCGGGCACGCACCCGACCGAGGAGACAGCGATGACGATCGACACGGGCCGACGGAACGTCGTCGCGGCGGGGGCCGCGATCGGGGCGAGTGCCGCGCTGCCGCGCGCGGTGCGCGCGCAGGCGAAGCAGAAGCTGACCTGGGTGGTGTCGTCCGCGACGTTCGAGCCGGGCACGGCGACGCAGACCTCGATCCCGTTCGCCGCGGGCTTCTTCGAGGAGGAGGGCCTGGAGGTCGAGCTGAAGTCGGCCCGCGGCTCGGCGCTCGGCGCCCAGCTGGTGATCACCGGGCAGGCCGACGTCGTGCACGCGGGCACCTCGGTCGGCCTGATGGTGCCGGTGTCGAAGGGCTCGCCGCTGGTCGCCTTCTACAACATGATCACGCAGAACTTCCAGATGCCGGCGGTGCCGGCCGAGAGCCCGGTCAAGGCACTGACCGACCTGAAGGGCAAGAAGCTCGGCGTGATCGGCCAGGCGACCGCGACGGTGCCGATCGTCAAGGCGGTGCTCGAGGACGCGGGCCTCGACCCGAACAAGGACGTGACCTTCGTGGACGTCGGCTACGGCGCCCAGGCCGCGGCCGCGCTGTGGATCACCAAGCAGGTCGACGCGCTCGCGATGTACGACAGCGTCTACGCGGCGATCGAGGCCGTCGCGCCCGACAAGTACAAGCTGCGCGTGCTCACGTCGCCGCTGTCCGACCGGATCAGCTTCCAGACCGCGATGATCGCCAAGCCCGAGACGCTGAAGAACCGCCGCGACGCGCTGGTCCGCCTCGGCCGCGCGCACGCGAAGGCGACGGTGTTCGCGCTCGAGAACCCCGATGCCGCGGTGCGCATCCACTTCAAGCGGTATCCCGAGCAGCGCCCCACCGGCGTCGACGACGCGACCGCGATCGCGCTCGGGCGCCGCTCGCTGCTCGCGCGCCTGAACAACATGCGGATCGACAACATGGTGGTCAAGCGCGACAAGTGGGGCTTCATGCACGAGAGCGACGTGAACACCTACCTGGACATGCTCAAGAAGATCGGCGACGTGGACAAGTCGGTCGATCCGAAGGTGATCTACACGAACGAGCTGATCGACGAGATCAACCGCTTCGACGTCGCCGACGTCCGGCGGCGCGCGCGCGAGTTCAAGGCCTGAGGCCCGCGTCCGCGTGCCCGACGCCGCAGCGCACGTGACGACCGCGACGCCCGCATCGGCCGGTGCCGGGCGCCCGCCCGGCGCCGTGCCGGAGGGTGGCGGCGTGCCCGCACCGCGCGGGGCCGCGCTGCGGATCGCGTCGGTCGACGCGGTACCGCTGCGCTTTCCGCTCGTGCCCGCGTTCCGCGCGGCGGTGCGCACGATCGACAGCGTCGACCTGGTGCTGGTGCGCGTGCGCGACGACGCGGGGCTGCAGGGCACGGGCCTCGCCTTCGCGTTCGGCGCCGACGACGCGCGGCCGATCCTCGAGCTCGCGCGCTCGCTCGGCGCGACGCGCGTCGGCGCGCCGGCGATCGGCGTCGAGGCGCACGTCGCCGCGATGCGGGGCGCGCTGTCGCTGCTGGGGGCCGGCGGCCCCGCGATCGCCGCGATGGGCGCGATCGACCTCGCGATGTGGGACCTCGCGGGGCGCCGCGCCGGCCTGCCGCTGTGGCGACTGCTCGGCGGCGCGCGGGACCGGGTCCCCGCCTACGGCAGCGGCGGCTCGCTCGCGCTGTCGACCGACGCGCTGGTCGCCGAGACGCAGGGCTTCGTGCGGGCGGGTTTCCGGGCGGTGAAGATCAAGGCCGGGCTCGGCGCCGACGCCGATGCCGCCCGGCTGTCGGCGCTCCGGGCGGCGTTCGGACCCTCGCTGCGGATCGCGATCGACGCGAACCAGCAGTTCTCGCCGAAGGCGGCGATCCGCTGGGCGCGCGCGATCGAGCGGTTCGACCCCTGGTGGATCGAGGAACCCGTGCGCGCGGACGACGCGGCCGGCCACGCCGCGGTGCGCGCCGCGATCGCCGCCGACGTCGCGACCGGCGAGACCCTGTTCGGCACCGCCGACGCCGCGCGGATGATCGCCGCCGGCGGCGCCGACGTGCTGATGCCGAACCTGCAGCGCGTCGGCGGCCTGACCGCGTGGCGGACGATCGCGGCGGCGGCCGAGCTCGCGGGACTCCGGATGGCCGCCCACGTCCACCCGGAGTACCAGGTGCACCTGATGTGCGCGGTGCCGAACGCGGTCGCGCTCGAGTGCTGGCCGGGCTGGCCGTGGCTGTGGCAGGAGCGGCTCGCGCCCGACGCCGACGGCTGCATCGCGCCTCCGGACGGCCCCGGGCTCGGCCTGACGCTCGACGAGGACCGCGTCGCCGCGCACCGCGCGGACCGTCGGTGAGTCCCGCCGTGGCACGCCCCGCCCCGCTCACGTCGCCGCCGCGGATCGCCCGCGTCGACACGGCGATCGTCCGGCTGCCGCTCGAGCGGCCGGTGATCACCCCGCTCCACCACATCCTCGCGGTCGACACCGTGGCGGTCACGCTGCACGCCGACGACGGCACGCGGGGCGTCGCCTGGCTGGTGCTTCGGCGAGGCGCGCGCGCGCGTGCTCGAGGCGGC
>ENA-UOYA01002687-UOYA01002687.1-activated-sludge-metagenome-genome-assembly--contig:-NODE-2687-length-16872-cov-5.595112_pt1 | contig 16872 bp, 7 predicted proteins | sample MGYA00238163_ERZ764804 | MGnify/ENA primary metagenome ERZ764804 (study PRJEB28919, sample SAMN05720223) | activated sludge metagenome | isolation source: Anaerobic digester | place: Hong Kong... | reverse complement strand
ATCTCATGCCAGTGCTCGGGATATGCCTGCATGTCGTAGAATATAAAATCAGTCTGCTTGTTGATTACTTCATCCGCCTTGTAGCCGAGCATCCTTTCAATGGAATCGTTGCACATGTTTATTTTCCTGTTTCGATCAGTAACGATAAGCACATCGTTATTTATGCTCGAGATTACATTTTCCAGCTCTACACGCCCCCGTTCAGATTTTCTCCAGCGAACAAGGGCAAACCATGTCAAGCCCATAAGGTATAAAAAAACAAAATTCGCAGTAAATTCAGCGAACTCTAAAATAGAATGCTGATAAAAATAATCGTAAACCTTTTCTACAAAATGTATTGTCAAGCTCATTACCGCCAAGAAGATAGACAGCACTGTAACGATCAATAAATCAAAGAGCGTTCTGTTTCTTGTTCTTATTGTCTTTGCAATTATCATCTTTTCGTTCTTTGGAAAAATAGCCTTATCATGCTACAAGAGATATATTATACAGCGTTTTATTTGTTGTCAATCACGTGAATTTAAAACCACATACTGCTTGTGATTTTTCGTTTGTTGACTGTGTTTTGTTACTGTGTTAGCATGTGTACACATTATGATTTATCATCATACAATGGAATTTCATGTCTCCCGTAAGGCAAGGGACCTCTACCAATTCGATGAAACGCTGTTTTCTTTGAATGGCAACGTCGTCTTTGCAAACTTTCATGCTGCACGTATGTTTGCACAGAAAATAAACATGAAAAAAGACCTCGTTTCTTTTCCTGAGCAGTCAGTAAAGGCAGGTCAAATAAATGCAATGGGTCTTATCGATGAAATCATCCATTTTATCGTGGCATTGTACAGGCAAGAAATAGATACCAACATAATGAAAAACGCTCTCGATTATTTGTTCGAAAACCTTGGCAGAGAAGCGGTCGAGAAAACCCTTTACCACTTTGCCGAACAATTTCCCCCTGTAACAGTATACAAGCACCAGACAGGTCTCAAAGATTACATCGAGGGCAACACATCCAACATTCCAAATCGATTGATCGTTCTGGAAGAGATGTTGCTACTCTGGCTTGCAAATATGAACCCTGCCTTTTCCATTATGTCTGAACTGTTCGACGATACATCACTGAAAAGGGAAACTGTATACCTTAAAGTTATTTCAGGTCTAAAGGATTTTTTCAGCACATCTCCACCGTTCGGACCATTCAATCAAAACCTTATCGATATGTTACGAAGCCCCGCTATAGCATCGCCACATTCATTGCCGGGACAGATCGAATACATAAGAGAAAATTGGGGTTTTCTGCTGAAAAGGTTTCAGCTTAGGATCCTTGGAAGCCTTGATTTAATAAAGGAAGAGGAGAAGATAACCTTTACCGGTCCAGGACCTGCCATTGCCATCAGTTTCAAAGCAGGTTTCGGCATAGAATCCGCCGAGGCCGAGCGCTTCAGCCCCGACCTCGATTGGATGCCGCAGCTTGTTTTGATTGCGAAAAATATATATGTATGGTTGGATCAGCTTTCAAAAAAATACAGCAAGGACATATGGCGGCTCGATCAGATACCGGATGAAGAGTTGGACACTTTAAAAAGACAGGGTTTTACAGGATTGTGGCTTATTGGTCTATGGGAAAGAAGCCCTGCCTCGCAAAAAATAAAACAACTCTGTGGCAACCCAGAGGCAGCACCATCCGCATATTCCCTATTCGATTATACTATTGCAAATGAGCTTGGAGGGGAAAATGCATACAGAGTATTAAGAGATAAGGCGTGGCAGCGTAATATCCGCCTTGCAAGCGATATGGTACCAAACCACACAGGTATTTTTTCCCGATGGATAATCGAGCATCCTGATTGGTTTGTTTCACTCACACACAACCCCTTTCCATGGTACACATTCCAAAAACACGACCTTTCGTCCGATGAACATATCGGCATATTCATAGAAGACCACTATTTCGACCAGACAGATGCTTCTGTAGTATTTAAGAGGGTTGACAGACAAACAGGTGAAGAAATATACATATATCATGGCAATGACGGGACCAGCATGCCCTGGAACGACACTGCACAGCTCAATTACTTAAAACCCGAAGTCCGGGAGGCTATGATCCAGACTATTATCCATGTAGCCCGCAAATTCCCTATCATCCGTTTTGATGCAGCCATGACGCTGACAAAAAAACACTATCAGAGGCTCTGGTTTCCCGAGCCGGGCAAAGGTGGTGCAATACCCACAAGGTCGGAATACAGCATGAAAAAGGATGATTTCGATGCGCATATGCCGGCTGAATTCTGGAGAGAGGTTGTCGACCGCATTGCATCTGAGGCACCTGATACACTTTTGATGGCAGAGGCTTTCTGGTTGCTCGAAGGTTATTTTGTGCGCACCCTCGGGATGCACAGGGTTTATAACAGCGCATTCATGAACATGCTGAGGGATGAAGAAAATGCAAAGTACCGTACCGTTATGAAAAATATACTTGAGTTCGATCCAGAAATCCTGAAGAGACTCGTTAATTTCATGAACAATCCCGATGAAAAAACCGCCGTCGAACAGTTCGGAAAGGACAAAAAATATTTTGGCATCTGCACAATGATGGTTACCATGCCCGGACTTCCCATGTTTGGTCATGGCCAGATAGAAGGGTTTACCGAAAAATACGGCATGGAATACAGAAAGGCTTACTGGGAGGAAAAACCTGATTTACACCTCATCAAACGCCACGAAAGAGACATATTTCCTCTTATGCATAATAAATATCTCTTTGCCGGTGTAGACAACTTTCTCCTTTATGACTTTTTTACTGACAACGGCAAGGTTAATGAAGATGTCTTTGCGTATTCCAACGGATATAACTCAAAAAGAGCACTTATTGTATACAATAATAAAAACAACCATACTAAGGGCTGGATTAAAAACTCTGTCGCATATTCGGTAAAAAACGAACAAAACGGTAAAAGAACATTGATAAAGAAAACTCTGACAGATGGACTGAATCTGGGTATTGATGATAACTGTTTCACAATCTTTAGAGACCATACTACAGAACTTGAGTATATCAGAAAAAACAAAAGGCTACTCGATGAAGGTCTTTTTATTGAACTTGAGCCTTATGACTATCATGTTTTTATGGATTTCCATGAGGTCCAGGATAATGAAAAACAACATTATGCATCACTCACCTCATATCTAAACGGGCGCGGCGTTTCAAACATCTATGATGCACTCAATGAAGTGTTTCTGCAGCCCATTCACAGCAGTTTTTCCGAACTGATAAATCCCCATTCACTCAAAAGATATATTGAGGCCTGCATCGATGTATTTTTCGATAGACAAAAAGCGGCACAAGAAGAGTTTCTCGATGAGATTACAAAAAAAACCTTAAAGCTACTACGTGAAATCAAACGATATACTAACAGTCCTGGGGATGAAATGGCACTTGCCAGCAAAATCATGCACTGTGCAAAATTCATAATAGAGATGCCCCATGTAATAGATAATTTCAATGATTACCAAGAGGAAAAACAAAAGATTTCTGATATATTGCCCAATGAAAACAACCTGCAAGACTTTCTGCACACGATTTTCTGCTGGTTATTTGCCCACAAGTTAGGTTATATCATTGACAATGAACCCGAAAAACCTGCCCTAAGCCGCAGTTGGATCGATGAATGGAAGCTCGGTCTGATAATTTCAAACACACTAATGGGTTGCGGCTATAATGAGGAACAAAGCTCATGGTCTCTTCTGACAGTAAAAATACTGACAACACACCAAAATTGTCTTATTGGATCGAATGCTGAACATTTCTTTCCGCTACTCGAAACACTCGTTTCAGACCCTGAAGTCCAGCTTTATCTACAGGTCAATCGCTATAAAGAAACCCTTTGGTTCAACAAAGAATCCTTCGAGAAGCTCTTAAAATGGCTCTTCATAATCTCCATCATCAACGTGTTCTCTGATCCTTCACTGCCTTTACGTGAAGCATTGAAAAAAGCCTTTACATATCTTAAAATCGTCGATGAAATGCTCGACATATCGGAAAAATCATATTTTCAGCTCGAAAAATTACTGGAAATAGCAAAGAACGGGGTAGTTAAACCCAACCCCGTCCTTGATGAACCAGGTTCAAAGCAATTGAAAAAACAGTAAAATACTAATCAGCCAAGCCTGAGGTGTCCTCCTTACCGCCCTCGACAGTCGCTGTTTCAGTCTCTTTGGGATAGGGAAGATGAAAATCGTGTATAGTGGTATACTTAGCTATTAAATCCTTTGTATCGACTACACCAAGCTGCTCAAATAGAAATGAAAACTGGTCATAGAGTATCTCAGAAACATTTGCCCTTATATCCTCAGGCATAGTCCACACCATCCATTTAAATGGACCTGTCGCCTGTTTACGTGTGCTGTAAGCAAACTGAGCAAATGTCTTGCCGGCCTTCCATTCCCCTCTGAATTTGTCAACCAAAAACTGCTCGATCTCGCTTTGAGCGCCTTTAACCTTATAGATTCCGTTATCGAATGTGATATTCTGAAAACCGGTAGCAAGATGCACCTCTACAGCCTTGTTTTTTGGAAATAAGCTAAAGGCATTATTGGGCAACGTCGATGCGCCATGTTGAACCGAGCCCGCCCATCCGTATTTCCTTCCAAACTCCGTTGCCATCTTCAATATATCAAACGCTATAGCGACATCAGCCACCGTTCCATCGGGAAGAGGCGTTCCTCCGTGGGCAGTACCATCATTCACAGCTATCTTACGAATGCCAAGCACAGGGTCGATACCAAGCCTTTTCATGTTCTCGATTATGCCTTCAGCGTATGCCTCGAGGTCTTCTTTTCTCGTGTTCATCTTCCCGACTTCACCAGTTTCGCCGCCGAGCAATACCGTCCAGGGAATTCCAAGTTCTTTCTCCAGCGCCCTCACATCTGCAATCTTTTCCGCAGTCAGTCTTGCATTTTCAGCCTGCTGTTCAGCAAAAGACAGATTTTCTTCGGTTCTCCTCTCGAAAGGAGACATATCGAGGTCAATCGAACCGAAACCTGCCTCCAAAAGTTCTCTGATAAGTTTCCGATGGGTGTTTATCTCCTTGGCCCCCGCATCTCCGCCACTTCTAACAGGTGCAGATTTTAATTGCACATGATCTCCCTGCAAGAATAAAGGACCCTCGAAACCCTCCAACATTGCTGCCGCTTGTATAACGGCAGCATATTCAGCAGGGCTCTGTTTGGTGTAACCCATCTCAGAGCGAGCAATCTCAACGATCAATGCACCAACCTTTTTGTCATTCGCTGCCCTGAACATTGCCCTTGCCGTATCGAGCGTGCCAACACGAATATTAATCGCCGGAAAGGACATCTCTCTGTCTATCTTCCCCTCTGCAATGGCAACGTATACCTCCTGTGGAGAGGCAAGTTTTACGTTCATTTGCTGTGCGCCTTCATAAATTATCCATCTCGCCAATGACTGCACATCCGCCGGAGCACTCTTATCGCCGAAATCAGCCACATTGGCAGCCAACACAGGCAAAGATGATTTGAAAGCCTCCTTGTCTTCTATACACAGTTCACCATTGACGATAGTCGCACCCTTTAATCCGTCGCTTAAAAGCTCTGCCCTATTTTTGAATATCCTAACATCAGATGTTTTATGAATCATGTCAGCACCACTTCTTGTAGTCATTTTGTTCCCTCCTTTTTTTTAAACATTGTTTCAGAAAAACATTGTTTTCATCGTCCACCCTTATCGTTCGTCCGCTGATAAAAAATAATAGGCTATTAACAATACATATGCCCTAACGGTTTATTCGATTTAGCGATTCCTAAGCACTTGCGCAATTTCATCTACTAACGGTTTAGAACCAACATAGAGTGCGGTTCGCTGGTGGTGTTTGGAAGGCACAATATCAAGTATTGGCGTTCCGTTTTCGTCGACAGCATCTCCGCCTGCCTCCTTACTCATAAATGCCACAACCGAAGCCTCATACATAAGTCTCAGCTTTCCATCGGGCCTGTTTTTCTTGGGATTTGGATGATTCACAATCGCAGGATACATAAACATACCGCCATTAGACAGCGTGCGGTGAAAATCACCTGCCAAGGCACCGAGATATCTATACGAATATTTACTCACATTTGCACTTATCCAGTCCTGAACCCCTTTAGCATAAGTAGTCTGATTTGCGGCGTTGAAAGATAATTCCCACGTCTTTTTGTCCTCGGGCAATATCATACGTATAGGCATTACATAATTCATTGTATCGTTTATATGGAATCTCCACGTACCTGCCTCTTTCAATGCAAGTGTGAATGTGCCTGTAGGGATGACAAACATGCCTGCCGCTATATAATCTTTACCTGCCCTTAAATGACCATCCTCAGGACCTTCGAGATTTCTCTTGGCAATGCCAAAGAGAAAACCAACAGGCAAACCATGTGCAACATTAGATGAGCCATCGAGCGGGTCAAAATACACAAAATAACGGCCACCTTCTTCGTTTAATGGGATAATATTGTCCTCTTCTTCACTTACCGCATGTATTACTCTGTTTGTTGATCTAAGGTAATGGATTGCGATCTCATGCGCTATCTGATCCATGCGCATTACATCCTCGCCCTGAACGTTAACCTTATTTGCAAGTCCCAAAATGCCTTTTAAAGCACCGGTAAGGTAGTAATGCTGTATGTGTTTGGCCGCACTGATCAACGCATCCATAAGGATTAGGAAATGGTATGTTCGATTATACTTCTCCTGGTGCGCCAATAAAAAGTTCATAAAGGTTTGCTCAAGCTGAATCATAGTTTAGCTCCTTTCAATATTTATTTGTGCTTTTATATTCATTTACTACAAAGACATTTACTAAATCAACAATATGTTGAAATAATATTTTAACAACGCTATCATTATAGTAGAAATATTTCTTTATAATGTCCTGCGAAAGGAGAAAATCATGAAAATGAAAATAGCTGTTTTAACAGGCGGAGGAGACTGTCCAGGTCTCAATGGCGCTATAAAATGGGTAACAAAAACCGCTCTCGATTCGATACTTTCTGAGAAACGGTCCATTTCTTTTGAAGTTGTCGGCATTACTGATGGCTGGCGCGGGCTTATAGAGGTCAACCCGGACGACCCTCAAAGTTGCGAAAGATATGTCAAGCACCTTGACCAGGAGATTGTCAGAACATGGGACCGTTACGGAGGTACCAATCTGGGGACATCACGCACAAATCCTTTTAACCCGAAAAATGACCGTTCTGAAATATTAGTGGAAAACATCAAAAAACTTGGAATAGACGTAGTCGTTGCAATAGGGGGTGAAGACACACTCGGTGTTGCATATAAATTATACAAAATGGGGGTTAAAACTATAGGTATTCCGAAAACAATCGATAATGACCTCATGGGAACCGATTATTCGTTGGGTTTTGACACAGCTATAAACGTAATTATGGAAGAGATCGACCGTCTGAGAACGACCGCAGGGTCTCATGGCAGAATTTTTGTAGTTGAAACCATGGGGCGTCATGCCGGTTGGCTTGCTTTACACGGAGGTGAATGCAGCGGTGCGTATATAATACTGATTCCTGAACATCTTTTTGACATGAACCGTGTTTGCGAACTATTGCGGGAACGAAAAGGACGGGAAATCAACTATTCTATCATCGTTGTATCCGAAGGTGCAAAACCTATAGGACAGCATGAATTTTTAAGGGACGGGAAGGTAGATGACTTCGGGCACCAATCCCTTGGAGGTATAGCAAGCTATGTGGCAAGCGAGATCGAAAAACAGACGGGCTTTGAGTCACGTTATCTCATACTGAGCCACCTGCAGCGCGGAGGAACACCTTCTGCACGTGATCGCCTCATGGCCAGATGGTTTGGTATAGCAGCGGTTGACCTGATTATAAATGAAGATTTCGGGCGTATGGTAAGCCTCGTGAGGGGAGAGATTTCAAGTGTTCCCATGAAAGAGATCATCAACAAGCTGAAGCTCGTTGATGTGGATAAGTATTACGATAAAGAGAGGTATAACGGTCGCAGAACGATCATGTAATGCAAAACAAATAAACTTTATCTATAATTTATCGGCAAAACCGTATTCATCGACCTGCCAGCCCTCTTCAGGCATCTTTATGCCGTCTATATAAACGGTTCTGCCATCGATCGCAACCCTGCCTTTTGAGATAAGCTCGTGGACGGCAAAAGGATATATCATCCAGTCGCCCTCTTCTCTCAACACCTCTTGTATTTTTGTAGAAACACTTTCGAGGACTTCGTAGAGCTTTTTACCTTCTCTCGCTGCAACCTCTCGAAATTGCGGCAGAGTTCTTGCGTCGTTTTCTTCTGCGAATCTTCTTATATCGCGAAGTTCAGCGTCCCATCTTGAAAGCGGTAGGGATTTCGACTGTATCAGTATAGGACCTCCATCATCGCTTGCATCGACAAAAAAAACAGTGGATTTTACAGCCTTTTCTTCTGCTAATATCGCCTTTGCGGTCGGTCTCCAGCCAAGTCCAACATATTTTTTTGCATCACCGGGATGGACATTCAGGATACGTGGAAAATAGCGCTCTGCCATCCAATCGCCTATCCATAGGTCATATCCGGCAAGGCATATAAGGTCGGGCGATCCGTCAATAGCTTGCTCGACAAGCGTCATAAGCGCCTTATCATAGCTGTTCCTCTCTACGCCATATCTGGGGATCTTTTCAAGCCTCCACATATCCTTGAAATATCTCGATGAATCAAGTACTGCAACCGGAACACCCCTTTTTTTCGCCTTTTCAACGCCTGCGCATCGAGGCACATTGCTGAAGACGACATGGTATTTTTTAGGGTCACGTTCATATATCCTGTCGTAATTAGTCCCGGAACCGGAGACACCGCAGGCATATCTGATATGTCCTTTTGATGGATCAAAGATCAGTTTTGCAGCCATTATTCAACCTCCTGATGATAGTTCATAGCTCATGGCAGATAGCTCACTGGTATTCGATATTAATTATACTATGCAGCTAAACAATAAACGATTTAAAATTTCGTGTCAAAACATTTCATTAAACGCATTTTCAATTTAACGTTTTAGCGGCATTTTGATTTAATTTGTTGTATTATCTTTTTGAGATATTGGGTTTTAAGATGGCAGGCCTTAAACTATACACAGGAAACCGCCTTGAACTTCTCGTCGATGCACTCTCCGAGGTCGTTAAAACACCCCTTGCCTCACCTTTTAGCAGTGAAATTATAGTAGTTCAAAGCAAGGGCATGGAGAGATGGTTGTCCATCGAACTGTCAAAAAGATCTGGCGTGTGGGCAAACTCCAGATATCCTTTTCCTGACAACTTTGTATGGGGGATTTTCAATGCGCTTCATCTTGATTCAAACGAAAAAAACATCTTCTCTCCTGGCGTTATGGCATGGCGCATCATGGGCATACTGCCTGAATATATTGAAACACCTGAATTCGATGTCTTGAAACAATATCTCGAAGACGACAGAAATCAACTAAAGACGCTGCAACTTTCCGAACGTATTGCGGATACCTTCGACAGATATACAGTATATCGGCCAGAGATGCTTATAGAGTGGGAAAAAGGCAACGATACGGGCTGGCAGCCTATTCTCTGGAGGGCTCTTATAAAAGACTGCGAACAAAGCAATAGAACGGCAGTATGGAGAAAATTCTTAAAATCCGTCAAAGAGGGCACATGCGATAAAAAACTACTGCCGGAACGCATCTGCGTATTCGGTATCCCCTCTATGCCTACTTATCATTTTACAGTCATTCAGGCACTTTCAAGCCTAATCGATGTTCACTTCTTTCTGATGAACCCTACAAAGGAATACTGGGGGGATATCGTAACAGAAAAAAAGAAAATAAGGTTTTCCGACGATGCCCATTTTGAGACAGGCAATCCCCTTCTCGCCTCTATGGGAAAACTCGGACGTGACTTTTTTGACACAATCACATCCCTTGAATATGAAGATTTTCAACTGTTCATAGAGCCTAGACACAACTCTATACTGACATACATCCAATCAGATATATATAACCTCGTTTGGCGCGGGAGAAATACCGAAAAAACAATCGTTTACCCTGATGACATATCCGTGCAGATCCATTCCTGTCATTCACCGATGAGAGAAATCGAGGTGTTATATGACAATCTTCTGTTTCTTTTTGAAAAACACAACGACCTCGAACCAAAAGACATCCTTGTTATGACACCTGATATAGCTTCATACGCACCTTATATATCAGCGGTATTCGATAACCAACAGGATGAAAGAAAAAGAATCCCCTATTCTATAGCAGACAGGGGCGCACCAAGCGAAAGCCCTATAATCGACGTCTTTCTAAAAATCATCAGGCTTTGTAAGGGAAGGTTCGTCGCCTCTGAGGTAATCGATGTACTCGATACAAACTGCGTTCAAGAAAGATTCAACATAAAGGTTGAAGACCTTGACACTATCATAAAATGGATAAAGGATACACAGATACGCTGGGGTATAGATGGTCGGCACAGACAAGCTTTAAGAGTACCACCTTTTGAAGCCAATAGCTGGCAGACAGGTATCGATCGTCTACTGCTCGGATATGCGATGTTCAGTAAAGAAAATGAGCTATTCCAAGGGATATTACCTTTCAATGACATTGAAGGAAACGAAACTGAAATACTGGGACATTTACTGGAATTCCTCTCATCGCTTTTCTTCTTTGCAGATGAATTTAAATCGGTTAAATCCCTTTCAGAGTGGGAAACATCACTTGAAAAGCTCATAGAACGATTTATTGCCATTAACGATGATTCTGAAAGGGATATTCAATTAATAAGAGACGAATTGAAAAGACTCGGCAGCAAACAAAAGGAGGCAAATTTCAATGATGAAGTTCCACTCGATGTCATTACATATTATCTCACAAAGACCCTAAGCGGTATGGAACTCTCGACAGGCTTCATTACAGGCGGTGTAACCTTCTGCGAGATGTTGCCCATGCGAAGCGTACCTTTTAAGGTCATAGGACTGATAGGGATGAACAATGACACATACCCAAGGGAATACAAAACAACGGGATTTGACCTTATTGCCCACAGCCCACGTCCAGGTGACCGTTCATTAAGAGATGAGGACAGATATCTTTTTCTCGAAGCCATGCTCTCGGCAAGGTTATGCCTCTATATAAGCTATACGGGGCAAAGTATAAGGGACAACAGCGAGATCCCGCCTTCTGTCCTGGTAAGTGAATTACTCGATTATATCGAGAATGCCTTTGTAACAGAAGAAGGTAACATTTTAGACCTTATTTTAAAAAGGCATAGACTCCAGGCATTCAGCCCTCTATACTTCACGGGTGGAGATTTGTTCAGTTACTCAAAGGAGGATTGCGAGGCATTAAGGGCAGGCATTAGAAAAACCTATATATCATCGCCGTTCATCTCTAAGGCCATCGAAGATACAACAGGCGAATGGAAAGTAATCACTATCAACGACTTGAAGAGATTTTACAGGAATCCTTCAAAATATTTTCTGAACTACCGTCTTGGCATATATCTTGAAGAAGACCATTTAACACCTGAAGACGATGAACCCTTTGAGCTTGACAGCCTAAATGCATTCTTGGTCACAACCGAAATAACAGATGCGTTGCTTTCCGGGAAGAACATTTCAAGATTAAACAAAGCCTTTAAGGCAGGCGGTGTTCTCCCTCCTGAATCCCCAGGTGAAATCGCCCTTAGAAAAACCTTCGTAACAGCAAAATCGTTCACCGATAAATTAAAAGGTTACAACATCAACGAAAAATCTAAACCACTCGATATCGATATAAATCTTGCAGGATTCAGGATAATCGGGAGGTTGAGCAACATATACCAATCAGGCGTAATCAACTACAGATGTATAAAAACAACGAAGATAAGATATTTGCTCGAAACCTGGATAGACCATCTAATCCTGAATATCGCTCAAGACGAATCCATTCCACGTAACAGCATGTTTGTAACTATTAATCGTACCCATACATTCAGTCCTTTAGAAAACGGAAAAGACATACTTTTAGACCTTCTTGAGATATTTTATCAGGGTATCAGGGCACCGATAAAATTCTTTCCTCAGACATCAGGCAAGTACGCGGAGCAGATAATCAAAGGCAAACAGGATGAAGAGGCTCTTATATCGGCAAAGAATGAATGGTATGGCACAGAATACTCAACAGACAAAGAATCCGAAGACGCATATTTCAGACTTTGTTTCGGAAAAACAGACCCTTTCGATGAAACATTCAGAGATTTCGCAATGAAGATATGTCCCCCAATCTTTATAAACATGAGGCGAACATAAGATGAAAAGCTTCGACCCTGTTGATATACCCCTATCTGGCATCAATCTTGTAGAGGCAAGCGCCGGCACAGGCAAGACTTATGCAATCGCCAGCCTTTATGTAAGGCTTTTGATTGAAACCCGCCTTGAGGTGAAAGACATACTCGTCGTTACCTTCACGAACGCCGCAACCGATGAATTAAAAAACCGCATCAGGCGAAGAATCAAAGATGCCGCTGATGTCTTTTCATCGGCGTGCACCGAAGACCCTTTCCTTAAAAAACTATACCTGACTATAGAAGACAAAGAGGCGGCAAGAAGACTTCTGCAAAATGCCATAAGATGTTTCGACGAGGCAGCAATATTCACAGTGCATGGATTTTGTCTGCGTATGTTGCGCGACCACGCATTCGAGAGCTGTTCGCTTTTTGATACAGACCTTATAGAGGACAATACAAAATTCCTTCAGGAGATTGTGAACGATTTTTGGAGAAACAATGCATACCGAGCTTCGCCAATTTTCATAAATTACATATTATCGATTATCGGCCTTCCAGAACTTTTTACCATAGTCAAAAAGGTCACGGGCAACCCTTTTCTTACAATCAACGCAGGAAAGACAGAGGTTATCGATAACAAAGAAAATGACGTTGAGCAAAAATGCCTTGAGATGTTTAATGAAACGTCAGACATATGGGAAATCGAAAGGGAACATATTATATCTTTTCTGAGTAACGATAAGGCCTTGAACAGACAAACCTACAGCAAAAAAACCGTTGAAACGTTGACCTCAAACTTAGATGCATATTTTTTATCCGGATTTCCGCTTCCTTTGCCCGAAAAATTTGATTACGCATGCTTCAACCCATCCGTTCCAAACGCATTCAAGTCTAATTCCAACCCGACTATACATAACCATCATTTCTTCGTAAGATGTAGTCAGCTAAGGGACATAGCCACAAAGCTCGCTAAAATATATAACAACAAGATAACAGAGCTTAAAAAAGGGTTATTCGAATACGCAAGAACAGAGTCGCATAGAAAAAAACAGGAACAGAACGTGCGTTCTTTTGACGATTTGCTGTTCGACCTATACAATGCCTTAAAGGGCAAAGGAGGAAAAGGGCTTACCGATCTGATAAACAAAAGATACAGGGCAGCCCTTATCGATGAATTTCAGGATACAGACCCACTACAATACGAAATCTTTAAATCCATATACAACAGTAAAGAGTGCATCCTTTTTATAATAGGGGATCCAAAACAATCGATATACAGCTTCAGAGGTGCCGATATCTTCGCCTATATGAAGGCGGTAAAGGATATCGACAGGTCGTGGACACTTGGCGAAAATCACAGGACATCCGAAAGGCTTATAACTGCGGTAAACACGATCTTCGAAAATGCAAATCACCCCTTCGTTTTTGACGCCCTCCCGTTCATACCTGTCAGACCGGGCAATACAAAAAAAATTGGTGTTTTCAGGATAAAAGGTACAATAGATAAGTCTCCGCTCAAATTATGGTTTATCGAGAAAAATCCCGACGGGAAATCTGTATATGCCGGCGACGCCAGAGAGATGCTTTATAAGGCAACTGCTGACGAGATAGTAAGACTTCTCACAATGGGTGACAGAGGTGAAGCGACCATAGATGACAAAAGCATCTCTGCCTCCGATATAGCTGTACTGGTCAGAACAAACAGGGAATCGAGAGGCATGAAAACGGCCCTCAATAAAGTAAATGTGCCATGCGTTATTTACAGCACAGAAAACATCTTTACCACACATGAGGCAGTCGAGGTAAGTCACATTTTGGCAGCAATCGCCGAACCGTCTGACGAATCAAAGATAAAGGCAGCGCTTGCAACAGACATGCTCGGTATAACAGGCGATAAACTTGCAGAGATCATAGAAAACGAAACGATTTGGGATGATTATCTTGAGCGTTTTGCGTCATATCGCAATATATGGCTTAACAACGGCTTTATGAATATGGCACGGACATTAATTGCACACGAAAAGGTCAAGGCCCGACTACTCGCAATGCCCGACGGCGAACGCAGACTTACCAATGTGCTGCATTGTATTGAACTTCTTCACAATTATTCCGTCAGATATAAGTTAAGTCTTGAAGGTACCCTGAAATGGCTCCAGAGGAAAATGGAATTAGATTATACATCCGACGCAGAGGAATATCAGATAAGATTAGAAACAGATGAAGCAGCCGTAAAGATCATAACGATCCACAGAAGCAAAGGACTTGAATATCCGATTGTATTTTGTCCTTTCTGCTGGGGCGGTTCTGAGACAAGAAATAATCAGGCATTAATATATCACGACGACAAAAACAATTTCTGTCAGACAATCGATATGAGTATGACACCTGATGAGTCAATAAAAAGATTGTTTGAACTTGAACAACTTGCTGAGAACGTCAGGCTTTTGTACGTTTCGCTTACAAGGGCTAAACACAGATGTTATCTCGCCTGTGGAAGCATAAACACATCTGAAACCTCTGCTGTCTCATATATTCTGCATCCTCCACCGATAACACCTGAGGATTTCTCGGTCGAAGCCCTAAAAAAACACATCGATACGCTAACCGATGCCGAAAAAAGATCACAAATAGAAGAACTCGTAAAAAGATCAGGTGGCACAATCGAAGCACTACCGATACCCAAAACAGAGGAAACACCTTACGTACCACCCATACAACATGATATAGATCCCATTCCAAGGTTATTCAACGGAACTATCGAGAAAAACTGGCGTATTTCGAGTTTTTCCTCTATAATATCTGGAAAAGAACAAAGCACCGAATTACCTGACCGCGATAAAACCATAACAGAAAGCACGCCATTACTTATCAAATCATCTCCCGATAACCTCGATATATCTAATTTTCCACGCGGTACAAATGCCGGCACATGCCTTCACGATATATTTGAACACCTCGACTTTTCTCTGTCAAACACGGATATCATAAAACAGGACATAACCGAACGCCTTGAACGCTACGGTATTCAATCAATATGGACTGATACGGTATTCAAAACCATCCAAAATGTGCTTGGCGTTCCAATCGACACCGGCAAAAACATATTGAATTTATCGATGCTTAATCCAAAAGATAAAGTGCACGAATTAGAATTTTATCTTCCGCTTCAACTCATAAATCCAAAAACAATGGGTCAGGTCTTTGGCTCATTTGATGACGAAAAAAGCCATAAAAGCTATGCGGACATGATAAAAGGGCTTGAATTCACCCCTGTCAAGGGAATGCTCAGAGGCTTCATCGACATGGTATTCAAATTCGATGATATGTTTTATATAATCGACTGGAAATCAAATTTTTTAGGTCCATCCATTGAAGACTACAATCAGACAGCACTCAGAAATACAATGGAGCGGGAGTTTTATTTTCTCCAGTATCACCTCTACACAGTAGCAATAAACAGCTTTTTGTCGTTCAGGGATAAAAATTATAGATACAATGAACACTTCGGCGGTGTTTTCTATGTATTTCTGAGAGGTATCGATATGCAGAAAAGACAGGAATACGGCATTTTTTTTGACAGACCTCCGGAGGGATTGATAATGGCATTTAATCAATATCTTAAAGGAATGAAAACGTGATCGCCTTTCAACCAGACGAAACCTTTATCGGCATTGATAAATTTTTTGCAGATTTCATGGTTAGGCTATCACCTCAACTGGCTGAAAACGACAAAAGACATCTGTGGCTTGCATCTGCGCTTGTCAGTTATTTTACGGGCAAAGGTCACATATGTACCGATATTGCATACCTGGCCGGTAGACCCTTTTCGCCGGATGAAACAGATAACGCTGTGTCACTTATATGCCCTGCCCTTGACACATGGTTAGAATCACTGCAAAAGGCACCTGTTGTAGGTAAACCGAACGATATAACACCATTAATTTTAAGTCAAAACCACCTGCTCTATCTTAACCGTTACTGGCAATACGAAACTATGCTTGCAAAAAAGATTGTCGATAAAATCAACACTCCGGTTTCAGGTATCGACGAGAGACTGTTAGAAGAAGGGTTAGATCGGCTTTTTCCTGATAGCAAGAGAGACGAGATTGATTGGCAATGTTATGCAGCGCTCAAGGCATTAAAAAACAATCTCGTTATTATCTCCGGAGGCCCTGGAACGGGCAAAACCTATACCGTATCCAAAATACTCGCATTGCTTGCAGAACAGTTTATACATGCAAACACTGAATGCAATATAGCCTTGACTGCCCCTACAGGAAAGGCAGCGGCACGTTTGTGTGCAGTTATCAAAGATGCAAAGGAAAGGATTGACTGCTCAGAAGCTGTAAAATCGCTTATTCCGGAAACAGCATCAACTATCCACAGATTGTTAGGTTCAACATTCAAAACAAAAGAGTTCAGATTCAACGAGGATAATCCTCTACCTTACGATGTAATAATAGTTGATGAGGCGTCCATGATAGATTTGCCCCTAATGGCTAAACTCATATCAGCAACACCTCGACATGCAAGGTTTATAATGCTTGGAGACAAGGA
>ENA-UOYA01002686-UOYA01002686.1-activated-sludge-metagenome-genome-assembly--contig:-NODE-2686-length-16878-cov-4.281995_pt1 | contig 16878 bp, 15 predicted proteins | sample MGYA00238163_ERZ764804 | MGnify/ENA primary metagenome ERZ764804 (study PRJEB28919, sample SAMN05720223) | activated sludge metagenome | isolation source: Anaerobic digester | place: Hong Kong... | reverse complement strand
CGAGATACAGGCATGTGACTGGAGTTCAGACGTGTGCTCTTCCGATCTCCGGCGGGCGTGGCTCGCGCGGCTCGGGCCCCGCGGGCCCGTCGTCCGGCGGGGCGCCGGCCTCGCGCGGGGGCGGCCGCGGCGCGTCGCGGCCCTCGCCGCCCCATCCGCGCCCTTCGCCCTCCCGGCGGAATCCGCCCTCGGCACGGCGCGGCGGGCCGCCCGGTCCCGGCGGGCGACGGCCACGCTGGGCGGTCGCCGGTTCGATCGTGCTGATCGCGTGCCCGTAGATCACCATCTCGCCGTGCTGGGTCTCGAGCAGCACCGTGTGCACGTCGAACGAGCGGATGCGACCGGTGAAGCGCGTCCCGCTGAGCAGGTAGACGTGGACCGCGGTCCGCTCGCGCCGATACCGGTTGAGCTGCAGGAACTGCCGGTTCTTGGGATCGTCGGGAACTTTCAAGCGGGACACTGTCGTGAGGCGGGAACGGCGCGGCGCGCGCGGCGGGGACCTGGCCGGGAGGTCCGGGGCTCACGGCATTGTAGACGCCGATCGCGAATCGCGCGATCGGTCTCGCCGACGCGCCGGTGCCCGCGACGCGACGGACGGCGGCCGGCACCCGCCCGGTCGCCGGCTTGACGCCTCCGGGGGCGGCGCACAGAATCCGCGGGCACCGCACGACCCCCGCGCACCGACGCGGGGAGACACGACAGACCGAGGAGACTCCCGATGCGTTCCCTGTTCCGCCTGCTCAAGTCCGCGGCCGTCGGCGTCGCGCTGGCCGCATCCGCGTCCGCCGCGCTCGCCCAGGCCTACCCGAACCGGCCGATCACGCTGATCGTGCCCTGGGGCGCGGGCGGCGGCACCGACGCGACCGCGCGGATCATCGGCAGCCTGCTCGAGAAGGAACTCGGCCAGCCGATCAACGTGGTGAACCGCACCGGCGGCTCGGGCGTCGTCGGCCACCAGGCGATCGCCTCGGCCGCGCCGGACGGCTACACGCTCGGCCTGATCACGGTCGAGATCACGATGATGCACCACCAGAAGCTGACCGAGCTCACGCACGCGAGCTACACGCCGCTCGCGCTGGTGAACCTCGACCCGGCCGGCTTCCAGGTCCGCGCGGACTCGCCCTACAAGTCGATGAACGACGTGATCGCCGCGGTCAAGGCGAACCCCGGCAAGTTCAAGGCCTCGGGCACCGGCCAGGGCGGCATCTGGCACCTCGCGCTCGCCGGCATGCTGTCCGACCTGAAGGTCGATCCGGCCAGCGTGCCGTGGGTCCCGTCGAACGGGGCCGCGCCCGGGCTGCAGGACCTGGTGGCCGGCGGCGTCGAGTTCGTGCCGTGCTCGCTGCCCGAGGCGCGCTCGCTGATCGACGCGGGCAAGGTGCGCTCGCTCGCGGTGATGGCCGACAAGCGGGCCGCGCTGTACCCGAACGTGCCGACGCTGAAGGAGGCGACCGGCTCCGGCTGGGGCACCGGCGCGTGGCGGGGGATGGCGGCGCCCAAGGGTCTTCCGGCGGACGTGCGCGCGAAGCTCGAGGGCGCGCTGAAGAAGGTCTACGACAGCAAGGACTACCAGGACTTCATGGCCTCGCGCGGCTTCGGCGTGATCTGGGGCACCGGCGAGGAATTCGGCCGCTTCATGGCGAAGGGCGACGCCGACATGAAGAAGGTGATGACCGCCGTCGGCATCGTCAAGTAAGCCGGGCGTGCGCACCGTCGACCGGGCGGTGGGCGCCGCGATCGCGCTGCTCGCGGTCGCGGTCTTCGTGACCTCGCGCGCCTTCCCGGACGTGCCGGGCCAGAAGCTCGGCGCCTCCACGCTCCCGGGAATCGTCGCCGCGGGCCTGTTCGTCTGCGGACTGCTGCTGGTGCTGCGCAGCCTGCGTGCATCGCGGCACGCCGGTCAGGCCGCCGGCGGATCCGGGCCGGCCGCGCCCGGGGCGGGCGAGCGCATCGCGCCCGCGTTCGGGATCCTCGCGTCGATCCTGCTGTACGTCGCCGCCTCGGACGCGGTCGGCTACCTGATCGTCGCGCCGGCGTGCCTGCTCGTCGCGCTGCGCGCGCTGCAGGTCGGCTGGGGCCGCGCGATCGGCTGGTCGATCGTCGCCGCCCTCGCGGTCCACCTCGCGTTCTACAAGCTGCTGAAGGTGCCCCTGCCCTGGGGCGTCGTGCCCGTCCTCTACTAGCGCGGCCCCGTCGCCCGCGCCCCTGCATGGACCCCATCGTCGCCGCATTCGGGCTGGTGTTCCAGCCCTACGTCCTGCTGGTGATCCTGCTGTCGGCGCTGTTCGGGCTGTTCGTCGGGGCGATCCCGGGCCTCACCGCGACCATGGCCACCGCGCTGCTGGTGCCGGTGACCTTCTTCATGCCCCCGATCCCGGCGGTCGCCGCGATCGTCACCGCCACCGCGATGGCGATCTTCTCCGGCGACATCCCGAGCGCGCTGCTGCGCATGCCGGGCACGCCCGCGTCGGCCGCGTACACCGACGAGGCCTACCTGCTCACGCGGCAGGGCAAGGCGGAGATCGCGCTCGGCTCGGGCCTGGTCTTCTCGGTGCTGGGAGGGGTCTTCGGCACCGCGGTGCTGATCGTCGCGGCCCCCGCGCTCGCCGAGATCGCGCTGAAGTTCAGCTCGTTCGAGTACTTCTGGCTGGTGATGCTCGGCTTCACCTGCGCGGTCTTCATCGCCGGCACCGATCCGCTGAAGGGCTGCGTGTCGCTGCTGCTCGGGCTGCTGGTGTCGATCGTCGGCCTGGAGAACCCGGCCGCGTTCCCGCGCTACACCTTCGGCAACGCCGACCTGACCGGCGGCATCCCGCTGATCCCGCTGATGATCGGCATGTTCGCGATCTCCGAGGTGCTGCGCTACGCGACCCGCGTCGAGCGCCCGGTCCTCGGCACCGACAAGCCCTTCGGCAACGTGTTCGCCGGCATGTGGGGACTGATCCGCAGGTATCCGGTGCAGCTGCTGCGCGGCTCGGCGCTCGGCACCGCGGTGGGCGCGCTGCCGGGTGCGGGCGCCGACATCGCCGCGTGGATGTCCTACGGCCTGTCGAAGAAGTTCTCGAAGGAGCCCGAGAAGTTCGGCACCGGCCATGTCGAGGGCATCGTCGAGTCGGGCGCGGCGAACAACTCGGCACTCGGCGGGGCGTGGATCCCCGCGCTGGTGTTCGGCATCCCGGGCGACTCGATCACCGCGATCGCGATCGGCGTGCTGTACCTGAAGAACATGAACCCGGGCCCGACGCTGTTCGTCGACAACCCGCAGAACATCTACGCGGTGTTCATCGTGTTCCTGCTCGCGCAGCTGCTGATGCTGCCGCTCGGCTGGCTCGCGATCAAGGTCGCCAAGCAGCTGCTGCGGATCCCGGGCGAGATCCTGATGCCGATCATCCTGCTGTTCTGCATCGTCGGCAGCTTCGCGATCAACAACACCCTGTTCGGCGTGATCGTGATGGTCGTCGCCGGCATCGTCGCGTTCTTCATGGAGCGCTGGGGCTTCCCGGTCGCGCCGACGATCCTGGGCGTCGTGCTCGGCACGATGCTCGAGGAGCACTTCTTCAGCTCGCTGGTCAAGGCGGACGGCCGCCTGGCCGCGTTCTTCGAGCGCCCGATCGCGGGCGCGCTCGGCGGCGCCACCCTGCTGATCTGGGCGTGGTGGCTCGCCCGTTCGTTCCATTCCAAGAGAACCGTCCATGGATGATCTGAAGGGCAAGGTCGCGCTGGTCACCGGCGCCTCCACCGGCATCGGCGCCGCGGTCGCGCGCGAGTTCGGCCGCCTCGGCATGAAGGTCGCCGTCCACTACTTCTCGAGCGCGGACGCCGCCGAGCGGGTCGCCGCCGACGTCCGCGAGGCCGGGGGCGAGGCGTTCACGCTGCGCGCCGACGCGCACGACTCGCGGGCGATGCGCGACGTCGTCGCCCGGACCGCGCAGCACTTCGGCCGGCTCGACGTGCTGGTCAACAACGCCGGCGCGCTGGTGAGACGGATGCCGATCGAGCAGTTCACCGACGCGCTGTTCGACGACGTGGTCGACCTGAACGTGCGCTCGGCGCTGGCCGCCACCGCCGCGGCGACGCCGATCATGCGCGCCCAGGGCGGCGGCAACGTGATCTTCGTGACCTCGGTCGCGGCACGCCACGGCGGCGGTCCGGGCGCGTCGCTGTACGCCGGTTCGAAGGGGTTCATCAGCACCGCGACGCACGGTCTCGCCAAGGAGCTCGCGAAGGACGGGATCCGCGTCAACGCCGTGTCGCCGGGCGTGATCACCACGCCGTTCCACGAGAAGTTCTCGACCCCGGAGCAGCTCGAGACGATGCGGCTGACGATCCCGATGGCGCGCCTGGGCACCGCGGACGAATGCGTCGGCGCGTTCGTCTACTTCGCGTCCGAGCGGCTGTCCGGGTACGTGACCGGCCAGATCCTCGAGGTCAACGGCGGGCAGTACATGCCCTGAGGCGTCGCGCGGGCCGCGCCGCGCGACCGGTCAGTCGACGCGCTCGAGATCCCGCCCGCGGGTCTCGGGCAGCCACAACGCCGCGATCGCCGCGGTCGCGAGCGCCACCGCGATCGGGTAGCCGAGGCCGGCGAGCGCCTCGCCGTGCGCGGCGACGGAGGCGACCGCGATCGCCGGCAGGAAGCCGCCGAACCAGCCGTTGCCGAGGTGGTACGGCAGCGCGATCGCCGTGCAGCGCAGCCGCGTCGGGAACAGCTCGGCGAGGGTCGCCGCGACCGGCGCGTAGACCGCGGCGGCAAGCACGACGAGCACCCACAGCAGCGCGATCACCGCGGGCCGGTCGATGCGCTCCGGGTCGGCGCGCGACGGATAGCCCTCGAGCTGGAGCGCGCCGTCGAGGCGCTGCCGCAGCGCGACCGCATCCCCCGGCGGCACGTCCTGCGTCGACACGCGCCGGCCGCCCACCGACACCCCCGTCGGCTCGCCCGGCGCGAGCGCCTCGCGCTCGTAGTCCAGCCCGCGCGACGCGAGGTGGCGACGCACGACGTCGCAGGGCCCGGCCCCGGTGCCGAGGCCGATCGGGTCGAACTGGAAGCGGCACGCGGCCGGATCCGCGTGCACGACGATCGGGGCGCGGTGCTGCGCCTCGCGCAGGCCCGGATTCGCGTGGCCGATCAGCGCGCCGAACACCGGCACGTACAGGATCGACGCGAGCAGGCAGCCGCCGATCACCGGCGCCCGGCGCCCGATCCGGTCCGACAGCGCACCGAGCCCGACGAACGCCGGGAGCGCGAACACCAGCGCGACCGCGAGCATCGTCGCGGCGTCCCGCGCCGACACGCCGGCGGCGGTCTGCAGGAAGAACAGCGCGTACAGCTGCGCGGTGTACCACAGGACCGCCTGGCCCGCGGTCAGGCCGAACAGCGCGAGCAGGCCGCGCGCGAAGCGCCGCGGCGTCGCCACGGCCTCGAGGACCGGCGCCCGCGACACGCGACCCGACGCACGCAGCCGTTCGAACGCGGGCGACTCGCGCAGCCGCAGCCGCGCCCAGATCGACAGCGGCAGCAGCAGCATCGACATCAGGAACGGCACGCGCCAGCCCCACTCCTCGAAGCCGCGCTCGCCCAGCGCGCCGCGCAGCGCGAACTCGATGCCCAGCGCGGCGAGCAGACCGAGGGTCGCCGTCGTCTGCAGCCACGCGGTGTAGCGGCCGCGCGCCTGCGGCGGCGCGTGCTCGGCCATGTAGGCCGCCGCCGCGGCGTACTCCCCGCCGATCGCGACGCCCTGCACCATCCGCAGGGCGACCAGCGCGACCGGCGCGGCGAGGCCCCAGCTCGCCCAGCCGGGCAGCAGGCCGACCGCGCAGGTCGCCCCGCCCATCGCGATCACCGTCAGCACGAACACCCGCTTGCGTCCGACGCGATCGGCGAGCGAGCCGAACAGCAGCGCCCCGAGCGGCCGCACCGCGAAGCCGGCGACGAATGCGAGCAGCGCGAGCAGCGAGCGCGTGCCCGGGTCGAGCGGGGCGAAGAACTGGGCGCCGACCACCGGCGCGAGCACGACGAACAGGTAGAAGTCGTACCACTCGAGCGTCGTGCCGAGCACCGTCGCGAACGCGACGCGCCGCTGCACCGGCGACAGTCGCGGCGCGCGCGCGCGATCGAGCTGGACGGCGGACACGAGGACGGCGGACGCGCGGGCGGCGTGCTCCGTGGGACGACGCGACCCGTCAGTTCTTCGCGGGCGCGGGCGCGGCGGGCGCGGCGGGCGCCGCCGGTGCCGCGGCGGGCTCGCCGCCCTTCATCGCCTCCTGGCCGGCGTGCTCGCCGCCCATCTCGACGTGGCCGCCGCTGTTCAGCACGAAGAGGACGACGGCGGCGAGGACGACGAAACCGATGATGATCTTGGCCATGGCTTGAATCCGTTGGTTCGAAAGTCGCGCGCCCGTCGGGGGGACGGGCGCGCGGAGGAGCGGGGAGAGGCGTGCCGCGTGCGGCGGCCCGTGGACCGCCGCATCGGGCGATGCGCGCGTCAGTCGTTCGAGTAGATGTCGCGGTCCTTGGTCTCGCGCACGAACAGCATGCCGATGACGAAGGTGATCATCGCGATCGCGATCGGGTACCACAGGCCCGAGTAGATGTCGCCCTGCGCCGCCACGATCGCGAACGAGGTCGCCGGCAGGAAGCCGCCGAACCAGCCGTTGCCGATGTGATACGGCAGCGACATCGACGTGTACCGGATCTTCGTCGGGAACAGCTCGACCAGCATCGCCGCGATCGGACCGTAGACCATGGTCACGTAGACCACCATGATCGTCAGCAGCAGGATGATCATCGGCTTGTTCATCTGCGCCGGATCGGCCTTCGCCGGGTAGCCCGCGGACTTGATCGCCTCGCCCATCTCCTTGCGGAAGCGGGCGTTCTCGTCCTTCGCGTTGGCCGCCTTGCCGTCGTAGGCCGCGATCGTCCGGTCGCCGACCGAGATCGTCGCGACGCTGCCCGCCGGGCCGGCGACGTTCTCGTAGTTCACGCCGCTGCTCGCGAGGTAGGCCTTGGCCACGTCGCACGAGTTGGTGAACTTCGCGGTGCCGGTCGGGTTGAACTGGAACGAGCAGTTCGCGGGATCGGCGGTCACCTTGATCGGCGACTTCGCGAGCGCCGCGGCGAGCGCCGGGTTCGCGGCGTTGGTCAGCGCCTTGAACAGCGGGAAGTACGTGACCGACGCGATCAGCAGGCCGGCCATGATGATCGGCTTGCGGCCGATCTTGTCGGACAGCCAGCCGAACAGCACGAAGAACGGCGTGCCGATGATCAGCGAGGTCGCGACCAGGATGTTGGCGGTCGGTCCGTCGACCTTCGCCATCCGCTCGAGGAAGAACAGCGTGTAGAACTGGCCGGTGTACCAGACCACCGCCTGGCCCATCGTCAGGCCGACCAGCGCCAGGATGACGATCTTGAGGTTCTTCCACTGGCCGAAGGACTCCGACAGCGGCGCCTTCGAGTGCTTGCCCTCGGCCTTCATCTTCGCGAAGGCGGGCGACTCGTTCATCTGCATCCGGATCCAGACCGAGACCGCGAGCAGGATGATCGAGACCAGGTAGGGGATCCGCCAGCCCCACTCCTCGAACGCCGCCTCGCCGAGCGTCGTGCGCGTGCCCAGGATCACGATCAGCGAGATCATCAGGCCGACCGTCGCGGTCGTCTGGATCCACGAGGTGTAGAAGCCGCGACGGCCGTGCGGCGCGTGCTCGGCCACGTAGGTGGCCGCACCGCCGTACTCGCCGCCGAGCGCCAGGCCCTGCAGCAGACGCAGCGAGATCAGGATGATCGGGGCCCAGATGCCGATCGACGCGTAGGTCGGCAGCACGCCGGTGAGGAAGGTCGCGATGCCCATGATCAGGATCGTGACCAGGAACGTGTACTTGCGGCCGACCAGGTCGCCGAGGCGCCCGAACACGATCGCGCCGAACGGACGCACCGCGAAGCCCGCCGCGAACGCGAGCAGCACGAAGATGAGCCGCGTCGACTCGTCGAGGCCCGAGAAGAAGTTCTTGGCGATGATCGCGGCCATCGCGCCGAACAGGTAGAAGTCGTACCACTCGAAGATCGTGCCGAGCGAGGAGGCGAAGACGACCTTCTTCTCCTCCGCGGTCATGGGCGCGTGCGTGACCCCGCCACGCGCCGCCGGTGCTGTACTCGCCATGTTGTCGTCTCCCTGATGAAGCCTGCGAACGCGGACGCACCCGCGGCCGCTCGGAGACCATGTTCCGCTGCGGGCCTTACGGCCAACTGACTGACGCGAAACTTACGGCGTCGTCTCCGGCTGCCCGGCGGTCGTCGCGACCTCGCCGTCGGCGCCCGCGTGTCCGGCCACGCGCACGACGGTCACCGTGCACGGCGCCGCCGCCACCACCTGCGAGGACACGCTGCCGAGATAGCGGCGCAGCGCGGAACTCGCGCGCGCGCCCATCAGCACGTGGTCGACCTGGTTGGTCGTCGCGTAGCCGACGATCGCGTCCGCCGCGTCGGGTGCCTCGAGCACGTGGTGCGTGACGCGCTCGGCGGGAAGCCCCAGCGCGCGCGACCAGTTCGACAGGTCGGCGAGTCCCTTCACGTGCAGGCTGCGTCCCGACGCGTCGACGGTCGACTCGGCCGCGATCCGCGCGACCTTCATCACCGACACGCACGCGAGCCGTGCCGCAGGCTCGGCACGCATCACGCGTCGCGTCGTCTCGCGCAGCGCCTCGGCGAGGGCGTCCACGCCGTTCGACAGGTCCACCGCGACCATCACGATCGGCGCGGTCGCGAGGTGGCGCGCCACCGGCGCCGAGGCCTGCGCCTCGTGCCCGATCGACCGGAACCAGCGCGCCCAGCGCGTGCGCGCGCCGTCCCGGCGCCGCTTGTCCGCGCGTGCGCCGAGCGGCACCTGCCCGGGATGGCGCAGCAGCAGCGCGACCTGCGCGGCGGTCTGCCAGCGCCGCGCGGGATCGACCTCGAGGCAGCCGAGGATCACCTCCTGGAGCCAGGGCGGCAGGTCGGGCACGTGCGCGCGGGGCGGCACCGGATCGCGCCACAGCCGCTTGCGCAGCCCCCGCAGCGTCTGGGGGAAGCCGAACGGTCGCTCGCCGGTCGACAGGTGGTACAGCATCACGCCGAGCGCGAAGAGGTCGCTGCGCGGATCGTCGCGCACGCCCCGGACCTGCTCCGGCGAGATGTAGGGTCCGGTGCCCATCGGCAGCCGGAACTCCTCGTCGAGCAGGTCGGGCAGCCGGTCGTGCCGCGACAGGCCGAAGTCGATCAGCACCGCCTCGCCGCTCGGACGCCACAGCACCTGGCTCGGCTTCAGGTCGAGGTGCGACACGTGCTGGCGATGCAGGTCGTGCAGCGCGTCCGCCACGCGCGCGCCGATCTCGGCGACCTCGTGCGCAGGCAGCGGTGCGTCGTCGAGGCGCGCGCGCAGCGTCGGGCCGTCGAGCCGCTCCATCACGATGAACGGCTGCTCGGCGTCGAAGCCGGCCGCGGCGACGAAGCGCGGCACGTGCGGGCCGCCGAGCCGCGGCATGATCATCTGCTCGACCTCGAAGCCGACGATCGCGGCCGGGTCGTCGCCGTCGCGCACGCGCGGCAGCTTCATCGCCATCGGGGTCGGGTCGCCGGGGCGCTCGACGCGCCACAGGCTCGCCATGCTGCCGGCGTGCATCCGCTCGCGCAGCACGAAGCCGCCGAGCTCGACGCCCGGCTCCAGGATCGTCCTCAATCGGTGCTCTCGGGTGAAGGTGTCGCGGCGAGCTTCGCGCGACCGGGGTCCCGGCGTCTTGACCCAGATCAGGTCGGCCGCGCGGGCGCGGACGGATCAGTCGCCGGTCTCGAGCCGCGCCGCGAAGCGCTCGGGCAGGCCGGCCTCGCGGATGCGTCGCGCCGCGCTCCCGTGGTCGTAGGGCACGCGGCGCCAGGTCAGCGTGCGCGCGGCCGAATCGAACAGCGCCCAGCACGCGGCCGGGTCGCCGTCGCGCGGCTGGCCGGCCGAGCCCACCACGGCGAGCCACTGGCGGTGGCCCGGCACCGGGATCGGCGTGCCGGGCACCGGTCGGAACTCGCCGAGCTTGCCGGTCGCCGACAGCGTCCACAGCCGAGGCTCGTGGACGTGCCCGCAGAACGTCATCGACGCGCGCGTCGCCGCGAGGCTGCGCCCGACCTCGACGCGGCCCGCGAGGTAGTCCCATCGCGCGGGGGCGTACGCGTTCGCGTGCACGTAGAGGACGTCGCCGTCCTCGTGGGTCAGCGGCAGGCCGGCGAGGAACGCGAGCGCCTCGGCATCGAGGTGGCGCCGGGTCCAGTCGGCGACGCGCTAGACCTCCTCGTGCAGTCCCTCCCGGCCGGCGTCCGCCACCGACGCGTCGTGGTTGCCCCGCACCGCGACCGCGCCACGGCCCACCTCCTCGCGGATGCGGTCGACGACCGGCTGCGGGTCGGCGCCGTAGCCGACCAGGTCGCCGAGGAACGCGAGGCGGTCGGCGCCCTGCCCTCGCGCGTCCTCGAGGCACGCGTCGAGCGCCTCGCGGTTCGCGTGGACGTCGGCGAGCAGGGCGACGCGCATCGGACGCTCAGTGCTTGGTGCCGAAGATCCGGTCCCCGGCGTCGCCCAGGCCCGGGACGATGTACGCGCGCTCGTCCAGGTGCGCGTCGAGCGCGGCGACGTAGACCGGCACCGTCGGGTGCCGCGCGTGGAACGCGGCGACGCCCTCGGGCGCGGCGACCAGCGCGAGGAAGCGCACGTGGTCCGCGGGCACGCCGCGGTCGAGCAGCACCTGCACCGCGTGCGCGCCCGAGTGCCCGGTCGCCAGCATCGGGTCGCAGACGACGAAGATCCGGCCCTCGGTCTCGGGCAGGCGCACGTAGTACTCGCCCGGGCGGTGGTCCTCGCCGCGGTACAGCCCGATGTGGCCCTGCCGCGCCGAGGGCATCAGCTCCATCAGGCCCTCGGCCATGCCGAGCCCGGCGCGCAGCACCGGCACCACCGCGACCTTCTTGCCGTCGATCACCGGCGCGTCCATCGGCGCGAGCGGCGTCTCGATCCGCTGCGTGGTGAGCGGCAGGTCGCGCGTGATCTCGTAGCCCATCAGCAGCGTGAGCTCGCGCAGCAGCTGGCGGAACGTCCGCGTCGACGTCGTGCGGTCGCGCATGTGCGACAGCTTGTGCTGGATCAGCGGATGGTCCAGCACGAACAGGTTCGGGAAGCGGGGATCGGAGCGCATCGGCGGCTCGCGCGGGTCGGGCGGACGGGTCGGACCAGTGTAGCGCGCCGCCGGGGTCAGCGGCCCGGGCCGCCCGCGGCGTCCGCCTCGCGCAGCATCCGGCGCAGCTCGGTCTTGAGCACCTTCCCGTAGTTGTTCTTCGGCAGCGCGTCCACGCGCCGGTACGCCTTGGGCCGCTTGAACCGCGCGATGTGCCCGAGGCACAGCCCGTCGAGGTCGTGGTCGGAGACCGACGCGCCGGGCCGCAGGACGACGAACGCGACCACCTCCTCGCCCCAGTCGGCGTGCGGTCGGCCGACCACCGAGCACTCGAGCAGCGCGGGGTGCCGCAGCAGCACCTCCTCGACCTCGCGCGGATAGATGTTGGTGCCGCCGGAGATGATCATGTCCTTCGACCGGTCGTGCAGCGTCAGGCAGCCGCGCTCGTCGAGCGCGCCGACGTCGCCGGTCCACAGCCAGCCGTCGCGCAGCGCGTTCGCGGTCGCCTCCGGGTTGTTCCAGTAGCCCGCCATCGCGCAGTCGCTTCGGGTGACCACCTCGCCGGGCTCGCCGACCGGCAGCGGCCGGCCGTCCTCGCCGACCACGCGCACCTCGACCCCGGTGCGCGCGTAGCCGCAGGAGCCGAGCCGCGCGAGGTGCGCGGGCCCGCCGTCGCCCTCGTGGTCGGCCTTGGGCAGCCCGGTGATCGTCATCGGACTCTCGCCCTGGCCGAACAGCTGCCACAGCCGCGGCCCGAACACGTCGAGCGCGCGTCGCAGGTCGGCGACGTACATCGGGCCGCCGCCGTAGCACAGCGTGCGCAGCCCGGACGCGCGCGTGCCCGCGCCCGCGGCGCCGACCAGGCGCGTGACCATCGTCGGCGCGGCGAACATCGTCACCGCGGGCCAGCGCTCGAACGCGGCCAGCACGTCCTCGCTCTCGAAGCCCGGCAGCACGACCTGCCGGCCGCCGGCGAACAGGTGCGGAAGCGCGTACATCCCCGAGCCGTGCGACAGCGGCGCGGCGTGCAGCATGGTGTCGCCGGGCATCACCTGCTCCACGTCGGCCGAGTAGGCGAGGCTCATGAACGCGAGGTTGCGGTGCGAGAGCATCGCGCCCTTCGGGCGCCCGGTGGTGCCGCTGGTGTAGAAGATCCACGCGAGGTCGGTCGGCGCGACGTCGACGCACGCGATCGGGGCGCTCGAGAGCAGCCGCGCCCAGTCCGCGCCGCCCGCCACGATCCGCGCCGGCATCGGGCCGCCGTCCTCGCGCAGCGCCTCGTCGACGCCCTGCTCGAGCGCCTCGCTGGTGACGACGGCCGCCGCGCCGCTGTCGCGGACGATGTGGGCCACCTCCCTCGGGTGCAGCTTCGCGTTGGCGGGCACCGCGCACAGGCCGCCGATCCAGCAGCCGAACAGCGCGGGCAGGAACTCGGGCCGGTTCTCCATGCAGACGACCACCCGGTCCCCCGCAGCGAGGCCGAGCGCGCCCCTCAGCCCGCCCGCGAGGCGCGCCGCCTGGTCGACGAACGCGCCGAACGACAGCGTCCGGTCGGCCCAGGTCTGCGCCGGCCGCTCGGGGGCGATGCGCGCGCGGTTGATCAGCGTGGCGGCGATGTTCACGTCCCGGTCTCCGGTCGCGGTCTGCAGGCGTCCGATGGTAGTGCAGCCGTGCGCCGGCGCGCGCCGGCGCGCGGCGGAGCGCCGCGGCGGCGGTCGACGGACCTGCGCGTCGCGGAAGGTTCGGAACGCGCGGCCGCCCGGGTTTCGCCGGACCGGCCCGCCGATGCGGCGGTGCACCTTGACGGGGTCGGGGCCGGAAGGTCATATCGTCGCAACCGGCCCGCGGCCGGCGCCGTGGAGGAGACAGGGTGATCATCGAGACGATCGAGGTGTTCGGCGTGGCCGTTCCCCTCGTCGGCGCGTTCAGCACGTCGTACCAGAGCACGAGCGAGCAGCGCAGCGCGATCGTGAGGCTCGTCGCGTCCGACGGTACGGTCGGCCTCGGCAACGTCGATCCCGTGCCGGGCTACTCCGAGGAGACGACCGAGGCGACGCTCGACGCGATCGCCCACCGCCTCGCGCCCGTCGTCCTCGGCACCGATCCGCGCAACCTGCACCGGCTGCTCGCGCTGATGGACCGGACGCTGCCGCGGCACTTCGACGCGAAGGCCGCGATCGAGATGGCGTGCTGCGACCTGTCGGCGCGGGCGCAGCGCGTGTCGGTCGCGACGCTGCTCGGCGGCGCCGTCCGCGACACGGTGCGGTTCAACGCGTGGATCGGCATCGTGCCGCCCGGGCGCGCCGCGGACGAGGCCGCCGGCTGGAAGGCGCGCGGCTTCGCGTCGGCGAAGGTGAAGGTCGGGCACGACGTCGACGCCGACGTCGAGCGCCTGAGGGCGATCCGCGAGGCGACCGGACCGCACTGGCAGATCCGGATCGACGCGAACGCCGGCTACGACGCCGACACCGCGATCGCGCTCGCGCGTCGCGTCGAGCCGCTGGGGCTCGAGCTGTTCGAGCAGCCGGTGCCCGCCGACGACATCGCCGGCCTCGCACGGGTGCGCCGCGCGTGCCCGTTCCTGCCGATCATGGCGGACGAGTCGGTCACCGACCACGCGAGCCTGCTCGCCGTGCTGCGCGCCGACGCCGCCGACCTGGTGAAGGTCAAGCCGATGAAGCAGGGCGGCCTGCTGACGACGCGGCGGCTGCTCGCGACGGCCGAGGCCGCCGGCGTGCGCTGCGTGCTCGGCCACGGGTTCGGCCTCGGCGTGAACACGCTGGCGGAGATCATGCTGGGCGCGAGCGCGCCGAACGTGATCGACGGACTCGAATGCGTGGGCCCGCTCAAGACGGCCGACGACATCGTCCGCCACAAGCTCGACCTCGGGAGCGGCTCGCTCGAAGTGCCGGCCGGGCCGGGCCTCGGCGCGGAGCTCGACCCGGATCGGATCGAGCGGTACCGGTTCTTCCATCATCGCGGAGCGATCGCATGAGCGCCACCCTGTCCATCCGGCCGTCGGGCCGGGCCCTCGCGGCCGACGTCGAGGGCGTCGACCTGTCCCGCCCGCTCGACGCGGCGACCTTCGAGTCCATCCGCCGCGCGTGGCACGAGCACCTGGTGCTGCGCTTCCGCGGGCAGCGCCTGTCGGACCCGGACCTCGAGCGCTTCTCGGCGATGTTCGGCCGCCTGGATCGGGCCCCGACCTACTCCAAGGGCGTGCGGGTCGACGTCCACAGCGACTTCGTCACGGTGATCTCCAACGTGGTCGTCGACGGCAAGCCGATCGGCGACCTGGGCAATGCCGAGTCGCTGTGGCACACCGACATGTCGTACAACGACGCGCCGCCGATGGCCAGCGCGCTGTATTCGCTGGAGATCCCGCCGACCGGCGGCGCGACCGGGTTCTGCAACATGTACCTCGCCCTGGAGACGATGCCTGCGCCGCTGCGCGAGCGGATCGCGACGCTGCGGTGCGTGCACGACGCGAGCACCAACAGCGTCGGGGGCCGCCGCGGCGACTACGCCGAGGTGACCGACCCCAGGCAGGCGCCCGGTGCCCGCCACCCGATGGTCGTCACCCATCCCGAGACCGGCCGCGACGCGCTGTTCCTCGGCCGGCGGCGCAACGCGTGGATCGTCGGTCTCGAGCTCGCCGAGAGCGAGCGGCTGCTCGACGAGGTGTGGGCGCACTGCACGAAGCCCGAGCTGTGCTGGTACCAGGACTGGCGCGTCGGCGACCTGATCCTGTGGGACAACCGCTGCACGATGCACCGGCGCGACGAATTCGACCCGACGACCCGCCGGATCATGCACCGGACCCAGATCGCGGGCGCGGCACCGCGCTCGCGTCTCCTCGATCCGACGCCGGCCGTCGCGGCCTGAGCGATGCCCCGCCCGCCTCGGCGCCCAGCCGACGCCCCCAACCGGAGAGACGCACCGTGACGATCGACCTTGTCCTGCGGGCCGCGCGGCTCGCCTGTGCCGCCGCGACGCTGCTCCTCGCCTGCGCCCCGGCGATCGTCCGGGCCCAGGAGACCTTCCCTTCGCGCCCCATCGAGCTCATCGTGCCCTGGGGCCCGGGCGGCGGCTCCGACATCACCGGGCGCATGGTCGCGAAGTTCCTCGAGGCCGAGCTCAAGGTGCCGGTGCCGGTGGTCAACCAGCCCGGCGCGAACGGCACGATCGGCGTGCAGCGCCTGCTGGGCAAGCCTGCCGACGGCTACACCGTGGTCGTGACCGGCGACTTCTACGCGCTCGTGGGCGGCGCGCAGCCGAAGTGGTCCCTCGACGAGTTCGTGCCGCTCGCGGTGCTGATCAACCAGCCGGGCGCGATCTTCACCGCGCAGGAGAGCCGCTTCAAGACCTGGGCGGACGTCGAGCGCGAGGCGCGCGCCAAGCCGGGCACGATCACCGTGTTCATGGCCGGGCGCGGCATCATCGACGAGGTGCACACCGACTTCCTGCTGTCGCGCGGCGTCGCGCTGAACGTCGTCGCGGTCGCCAAACCCGCCGAGCGCTACACCTCGATCCTCGGCGGCCACGGCGACCTGCTCTACGAGCAGGCCGGCGACGTCAAGGCCTACATCGAGTCGCAGCGGATGCGGCCGCTGCTGTCGCTGACCGACGAGCGGTTCCCGCTCTTCAAGGACGTCCCGACGGCCCGCGAACTGGGGTATGCGATCACCACGCCGCAGATCCGCTGGATCTTCGCGCGGGCCGGCACCGATCCGGCGCGCATCCAGGTCCTCGCGGCCGCGCTCGAGAAGATGGCCGCCTCGGACGAGTTCAAGGCGTACCTGCGCGGGGAGTGGGCGGCGCCGGACAGCTTCGTGCCGGCGCGCGACGCGCGCGCGTACATCCTCAAGACGCTCGAGAACGTCCGCGCCGAGGCGGCGCAGGCCGCCCGATCGGCCCGCTGAGCGGACACGGGGGGCCGACGCCGGCCCCTCAGTGCGCCAGCGCGGCCTGCAGTTCCGACAGGTCGAAGATCGGCGCCCTCGGCGCGCGCTGCCACGCGAGCATGTCGCGGTTGCGGTCGGCGAACGCGGGCGGCGGGTCGGCGAAGGCGGGCGTGCGCAGCCACAGCCGCAGCAGGTGACGGCGACGCGCGGGCTCGGGCCAGTCCTCGTAGGCGGTGCGCGAATGCAGCACGCCGTGGTTGCAGACGAACTGCATGTCGCCGGGCTCGAGGGTCATCTCGACGCAGAACCTCGGGTCGCCGCAGAGCCGGTCGACGGCGTCCATCGCCTCGAGCTGCAGCGGGGTCAGGCGCGGCACGTCGGGAAAGCGCTGGGCGCTCTGCACGTAGCTGCGGTTGTACTTCACGTAGAGACGGCCGGCGTGGCGCACGAAGAACGGCGTCACGAAGTACGGGCGCTCGCCCGCGGGTTCCTCGCCGCGGCGGTCCTGGCAGAAGTCGTCGTACAGCGCGGCGGCGAGGTCGGGCCGGGTGGCCACCAGCTCGTTGTGGATCGCGATCGAGCTGGCCACGCGCGACAGGCCGCCGGACTTCGTGATCTTCGCGTCCTGGTAACCGAGGCCGAGCGAGAGGTCGAGCTGCGGGATCGGGCGCGCGCGTACCTCGAGCTCGCCGCCCTTGCTCTCCGCCGCGCCGGCGTTCGCGCGGTACTGGAAGCCGCAGCCGAGCAGGATGTTCTGCTGGATGTTCTTCCACTTGATGTAGAAGCC
>ENA-UOYA01002682-UOYA01002682.1-activated-sludge-metagenome-genome-assembly--contig:-NODE-2682-length-16908-cov-4.618347_pt1 | contig 16908 bp, 16 predicted proteins | sample MGYA00238163_ERZ764804 | MGnify/ENA primary metagenome ERZ764804 (study PRJEB28919, sample SAMN05720223) | activated sludge metagenome | isolation source: Anaerobic digester | place: Hong Kong... | reverse complement strand
CCGGCTCGTTTTTCTTAGGGCGGGACACCCGGCATACTCGGCCTCCATGCCTCGAGATGCCGGTGTTTCGCCCTCCTGGCGAAACAGTCCCGCCCTGGATTTAAGAAAAACTTCGCTGGGAGATATAACGGCTCGGCACAATGTCGCTCGCTTACATGGCGCCGAACATGTAGTCACTGTATAAGCCTGTATATTTATTCCCCTTAGAGGGTTTTTCACACAGGCTGCTAGGATAGGGGGAGGAGATCATGGCTGAGCTCAAATACAGATACCTGGCCGATTCCGGACAGACCATCAGCCTTTACCAGGGGGATCTGACCGAGGAAGACGTTGATGCCATCGTCAATGCGGCCAATGAGAACCTGATTCATGGCGGTGGGGTGGCGGGGGCCATAGTTCGGCGGGGAGGACAGGTTATTCAGGCCGAGAGTGAACGGCTGAGTCCGGTTCCTACCGGGCAGGCGGTCATAACCGGAGCGGGAAGATTGAAGGCCCGCTGGGTGATTCATGCCGTGGGACCCATATATAGGGCTGGCGATCCCCGCATGGAGGAACTCCTCCGCGCGGCAATTTGGAACAGTCTCTGGCTGGCCCACGACCGGGGATTGACCAGCGTCGCATTTCCCGCCATAAGCAGCGGCATCTTCGGTTATCCCCAAAAACCCTGCGCCGAAATCCTGATCCGGACGGCCTTCGAATTTACCAAAAACTATCCCGACAGCCCTGTACGCGATATCCGCTTTACCATCATTGATGACTTGACCGTGGAAGTCTTCCTGCAAGAGTTCAAGGCCCGCTTCGGGTCATACGGGTAGACTGCGGGAACGGACCGCTTTGGACACAAAACGGGTAATTGTATAAAATGTAATAGGATTGAACGTAGAGCCTTAAGGAAGTGAATGCTGGTTGAGTATTACTGGGGTTATACTCGCGGCCGGGAAGGGCGTGCGCATGCGCTCCGGCTTGGCCAAGGTTCTTCATCCGGTGGCCGGGGTGCCTATGATAGTTCACGTGGTGAAAGCGGCTCGAGCGGCCGGAGCAGAGCGGATTGTACTGGTGGTGGGGCATGGCCGGGAACAGGTGATGGAAGTCATGTCGGATCAGGGGGTCGAGTTTGCGGTGCAGGAACAGCAGCTCGGAACCGGACATGCCTTGCTTCGGGCGGAGACGGCGGTGAAAGATGACGGCCTGATCCTGGTTTTGTCCGGGGACACCCCGCTCTTGCGCCCGGAGACCCTGGCAAGTCTCATTGACTATCACCGCCTACATCAGGCCGCGGCCACGGTGCTCACCGCCCACTTGGATCAGCCTCAGGGTTATGGGCGGGTAATCCGCGACCAGTCAGGAGATCTGATGGGGATCGTAGAGGAGAAGGATGCCTCCGCGGAGCAAAAACAGATTAAAGAGATAAACGCCGGGGTCTATTGTTTCGAACCCACGGTGTTTGAGATTTTACGCGGCCTTACTCCCAACAATGCCCAGGGCGAGTTCTACCTCACAGATGCGCTGATCGAGCTTCGTCGACGGGGCCGTCGGGTTCTGGCCTTGCCTGCCGCGGACATGGAAGATGTTCATGGGGTGAACGACCGGTCGCAGCTGGCCTTGGCCGAAAAGATCATGCGGCAGAGAATTTGCCGGGAGGTAATGCTTGCGGGGGTTACCGTCATGGATCCGGATACCACCTTTATCGATGCCGGAGTTAAAATCGGTGCTGATACCGTTATCCTTCCTTTTACTATGATTGAAGGCAATACGGTCATTGGCGAGGGGTGCACCATCGGACCTGGAACCAGGATCATCTCTTCCCGGGTAGGCAACCGGGTCGTCATAGACAACGCCAAAGTCATCGAAAGTCTAATCGGGGAAGGATGCAACATCGGGCCGTACTCCTACCTCAGACCTGGTACGGAGCTGGATCGGGATGTTAAGGTGGGAGATTTTGTTGAGGTTAAAAAATCGAAGGTGGGCGCGGGCAGCAAGATACCGCACCTCAGCTACGTGGGAGACGCCATAATCGGGCAGAATGTCAATGTGGGGGCGGGCACCATCACCTGCAACTACGACGGGGAACACAAGCATTTAACCGTAATTGAAGATGAGGCCTTTATAGGCAGCAATACCAACCTGGTGGCTCCGGTGAAGATTGGGCAGAAGGCCATGACCGGCGCCGGTTCCACCATAACCAGGGACCTGCCTCCCTTCTCACTGGGAGTTGAAAGGGCATCACAGAAGACTATTCTCGACTGGCGCCATCGCAGGAACAACCGGGACAATGAATGAGAATTGGGGAGGATTGGGGCTGACATGAACGGTTCAAGGTGGAGACTCAAGGTTTTTTCAGGCAATGCCAACCCTGACTTGGCCAGGGAGATCGCGGACTACCTTGGGGTTCACATTGCGGATTCGAAGGTGAAGAGATTCTCCGACGGGGAGATAAGCGTAGCCATTGATGAGAGCGTGCGCGGGGTGGATGTTTACATTGTCCAGCCAACATGCCCGCCCGTGAATGATTATCTGATGGAACTGCTGATAATGATCGATGCCGTGCGGAGGGCCTCAGCCGCCCGCATCAATGCCGTCATCCCCTATTACGGATACGCGCGGCAGGATCGCAAAACCAGGGCGCGCGACCCGATTACCGCCAAGATGATTGCCAACGTGATAACCTCCGCCGGTGCGGACCGGGTCATCACGGTGGACCTGCATGCCGGTCAGATCCAAGGCTTCTTCGACATTCCGGTGGACCATCTCCCCGGGGTTCCCATGCTGGCGGAGTACTTCCGCAATGCCTCCATGAACGATGTCGTCGTCCTGTCACCTGACCTGGGCGGAGTTACCCGGGCCCGTGATCTGGCCAACCGCCTTCAGGCCTCCATCGCCATTATTGATAAGTGGCGCCCGGAACCGAACGTGGCCGAGATCATGAACGTCATCGGCAATATCGAGGGGAAATCCGTCATCATCGTCGATGATATGATTGATACCGCCGGGACTATAACCCTGGCTTCACGCGTGATGCTGGAAAGAGGAGCGCGCGAGGTCTACGCCTGTGCCACACATCCGGTTCTATCAGGACCAGCCCTGGAGAGGCTCTCCGAAGCGCCGCTTAAAGAAATCGTGGTCACCAACACCATCCCCATTCCCAAGGATAAGCGGCTGAAGAACATGACCATCCTCTCCGTGGCACCTTTGATCGGCGAGGCCATATTGAGAATTCACGAGGACTTGTCAGTGAGCAAGCTGTTTGATTGATAAGTTGTTTTAAACCCCGGGCTCCAGGGAATGCTGAGGTCATATGAGAATCGAAGGAGGTTCCGCGATGGCCAAAGGCATTAATCTGGCCTGTCAGAAAAGGGAGAATCTAACCAAAGGTCAGCTGCGCGGCCTGCGCCGAAAGGGCATGATTCCGGGGATTGTCTATGGTAAAGGCGAATCCGCCATGCCGGTGATACTTGATCAAGCGGAGCTGGTTCGCATATTCAGAACCCGGGGGCGGGGTGGCCTGTATTCATTGACCATAACCGGAGAAGAGCCGGTTATGGCTTTGGTGCGTGAGGTGCAAAGAAGCCCGGTAGATGGCGACATCCTGCATGTAGATTTCATGCAAGTCAAGATGGGGGAAAACATCACCGCGGCCGTTCCGATTGTGCTGGTGGGCGAGGAGGAACTCGTGAAGCAGGGGGCCGTTATTCAGGTCAGCCATAAAGAGGTAGAGGTCGAGTGTTTGCCCGCCGATCTGCCGGATAACCTGCCTGTGGATATTTCCGCCCTGACGATGGGAGACAAGGTTCTGGCTCAGGACCTGGCGGTGCCGAGAGGGGTTAGAGTCCTGGCCGAACCGGACACGGTGATCCTCGTCATTTCGCACCCGGCTCGCGCAGCCGAAGAGCCCGAAGCCGCTGAAGGCGAGCCTGAGAGGGAGGGACCGGCGGAGGGCGAAACCACCGAGGGATAGGATGATCATTGGTGAAGTTGATTGTGGGGCTGGGTAATCCGGGAGAGGAATACAAAAACACCCGCCATAACGTCGGTTTTATGGTGGTGGAGGAGCTGGCCCGGCAGCTTAAGGTCTCCAAGCAGAAATATGCCTATAACGGCGTGGTAACCCAGGCGCAGTTTCACGGCGAGCCGCTGCTGATCGCCAAGCCCCTTACCTTCATGAATCTCTCCGGGAAATCCGTCCGCCAGATGATGACCGCGTATCGTTTGACCCTGCCGCAGTTGATGGTGGTGGTGGATGACCTGGACCTGGAACCGGGCGTAATCAGGCTCAGGGGCAAGGGGGGAAGTGGCGGGCACAAGGGTCTGCAGTCCATCATCGACTCCCTGGGTACTCAGGATTTCGCGCGCCTCAGGGTGGGGATCGGTCGGCCCAATGGGGAAGACGTGATCGATTGGGTCTTAACCCGGTTTGATGCGAGCGAACTGGATATCATGCAGCCGGCCTGTAAACGGGCGGCGGAGGCCTTGAAGCTGTGGGCCATCTCCGGCATAGAGAAGGCCATGAATCAATATAATTGAGGTATACTCTCCGGGTTTTTCCGAGACAATAGGCTAAGGAGGAAGAACCCGTATGAAAGTTTACTACATCTGCGAAAGCTGCCAGGATGTCTTTTATGAAGGCAAGCTGGGCGACGAAGAGGGCATTCTGACAGTTGATGCGCTCTGCCCTGACTGCGCCGCAGAGTTCGGTCATTCAGGGGAAATGAGATTCACCAATCATTTTTATTCCTGATCACACAGCCGCACAAATTGTTTGGTCCCTCCCGGTGCGGAGGGCTTCATCAGGTGGGGGTCCATGGGATGTCCACCCCTTGTTGTTGGGGGGGTTAAGGCGTGTCATCGACATTGGAAAAGGCAGCTGAGGTCCTGAATCAGGGCGGGAGCTGCCTGTTAAGCGGCTTGGACGGTTCCTCCAAGCCTTATGTGGCGGTACGGTTAATGCAGGGCTCCGGCCGCAAACTGGTTTACATGACCGGCGAGACCGAGTCGGCTTACAATATGGCCCGCAGTTTGAGGGGGATGCTGGGGCCGGAAGCGGTCAGGGTGCTGCCTCCCCGGAACTACTTGGCCCGAGGACAGGAAATCCATGCGCAGGACAACCTGGAGCGGATGGCCTTCCTGAGTGAGATTATGGAACATCCCCGGAAAGCAGGGATCCTGGTCATACCGGCCCCCGCTATGTTGTTTGAAACCATCGACCCGGAATCCTATCGACAATCCTGCATCAAGATCTCCGTAGGAGCTACCATTGACCTGCAGCAGGTCCTCAGCCGGCTGGTAAAAGGCGGATATGTCCGCGTGGGTATGGTTGAAAATCCGGGCCAGTTTTCGGTGCGAGGCGGAATCGTTGACATCTTCCCGGTGCGGGCCCGGGAGCCGGTGCGCCTGGAGATGTTCGGGGACGAGGTTGACTCCCTGCGCCGGTTTGCCCCGGATACGCATCGGTCCACCTGTCGTTTGAAGAGTGGTAGGATCTGGCCGACTGAGGAGATTTCGGGGCTGGGCGGCAGCGGCAGGGTGTGGCAGTACCTGGCTCCCGACTGGACGATCTGGGTAGACGATCTGGCCGGCTTCCGCGATTCCTGGCTTACCCACCAGCGCCGGTATAGCAATTTTCTGCGCCAGGCGGGGAAGGATGCCGCAATCGAACAGCTGGCCACCAGTGACTGGTCCGAGTTTGAAAATGAGCTGAAACAGCGTCCGGTAGTATATCACTCGTTTTTTGCCCGCAGCCTGGGGGACATCCCGGTCCAGATGAGGCAGCATATCGCCCAGCACGAATGTGAACCTCTCTGGACCCGGCCTGATCAGCTGCGCCAGAGTGTTCAGGAGTGGCAGTCAAGGGGTTGGAAGGTGACCCTGGCCATAACGGAGAAGGAACTGCAGGACCGCATCCGACGCGATCTGGAGGAGAATCTGGTTCCTCCCGGCTACCAGTTCGTGCGCTGGAAGGTGGAGCGAGGCTTTGTCAGCTCGACCCTGGGCGAGGTCCTGGTGTCGGAAAAGGACCTGGGCCGCAAGCGGAGCCGTGCCGTAGCCGTGAACAGGACCGGATCGAATATCAGCACGGGGGAACTCACCGTCGGCGACTACGTGGTGCACGAGCAGCATGGGATCGGAATCTTCCAAGGGGTGACCCGGCAGGAGATTGACGGGGTTAAACGGGAGTACCTCACTATTCAATACGCCGGCACCGACAAGTTATACCTGCCCGTGGACAAACTGAGTCTTCTGACCCGGTACAGCGGCAGCGGGGAGCCGAAGCTGAACAAACTGGGGGGCAGTGAATGGGAACGCACCAAAAAACGGGTGCGGGCCTCGGTGCAGGAGATGGCCCAGGAACTGCTGGCCCTCTATACCGCCCGGGAACAGATCCGGGGATTCGCCTTCTCCCCGGAGACCTTATGGCAGCGCGAATTTGAGGAGGGTTTCGAGTACGAGGAGACCCCCGACCAGGCTCGGGCAGTGGTCGAGGTCATGGCGGATATGGAAAAGCCCCGGCCCATGGACCGCCTGGTATGCGGAGACGTGGGATACGGCAAGACTGAAGTCGCGATGAGGGCTGCCTTCAAGGCCATCATGGATCACAAGCAGGTCGCCGTCCTGGTTCCGACCACCATCCTGGCGGAGCAGCATTACCGCACCTTCAGCCAACGCTTTAAACCCTATCCGGCGGTGATCGAAGTCTTAAGCCGTTTCCGGACCGTATCCCAACAGAAGCGGGTGATTGAGGATCTGCGCCGGGGGGTGATCGATATCCTGATCGGAACCCACCGCCTGCTGTCGCGCGATGTGCAGTTCAAAGACCTGGGACTCCTGGTGGTGGACGAGGAACACCGCTTTGGGGTACGGCAAAAGGAAAGAATCAAGGCACTCACTAAAACAGTTGACGTGTTAAGCCTTACCGCCACACCGATACCCCGAACCCTGCACATGGCCATGACCGGGTTGCGCGATCTCTCGGTTATCGAGACCCCGCCTCCCGAGAGGTATCCCATCAACACCTATGTTATGGAATACAACCCCGATCTGGTCCGGGAGGCCATAATGGCTGAAGTGGAGCGAGGCGGGCAGGTCTTTTATCTCCACAACCGCATCCACAACCTGGATCGCGTCAAACATGAGCTGGAATCACTGATTCCGGGGATCACCATCGATATTGCTCATGGCCGCATGGAGGAAAAAGAACTGGCGTCAGTTATGAGAAGGTTTATGGACGGGGAGACCAGCGTTCTCCTGTGTACCACCATCATTGAATCAGGGTTGGACATGCCAAATGTCAATACCCTGATCGTGGATGAGGCCGACCGTTTGGGCCTAGCACAGTTGTACCAGATCAGAGGCAGGATTGGCCGCTCCAACCGGGTGGCCTACGCCTACCTGACCTATCGCCCCGACCGCTCCATCACGGAAACGGCCCAGAAGAGGCTGAATGCCATCCGCGAGTTTACCGATCTGGGTTCGGGTATGCGGATCGCCCTGCGGGATCTGGAGATCCGGGGCGCGGGCAACATCCTGGGGCCGGAGCAGCATGGCCACATTGAGGCGGTGGGCTTTGACCTCTACTGCCGCCTGCTGGAGGAGGAAACCGCCAAGACTAGGGGCGAGGCACCCTTGCGGCGGGAGCTGCCGCAGGTAGATATCAAGGTCGACAGCTACATCCCGGATAACTACATTGAAGATCCGGCGGTGAAGATTCAGGTGTACCGACAGGCAATGATGGCTGCCAATCCGCAGGAGATCAGCGAGATTGACCGGGGTTTGCGGGACCGGTTCGGACCGCCGCCCCCGCCGGTGCAGAACCTCCTGCGCATCTCCCGCCTGCGCCTGGCCGCGCGGGATAAAAATATAAAATATATCAACAGCGCTGACCGCCAGATTGAGCTTACCCTGGAAGGCCCGTTGGGGGCAGGTGCCGAGGGATTGGCCATCTTGCAGAAGAGATACGGCTTGAAGATCAGCGTGACCAACCAGAACACCCTGATTTTGAAATCCTATGAGAATCTCTCCCTGGATGCCCTGGAGGATCTCCTGAGCGTAATCTGAGGGCAGGACTTAGTTTTTACTTCGCCTTTTCCATTATTCGAAACAGTGATCTGTCTTCAGCTCACCTGCTTGCAGCGCTGCTTACCGGCGGTTGGAGAATATCGAGCCTCCGTATTTAGGGCGGGGTTATCATATTAAAAAATGAGGCGTAAAAACTCCAATATTAAACGGGAAACCAGGTTCATCAGATCGACCGGGGTGGGTGCTTGTACATTAAGAGCTATTAGCATGCTTGTTATCAAACCCAGGAACCAGACTGAACCTGCAGCGATCAGTTCTCGGTTTTTCCCTTCCCTGATTAGAGGAACAGCCTCATAGACCGCCAGCATTAAATACGCAAGCATGATAAGTACCAGATTCATGAGCCTGACTCCTTAATCCTTCTCAGGACGAGGCCGGAGCGTTCCAGACGGGCCACTACCTCGACCTGAACCTCCAGGGCGGAAAAGATATCATCCCAGCTGTCTTTCATTTTCTGCCATTCCCGGGGATAGCTGCCGGAGAATGAACGTCCGAAGCCGAAGACATCGGACTGGTACTTATCCTGGGCGGCTGTCAATGCCGACTCAATCTCGTTGCGTATGGCCGTGGCCATTCGGCGTTCCAGGCTGTGGAAGAATGCCTCGTCACCTAAAAGCTTAGCCTCTGCCTGGGTTTCGCCCAGGTTGGCCTCGGCTTCTATCCTGACCCTTATTTTGGGGCGGCCATCAACTATCGCCGGGATGATCTCCCGGGTACCCCCTAGAATCTCCAGGCTGACCAGTTTATCTTTCTCAACCGGGTGCCGGACAACTATTACCCCGCCTTTCACCTTGCCTTTTACCCATAGTAACCCCCGGCTTTGGCGCTCATTAAGGTATCCGACCAGTCGACATTCCTTGAAAACTCCGATGCCGGATAACCTGGCGCTGGCGGCGACGGTCTCTCTTCTGATCTGCCCGTACTGGGGTTTTTTCGGTGTAGGGCGGGGAGCAGTCTCCACCAGTCCGATCACCGGCTCTATTCCGTCCGTCTCTTTTTCCCGGGCGAATTCCAGCAGAGTGGGGACGATGGCAGTGGATTTTCTTTCGGCGACAACCTTGATAATTCCTTCAATAGCCAGGTCCGGCCTCCGCTCTAATTCAAAGTTTGCTTCCAGGATATTCTCAGCTGAGGTACCCTTTGCTACCAGCAGGTGCAGCGAGTCCCGGATTTCATTTTCCCGAAACAGCAGGTCGATTACATCTCCAATCCCTTCTCGTGCCAGGTCCTCGCCGATGATAAAGGTTTTATCATGAGACCAGAAAAGCCGACGGGGTGATTGGTTGGTGAGGTTTCGCACCGCCTGAAAAAATGTATGACCGGTACTGCTGGTGAGCCAGTAAGGCTTCTCATCGATCAGCGGTTGGGTTCCGTGCGCGAGTGCGAACGGTTTGGCTACCTGAACCGTAACCTTCAACAGGTCACCCTCTGACCGGTCGATTCCAGCCAGCATAACCATTCCCAGGTCCTCGATTTCCCTTTTGTCCCAACACCCACCGGAAAGCAGGCATACCAGGACGATGACGATGGCCGCGTGTCTCTTCTTAATTGCTGCTGCCCCCCTCTGCTTGTCTCGAAATCCTGATCGCCCAGGCGACATACAATGACAGCAGGAGAAAGAGAAGGAAGCCAATGGCAAAGACTATCATCGACCCCGTAAGCGTGTCAAGGAGTTCAATCACGCCCTGATACGACAGAATACTGACCGGCACGATTAGTGCACCCATGGGATAGATCATGGGGCGATAATCGCTTAGGCCCAGTAATTGGCTCAAACCCACGGCAGTCGCCCACACAAACAGGCTGAATTTCACGCAGGCGCTAAAAATCCAAACCACTGTAACCGCGGGCTCAACTCTCTCTAAGAAGGTCCCGATGCTGACCGTCCGGGCAAGCCTAAAGGCCGGCAGGGTCAAAGAGTTAAACAGCGGGCCAAAAACAGAGCCTATGACGAAACAATACATAAGCAAAACGCCAAGACTGAACAAAATAGCTCCAATAGAGATGGGGATGGCCTGTTCCGGACGGTTGAGGTGAGGGACCAGCATTCCTATGACCAAAAATTCGGTATAGAAAGACAGGACACTGGCCGAAGGCCAGACTAATTCCGTCAGGCCGTCAGGGAAATATATCGGGCGCAGGTATTGCAGATCCATGTAACCAAAGGCCATAAAAGAGACTGAGATTAATAAAAAAACCACGGTGGGAGTTAATACCGCAGCTGTCCTGGAATTCAGCTCCATTCCGTTCCGGGCGGAATTGGCGGCCAGGAAGGCGGCGGACCCAACAAAAACTATCAGTGGGGTGGCCTGCATTATACTGGTGACCAGGGTTTCGCCCAGGGTCCGGATCACAGTTGCCGCGACCATAAAGTAGAAGCAGATGATCAGAAAACCCGCCATCTTACCGGCGATAGGGCCCAAAAGGTCCTCGGCGTATCCGATTATGCTCTTGCCCGGATGCTTTAAGCTGAGATTGGCTAGCAGCCAGACCAGGGGGAGGGCCAGGAGCGAGCCGATGAGGTCGTTAAGCCAGGCGGTAGCCGGGTTGGTAACCATGTTAACGGTGGGACAAAACAGGGTTACCGGAACCAGGCGCACTGTGACCAGCAGGGCAAAGAACTGAAATCCCGATATTTTCCCTTTTTCCAGCAGATCCATTTAACTCCCTCCTTGAGGTCCGTTGTCAGGCGGAGGAGGCGGACCAGGTTTTTGATCGCTGCCCTGTCTGGTGGTATTGGGGCCGGCTACCAAGTGAGGGCGTTTCAGCAGGCTCCACCAGGGAAACCTTACGATGCTATCCTTTAGTTCTGCCGGTATCAAGGGGAGTATGGGCTGGGCATAGGGCACGCCGTAAGAACGCAGTGAAGCCAGGTGGATTAACAAGGCGGCAATCCCCCAGGTAATGCCATACAAACCCAGGGTACCGCCCAGTATCAATAGTACAAATCTCAGCAACCGTATGCTTATGCCCAGGCTGAATATGGGAACCCCCAGCGATGCAATGCCGGTAATCGAGACGATGATGACGATGAAAGGGGATGTCAGTCCTGCCTGAACCGCCGCCTGGCCCAGGAACAAGACCCCTAGAATACTTACCGCCGGGCCAAACATAAGGGGAACCCGGGCGGTGGTTTCTCTAAGCATTTCGAAAGCAATCTCGAGGATCAAAGCTTCAACCAAGACTGGAAAAGGGATGCCCTCCCGCTGGGCGGCTATCGCAACTGCCAGTTCGGTCGGGATCATCTCCTGATGGAAGGTAACCAATGCTACATAAAGTGAAGGCAACAACAGTGACACCACAAACAGAATTATGCGCAGCAGCCGCAAAAAACTGCCTATAAAATAACGCTCAAAATAATCATCCGGGGCCGACAAGAACATGAAGATGTCACACGGCACGATAAGGACGAAGGGGGTCTGGGTATTCAGTACTACTACTCTTCCCTCCAATAGAGAACCTACCGCCCGGTCAGGTCTTTCGGTGCGAAGCACGGTCGGGAAAGGAGAGTAGGGTGAGTCCTCGATATACTCTTCCAAGACCCCGGTTCCCTGCACGGCGTCAATAGATATGCGGCTGATTCGGTCGCGTATCTCCTGAACCACGTTATTGTTGGCAATTCCGTCGATGTATATTATCGCTACTTTGTGGCGGCTGACGGCGCCTATTGTCAATTCTTCCACCCGCAAGCGAGGACTGCGGATATTTTTTCGAATGATGCTGGTATTGGTGCGTAAATTCTCGACAAATCCTTCCTTGGACCCCCGGACAGTTGGCTCGGTGGTAGGGGGTTCAATATTTCTTTCCTTCCAGCCTTTGACATCGACGATCAGGGCCGCATTGTAACCGTCCACCAGGATCGCCGAGTTGCCGGAGCAGACCTCTTTCAGGAGGTCCTCCATCCGCCCCACTTCGGAAAGCTCGTCCTTGGCTATTAATCGATCCTTCAGCTGGTTGTATACCCTGGCGGGGGTGGGGTCTTCCAAAGGAGGCCACTCGGAAAAGAAATTGATAGGCCTGATGATCGATTGGATGACCATTTGGTCGTCGACCAGTCCATCGATATGTACTACCAGGACCTGAATGTCGGAATAGGCCCCGAATTTAATTTTGCGAATCACCAGGTCGGCACTGTTGCCGAAGGCTTCCCGGATCCGATTTTCATTTTCGGAAATACTGGCACTGATGTCACCCGCACCTGGCGTATCCAATTCAAAGGATTCCAGCCCCGGGTTTTGACCCGGGTCGGATGGCGTTTGACGGTAGCGAGATGTTCTGAATCTACGTTTCATATAGACTATCTCCCCGATTTCGTCTCATGGGTTCAGGCGCTAAAAAGTCCTGGCCCCGCTTGTTTAATCGTGCTCCATGCTCGGGAACCTATCGAATAGCAGTCCTATGTTTGCAAAACTTTGGGATCACAAGTGCAGGATCAGTTTCACCTTAAATAGGTTTGGCTTTAATAGGTCAACTTATGCATTATCTAGTCGGATTCAAGTCTGCTTCATTTGTGACGAACTGAACAGGCTTAAAGTGAATAAATGGGGATTCTGGGTTATATACTATCAATGAGAAAGAGAACCATATCAATGAAAAGAAGGAGGGATAGACCTAGTGAAAGCAACAGGCATCGTACGGCGGATTGATGACCTGGGGCGTGTGGTAATCCCCAAGGAGATCAGGAGAACCTTACGCATCAGAGAAGGAGACCCCCTTGAAATTTTTGTCGACCGCGAGGGCGAAGTTATACTGAAGAAATACTCTCCCATTGGCGAGCTGGGGGACTTCGCCAAAGAATACGCCGATTCCCTGCATGAGGCGATTGGACACATTGCCTTGATTGCTGATCGGGACAACATCATTGCGGTATCCGGCGCGCCCAAGAAGGAGTTCCTCAACAAAGCCATCGGTCCCGGTGTGGAAAAGGCTCTGGAAGACCGCAAACTCGCAGTTATTAACGATCTTAAAGAGCATCCTCACTGCAAGCAGTGCCCGGTGAATGAAGCTGATGGCGGCTGCAAGGTGACAGCCGAGGTGATAGCCCCCATAATATCACAGGGAGATCCCATTGGCGCGGTTATCATCATGTCCAAGGAGCCCGGTGTAAAGATGGGCGAACTGGAGATCAAACTTGCGGAGACCGCGGCGGGATTCCTGGCCAAACAGATGGAACAGTAATGACAGCAGATAACGGCCTTGCAAAAGGCCGTTTTTTTGGGCCTCAAGCTACTCAGGACCGGATGCGGTTGGCGTTTGCAAGCGTATTCGTGACCGAGTCTGGGGCTGCCGCTGATTAACTGTGGAATGAGCAGGTTATTCGCCCAGTCGGGACCTGCTTCTTTATGTGTCCTCCCGCGTTTATTTCCTGCACCGGGGCCACAATATCTTAGTTTTCGCAGGACGATAATGGTAAAATACACACAGGGTTGGGGATTCAGGCGCGGAAAGCGGAATCCGGCCCCAGACTGCGGAAACCGGAGAGGAGATATTGGACAAGAAGAGCTTTCTTAAAGGTGCTTTCATCCTGGGTCTGGCAGGTGTAATAAGCAAGCTGCTGGGCGCTTTGTACCGGATACCACTGGCCCGTCTCCTGGGTGGTGAGGGGATGGGGCTGTATCAGATGGCCTACCCCATATACACCACCATTCTGGCCCTGGCCACTGCCGGGGTACCTGTAGCCATATCCATTCTGGTTGCCCGCAAGGAATCGGAAGGCTTAACCGGGGACAGCCGCAAGATCTTTCGGGTGTCATTCAGCCTCCTGTTTGTTATCGGTGTGATCTTATCCGCGGTCGTCTTTGCGGCCTCGGGGTTCCTGGCCCGCACGGTGCTGCAGCAGCCCAAGGCTTTCCTCCCTATATCGGCCATAGCCCCGGCCATATTTTTTGCCGGCATGATGTCGGTTTTCCGCGGGTATTTTCAGGGTCATCAGTGGATGGTTCCCACGGCCGTTTCCCAGGTGATCGAGCAGATCTTCCGGGTGACGTTTGTTCTCGTGCTGGCCTTCTGGCTGTTTCCCCGCGGTTTGGAGATGGCGGCGGCAGGAGCGACTTTCGGTGCGGTCATTGGGGGAGCGGCAGGACTATTGGTGTTGCTGGCTTATTATGTTAAATTCCGCAGGCAACCGGTTGCCGTAGGGGGATTGAAATTTTCCGGCGAATCTTCATGGTCGCTGGCCAAGGAGGTCTTCCGGCTGGCGGTGCCGGTTTCCCTGGGAGCCATGGTGGTTCCGCTGGTACAGATGCTGGACGCGGTTATCGTACCCACACGCTTGATATCATCCGGTTTTTCGGTGGCCCGGGCCACCGAGTTGTACGGGGAGCTGTCCGGCATGGCCTCGGTGCTGATTAACCTTCCCACCATTTTCACCATCGCCATTGCCACCAGTCTGGTGCCGGCCGTAGCTGAGGCGGTGGCCATAAAAGACAGAGCAGCGCTGCAGGAACGAATCAACGAAGGCCTCAGGGTCTCGATGATGCTGGCTTTCCCATCCGCGGTGGGGCTGTGCGTCCTGGCCTACCAGATCACCGACCTCTTGTTTTCCTCTCCTGAGGCAGGAATACCCCTGGCGTACCTCTCGTTTTCCATAATAGTCCTGGCTCTGTTTCAAGTAACAAGTTCCTCGCTTCAGGGGCTGGGTCATCCGGAGATACCCTTGCGCCACCTGCTGGTGACCGGAGTGCTGAAGGTGTTTTTTAATTACTACCTGACCGGCTTGGTATATCTGAATATAAAGGGTCCGGCGATAGGAACCAGCCTGGCCTTTTTAACCGGCTCGATTCTTAATATGATCCAGCTGGCGCGCCGGACCGGAATAAGATTTGAATGGGCCAGTTACATTAGGCTGATTCTCATCACGATTGCGATGGGGATATCGGTTAAGATCGCTTATCAGGCCCTGGTAACCTGGGGCGTGATCTCGCATCTTGCGACCTTGTTAGCGATTCTGATCGGGGTCATCGTGTACGGGTTGGCTTTGCTGATTACTGGAGAATTGGACATAGCTATGATCAGGCGGTTCTTGAGATTGCGCAGAGGTGATTAGGAAATGAAAGAGCAAGCGGTGCCGGCACTGGTTGAGACCATGAGGCGCCTGTTGTCGCCCGACGGATGCCCCTGGGATCGAGAACAGACTCATAAATCCCTGAAGAGGTACCTTATTGAGGAGGCCTATGAGGTGCTGGAGGCCATTGATGAAGGAGACATGCATAAACTCAAAGAGGAACTGGGAGACTTACTACTGCAGGTGGTCTTCCATGCCGCTTTGGCAGAACAAAACGGGCAGTTTGATCTGAACGACGTGGCGGATACGGTTAACCGTAAGATGATCAACCGACACCCGCATGTTTTCGGCTGCATGGATATCAATTCCAGTGAAGAGGTCATGCAGAACTGGGAGGGCTTCAAGCGCAAGGAGGGCAAGCGATCTATCCTGGAAGGCATACCCCATACTTTGCCGGCTTTGCTGCGGGCCTACAAGTTGCAGGAAAAGGCGCAGAGGGTAGGCTTCGATTGGCCCGATATATCTGGTGCGGTGGAGAAGCTGGAGGAGGAGATAAAGGAGTACCTGCGGGCAGCAAGTTCGCGGAACCCTGAACAGATAGAAGACGAAATGGGCGATATCCTGTTTGCGGTGGTCAACATCGCTCGCATGTCCGGAGTGGAGCCGGAACAGGCCCTGCAGAGGTGCAACGCCAAGTTCGTTCGCCGCTTCCAATACATCGAGGAACGCCTGCAGGCTGAGGGGGAACTTCTGGAAGAAGCGGGGCTGGAAAAGATGGACGACCTGTGGGATGAAGCCAAACGACAGGGGTTGTAGGCTGGTGAAATTACTGGGACTTAGGCCCTAACGCCTAACGTCGGAATGCCTAAGAACCATGGGCCCATAGGATGATTTTTGGCTGGAAAAGCAGGAAATAATTTATTGATAGCGAATTGGCTCTAAAGTGTCCAAATGAATATGCGTACGGAGGGGATATTGTTGAATAAAACCGAACTGATCAGCGATGTGGCGGGCAAGGCCAACATGACCAAAAAAGATGTGGAAAAGGTGGTCGGCGCTCTCTTTGCATCCATTGAGGAGGCATTGAAGAGCCAGGATAAGGTTCAGTTGGTGGGATTCGGGACTTTTGAGGTTCGGGAGCGCAAGGCCCGCACCGGCAGGAATCCTCAGACCGGAGCCGAGATCAAGATACCGGCCACCAGAGTGCCTGCCTTTAAAGCCGGCAAAGCTCTCAAAGAATCAGTCGTTTAAATGCGGCTTGACAAGTATCTTAAGGTCTCCCGGTTGATTAAACGGCGAACGATAGCCAAGGAGTTTGCGGAGAATCAGAAAATCACCATCAATGGTCGGGTTGCCAAACCATCCAGTGAGATTAAACCGGGGGATTTACTGGTGATTCAAATGGGTGGCCGAAAATTGACCGTTGAAATAGTGGAGGTCAAAGAAAACGTAAAAGCCAGCGAGGCCCAAAACTTATACCGGGTAATTGACGAGGAGCCACCTCCCCCCTGAGAGGTGGTTTTGTTTTAGGTTTGCGACCGCTTATCGCCTCAAGGCATATTCGGTTTGATGCATCGCTCCGGGAGTGCCACGCCGATATGTCTCCCTCTGCAGATTATGACCTTTCCGCCTCTTGCCTTTAGCAGGCGCTGCTTGATTTCATATTAAAAACCGGGGACACATATATTTATTTACTAAGATAACCGGGCCAGCCGAAACCTGAGTGGATAGGGCATTCTGCAGCCAGCCCGGTTTTCGCCGTCTTGATTCGGATTTGGGAGTAGGAGCATTCCTGTAATGCTTAAGAACGATCTTTGAAAAAAGAGACGCCCATC
>ENA-UOYA01002679-UOYA01002679.1-activated-sludge-metagenome-genome-assembly--contig:-NODE-2679-length-16920-cov-9.265876_pt1 | contig 16920 bp, 20 predicted proteins | sample MGYA00238163_ERZ764804 | MGnify/ENA primary metagenome ERZ764804 (study PRJEB28919, sample SAMN05720223) | activated sludge metagenome | isolation source: Anaerobic digester | place: Hong Kong... | reverse complement strand
CGAGCGGTGTACCGGGCGGCGAGCGCCTCGCGCAGCACCGGCAGGCCCACCGGATCGAAGCCGGACTCGCCGATGTACTGCGGCAACTGCTGCGCCGCGAGCTGAGCGGCCGAGAGCACCTGCGGGATCGCTGGCAGGGCGGCCTTGCTGAAGTCCAGCATGTCGCCGCGCACCGGGTCGGGCAGAAGGGGCGAGCGGATCGGAAGCTGCGCGAGGCTGCCTGAACCGCGCACGCTCGACAGGTAGCCCGCATCCCGCAGCTCTGCGTAGGCGGCGGTGACCGTGGTGCGACTCACGCCCAACTGAGCGGCGAGCTCGCGCTCGGCGGGCAGGCGGGTCGACGGCGCGATGCGCCCGTCGAGGATCAGCAGACGGATGCGGTCGGCGAGCGCCGCGTACGCGACCCCGGCATCACGCCAGCCATCCAATAGCGATGCCAATACTCGCGCAGACAGAGAACCCATGGTGCCACTTTAGGCAGATTGGCCTCTAGATACCAAGCCAATTCGGGGATTGGATTGCTCCATGGTTCTTGCACGACGAATTGGCCAGCTGGTGGTCGGACTGTTCCTCTACGGGTTCGGCATCGCTCTGATGGTGCGCGGCGCCATCGGAGTACCGCCGTGGGATGTGCTCTCGCAGGGCATCTCGCTGCGCACCGGTCTGCCGTTCGGTCTCGTGACCAACATCATCGGTGCGGCCGTGCTGCTGCTGTGGATTCCGATTCGCCAGAAGCCCGGCATCGGAACCGTGGCCAACGTGCTGCTGATCGGCCCGAGCGCACAGTTCGGACTGTGGGTGCTGCCGGTGCTCACCGACCTTGTGCCGCGCATCCTCGTGTTCGCGCTCGGGCTGGCCGTCGTCGCCCTCGCGACGGGCCTCTACATCGGTGCGCGCATGGGGCCCGGCCCGCGCGACGGCCTCATGACGGGCATCCACCGCCGCTACGGCTGGAAGCTGTGGATCGCGCGCACCACCATCGAGGTGAGCGTGCTCATCATCGGCTGGATTCTCGGCGGCAACGTCGGCATCGGAACTCTCGCCTTCGCGCTGCTCATCGGCCCGATGGTCAACGTGACGATCCCGTGGCTGATGGTGCCGGCCGCTGTGCGCGACCCCGAACTCGAGGAGGTGCCGACATGATCGCATTCTGGATGCTCGGTGCGCTCGCCGCGGTCGCGATCGTTGCCACCGTGCGCAGCGTCGTCACCGACGGCTACCGGAGGGTGCCGACCCGCTACCGGTGATCGAGCTTGGCCGGTGATCGAGCTCGTCGAGATCCGGTGATCGAGCTCGTCGAGATCCGGCCGAGATCTCGACTTCGCTCGATCACCGGCTCCCCTTACAGGTTGCGCTCCGCGTACACCGCAAGCGCATCGCGCACGAAGCTCGCGCCCGCGACGCCGCCGTAGTTCGCGCCGAAGCGGTCATCCGCGACATACATCTCGCCGAGTCCGACGAGGTACTGCTTGGCCGGCCGACCGTTCACCTGGGGCGTTCCCGGGATGCCCGCCAGCCAGTCAGCGTGTCGGGTCGCCAGGGCCTGTGCCTCGGCTCCGTTCGGCGCAAGCCCTGCGGCCGCCGCAGCGGACCAGTCCGCCGCCAGCTGCTTCTGCCTCTGCTGCCATTCGGCCTTCTCGGCCGCCGACTTGGAGCGCCACCAGCGATCGCCGTCGGCGTACGCGGCGGCGCCCCAACGCTCCTCGACCTCCTCGCGGTACTCGGTGTGGTCGAATCCATCGAACATGTTCTCTGCCATGAGTTGTTCACCTCCTTCCAGTGTGAGCATCGTCATCTCGACCGACGCGATCTGCCGATCGAGCCGGTCCTTCTCCTGATGGAGCCAGCGCAGATGCACAGCGAGCGCATCGGCGCCGTCGGTCTGGCCCGCGAGCACGTCTGCGATCGCCGGTATGCCCAGCCCCAGGTCGCGCAGCATCAGGATGCGCTGCAGCCGCACGAGCGCAAGCTCGTCGTAGTAGCGGTATCCGTTGTCACCGACGCGCGACGCGGGCAGCAACCCCACGTCGCCGTAGTGCCGCAGCGTGCGGGACGTGGTGCCCGCCAGCCGCGCGATGTCCTGAATCGACCAGTCCATGTGTCTGCCTCCTTCTGCAACCACGCTAGAGGTTGACGCAACGTCAATGTCAAGCCGGTCCGTCGAAGCAACTCGCGATATAGCTTGACTTGCGGCAGAACGCGATATAACGTGAGTCGCAACAGACGCGATATAACGCGAGAGGAGGGCCTCATGGCTCAGGAGAAGTGGCTGGTCGACGGCCCCAAGGTGATCGACGTCGACGGCATCAACAAGCTCAAGGTCGGCCTCATCGGCGGACAGGTCAACATCGTCGGCCACGACGAGCCCGGCGTACGCATCGAGGTCAACTCTGTGCAGGGTCGCGAGCTCAAGATCACCGTCGACGGCGACACGCTCGGCATCGACCACGTGCAGCTGAGCTGGGACAACTTCATCGACGTGTTCAAGAGCTTCCGCGGCAGCGCCCGCGTCGACGTGAGCATCCAGGTGCCCCGCGACATCGCGCTCACCTTCGGCGTCGTCTCGGCCAGCGCCCTCATCACCGGCATCTCCGCGGATGCCTCGATCAGCACCGTCAACGGCGACGTCGTCGTCGACAGCGTGACCGGCGACATCCAGCTCAACTCCGTCAGCGGTGAGCTGTCGGTGCTCGGACACAACGGAAGCATCTTCGCCCACACCATCAGCGGCGACATCACCGCGGCCGGCGAGATCACCAAGTTCACCGGCGACACGGTCTCCGGTGACGTCTTCCTCGACATCGCGGGGATGCCCGACCAGGTACGGGTCAACACCGTCGCCGGCTCGGTCACCACTCGCCTCGCTTCGGACGTCGCGGCGAAGTACTCCATCAACACCGTGAGCGGGCGTCTGCAGCTCGACGACTCCGAGATTCGCGGCGTGCGCGGCGCCTACACGGGCAAGTACGGCACGCTCGAGAAGCACTGGCTCGACTTCAAGGCCAACACGGTCTCCGGCAAAATCTCGGTGCTGCACGCCGCGGTGACGGTATGACCCCGCCCGTCTTCGCCCACGGCCATCTGCGTCTCTACCTGCTGAGCCTGCTCGCCGAGTCGGACCACCCCATGCACGGCTACGAGCTGATCCAGGCGCTCGGCGACCGCTTCGGCGGCACCTACGTGCCGAGCGCCGGCACCATCTACCCGCGGCTCGCCAAGCTCGAGGACGAGGGAATGGTCACCAAGGTCGCCGACGGCCGCAAGACCGTCTACGAGATCACGGATGCCGGACGCGCCGAGCTTGCCGCCCGCGAGTCCGAACTCGACAGCATCGAGAGCGACGTCACCGACTCGGTGCGACGGCTCGCCGACGAGGTTCGCACCTCTGTCACCGACGCGATGCGCACCCTGCGCGCCGACCTCGCCGCCGCCGCGCGCGACGCTCGGGCCGGAGCGAACGAGTTCAACAAGAGCTACACCTCGGGCTCCCCCACGACGACGACCAGCGGCAGTCAGCTGCAGGAGGCGGAGTCCGCGCTCGCGAGCTTCCGGGCGTCCGTGCGCACCGACCTGCGCACCCAACAGACCAAGGGTGGAATCAGCGACGAGACGATCGCCGTGCTCACCCAGGGTCTGGAGCAGGTGCGGGCAGCCGTGAAGGCGTCGCTGGGTCGCTAGATACGCCGGGTGCGGGGCTGCGCTTCAACTCGCGCGAGGTGTCGCTCGATCAGCTGCGGTGATCGAGCCTGTCGAGATCTTCGACTCGCTCGATCAGCCGAACGCGACCGGCACGTAGAGGTCCTGCACCCGGTCGCTGAGCGCGGTGTGGTCGTTCCTCGTGAAGATGCCGCAGGCATCCACTCGGCAGTCGAAGTCCTTGCCCTCGGGGTCGCCGACCTCGACGTAGGCGGTGAACGTTCCCTTGGCGGCGTCGTCGTAGCTGCGCGCGCCGAAGAGCTTCCAGGCCCAGTCGTCGTTGATCCAGTTGCTCGGGGCGTACTGCACGGTGCCGGCGTCCACGGCGGTCGGCGTCTGCTCGGGGACCCCGCCGATGCAGGGCCCCGGCTTCACGCTGGGGTCTGACGGGATGACGCAGATCGCCACGTAGATGCCTCGCGACCCGTCGAACCCGCTTCCGCTCACGACGAGGTGCTGGCCGACGGTGAGCGCGGAGGTGTCGACCGTTGCGCCGTCCTCGCCACTGACGGTGAACGTGCGGGTGCGACCGTCTGCGCCGTTGCCCGTGACAGTGAGCGGCCACTGCTCGGTGGCATCGACCTGACCCGACGCCCCCTGGTTCTGGTGAAGCAGAATCGGAACGCCGAGTACCGCCACGGGAACGAGCAGAAGCACGACGACACCCGCGACGATCCACGGCCACCGCCTGCGCCGGGAAACAGTTGAGGACATGGGGGAATTCTAAGCGGCCCGATCGAGTTGACTGCCTTTCCCATAGGAGTAAGCTCGCCCCTCGTGACAGACGAAGCCCGGTCTCCTAAACGGTGGTTGATCGGAGACCCACTGCCGTCCGAGAAATTGGAAGGCCAGCTACTCCCCAAGCACCTCGCCCTACCCATTTTCGCGAGTGACCCGCTCTCCTCCGTGGCCTACGCGCCGCAGGAACTGCTCATGATCCTGCTCATCGGCGGGCTCGCGTTCCTCTCCTTCGCGCCCTGGGTCGCGATGGCCGTCGTCATCCTCATGATCGTCGTCGTGCTGTCGTACCGACAGCTGGTGCGGGCCTACCCGAGCGGCGGCGGCGACTACGAAGTCGCGTCGAAGAACCTGGGTGAGAAGGCCGGCCTGGTCGTCGCATCCGCCCTGCTCGTCGACTACGTGATGACCGTCGCGGTGTCGGTGGCCTCCGGTGTCGACAACATCATCTCCGCGATCCCCGCACTCAACCCGTTCCGCGTCGAAATCGCCGTCGGCTTCATCATCCTGCTCGCCGCGGTCAACCTGCGGGGCGTTCGCGAGTCGAGCAAGGCGTTCGCCGTTCCGACCTACCTGTTCATCGGCAGCATCGCCGTGATGATCGTCGTGGGGCTCGTGCGCACCATCAGCGGCGACGCGCCGATCGCCGAGAGCGCTGGCCTCGACGTGCGAGCGGAGTCCCTCACGCAGGCGGCGATCATCCTGCTGCTGCTGCGGTCGTTCGCGAGCGGATGCGCCGCGCTCACCGGTGTCGAGGCGATCGCCAACGGCGTGCCCGCCTTCCGCAAGCCGAAGATCCAGAACGCGCAGAAGACGCTCGTGGCGATGGGGCTCATCGCCATCACGCTGTTCTCGGGACTGGTGATCCTCGCGCTCGTGGCGGGTGTGCACTACGCCGAGGACGCCTGCCATCTCATCGGCTTCGAGAATTGCGACACCGTGCCGCAGCGCAGCCTGATCGCGCAGATCGCCTCCGCGACGTTCGGCAACAACTCGATCCCGTTCTTCATCATCCAGACGGCGACCGCGGCCGTTCTGCTTCTGGCCGCCAACACGGCCTTCAACGGTTTCCCGCTGCTCGGCTCGATCCTCGCGGCCGACCACTACGCGCCCAAGTCGCTGTCGACCCGCGGTGACCGCCTAATCTTCTCCAACGGCGTGATCGCGCTCGCGATCGTTGCCGGTGTGATCCTGGTGATCTTCCGGGCGGATGTCACGAGCCTCATCCAGCTCTACATCATCGGTGTATTCGTGTCGTTCACCCTAGGACAGACCGGAATGGTGCGGCACTGGATCAGGCTCCTCAAGGAGGGCGCGACCAATCGCGGCCAGATCATCCGGAGCCTGGCGACGAACGCCGTCGGCGCAACGATGACAGCCAGTGTGCTCGTAGTCGTGACGATCACGAAGTTCACCCACGGCGCCTATGTGGTGTTCATCATCATGCCGATCCTGTTCTTCCTCATGCTCGGGGTGAACCGCTACTACCGCGACGTGGACAAGGAGATCGAGGCCGACCCCACGACGCGGTTCGGCGCGAAGGGCGACCACGCCATCGTGCTCGTCGGTCGTATGCAGAAGCCCGTGCTGAAGGCCCTCGACTATGCGATCGCCGCGCGCCACGGCTCTATCGAGGCCGTGCACGTGTCGATCGATGATGCGGCCACGGAGCAACTCGAGCGGGACTGGGTCGAGCAGAACATCAAGGTTCCGCTCAACGTGCTCGAATCGCCCTACCGCGACATCAGCGCCCCGCTGGCCAAGTACATCAAGTCGAGGCGCCAGACCCACGGATCCGAAGTCGTCACCGTCTACACCCCGCAGTACATCGTGGGCCACTGGTGGGAGAACATCCTCCACAACCACAAGGCCCGCCGCATCCGTCAGAAGCTCTCACTCGTGCACGGCGTGGTCATCGCGCTCGTGCCGTGGCTGCTCGACTCCTCGACCCTCATCTACGGCCGCCGCTCCCGCCCACTTCCGGGTGAGGATCGTCGCGGTGAGCCGCGACGTCCCGTGGTGCGCAAGCCGATGCCGCCGGCCGACCCGTCGGCCGCTGCCGCGGTGAAAACCGTCGTGCGCCCGAAGACCCAGGCCGAGAAGAAGAAGTAGCGTGCCCTGGCGTGACCTGCTGGCCGTGCTCGTGGGCGGCGCAGTGGGCACGGCCCTGAGGCTCGGCATCGACACCGTGATCCCCCACGGCGACGCGGACTTCCCGGTCTCCACCCTCGTGATCAACACCCTCGGGGCGTTCGCCCTGGGGCTGCTCGTCGGTCGGATCTGGCCCGTGGCCCCCGGGTGGCTGCGCGCGGGCCTCGGGGCGGGGCTGCTCGGGTCGTTCACGACCTTCTCCGCGCTGGCCGTGTCGCTCGTCTCGCTCACCGCCGCCGGGTTCGGGATGCTCGCCCTCGCCTACCTCGTAGCGACCCTGGTGCTCGGCCTCGCCGCCGCCGCGCTCGGGCTGCGACTGGGCTCGCCGCGCGTCACCGACGTGGACCTGGTGGACGAGTGATCGCCGCCGCCGTCATCGTCGCGGGTGCCCTCGGGGCGGTCGTGCGGTATCTGGTATCCCGCTGGTTGAGTAGCGCCGAAGGCGCGTATCGAAACCTCCCGCTCGCTGTCCTCATCGTCAACGTGGTGGGCTCGGCGATCGGGGGCGCGGTGCTGGGACTCGCGACCGCCGGGGGCGTCGACCCGGGCATCCGTCTGGTGCTGCTGACCGGCCTGTGCGGGGGCCTGACGACCTTCAGCACGTTCAGCGTCGAGACCGTGCAGTACGTCACCGAGGGCAAGTGGCGCATCGCCCTCGCGAGCGTCGCGGCCAACCTCGTGCTCGGCATCGGGGCGGCCGCAGCGGCCTACGCGCTCACCGTCGGCTAGCGCGAGGCCTGGATCTTGCTCAGGGTCGCGACGACCTGACGGGCGATCATGCGGCCCGCGCGGTTGGCCCCGATCGTGGATGCCTGCGGCCCGTACCCGGCGAAGAAGATGCGGGGGTCCTTCCACGACGCGCCCTGCGCAACCACGACGCCGCCCTCCTTCTCCCGGAGCTTCAGCGGTGCGAGATGTCTGAGCTCCGGGCGGAATCCCGTGGACCAGATGATCGCATCCGCCTTCTTGAAGGCTCCGTCTTTCCACCGCACGCCGTGCGGTTCGATCGAGTCGAAGATCGGGCGGGGCGTGAGCACCCCGCGCTCGATGCCGGCCTGGATGCGCCGGGTGCGCGGCACCCCCGTGCCCGACACGATGCTCGGCAGGGCTCGACCGGCTCGCGCCGCCTCGTCCTGCATGCGCACGGCCTCGATGCGGGCCTCGAGGTTGAGGTCGCCGTCCTCGAGGAAGTCGATCGGGCGTCGGCTCACCCAGGTGGTGTCGCTGGCGATGCCCTCCAGTTCGAGGAGGAAGCCGATCGCGCTCGTGCCGCCACCCACGACGATAACGCTCTGGTCGCGATAGTCCTCGGCACTCTTGTAGTCGTTGGTGTGGACGTGGCGGCCCTCGAAGCTCTTCAGGCCGGGGTACCAGGGGATGAAGGGCGCTCCCCAGGTGCCCGTCGCGTTGACGACAGTGACGGTCGAGACTTCCTTCTCCTCGTCGTCGAGGGTGAAGTTGACCATCAGATCCATGCCGAAGTTCTCCACGCTGACCACGTCGGCGGGGCGCACGACCTGCAGGCCGTAGTGATCCTCGTACCGGCGGTAGTAGTCGGCGACGACGTCCTTGGCCGGAGCGTGACGGTCGGCGGTCTCGAAGCTCAGGCCGAGCGCATCCAGACCCGGAAGATCGTTGATCTTGTGGGCCGAACCGATGCGCAGCGCCTCCCACCGGAACTGCCAGGCACCGCCCGTACCCGGCCCGCGATCGAGCACGACGAAGTCGTTTCCCGCGTCGAGACCGAGCCTCTGCAGGTAGTACGAGACGGACAGCCCGGCCTGCCCCGCGCCGATCACCACTACTGAGGTATCGGTGCCTGCTGACGTCACCCGACAACGTTACCCGTCAGCGGGATGAGCGTGGAGAACCGCCCCGGCTGGCTGGGTGCCGCGTGCTAAACTGAGCGCTAGTTTTTCCACCATCCCTATTCGCACAATCCCTGCGTGGTAGCAGCGCATCGGGACTGATCCAGAGGGGGTCTCGCATGGGGCGTGGCCGTCAGAAGGCAAAGCACACCAAGGTGGCGCGGGACCTGAAGTACTTCAGTCCTGACACCAACTACAACGCGCTTGCCCAAGAGCTCTCCGGAGCGCCCAGCGACCCTCGCCTCGCCGAGGACCTCGAGAAGTGGCCGGAGTACGTTGCCGGCAGCTACGAGGAAGACGAGTTCGACTCCGACGACGAGTCGAAGACCGCCTGAGGCTGGTTGAGTAGGCCGCAGGCCGTATCGAAACCTGCGTGCCGAACGACTGGTTTCGATACACCGCTTCGCGGTTACTCAACCAACTGGCTTCGATACACCGCTTCGCGGTTACTCAACCAGCTATGCGTAGCTCCCGGTCAGCCGCACCGCTCCACCCTTGACGCCCTTGGCTTCGCTCTCGAAACCGCTGAGGTCGCGGGCGCTCATCGACACTTCGCCGAGCTTCCACGACGGGATGCCGCTGCGCTCCAACGAGGCAATGACCCCGTCGGCCGCCGCCGGGGTGACCACCGCGATCATTCCCACCCCGAGGTTCCAGGTTCCCTCGGCGCTCACGAGCGTGCTGCCGGCCATGTCGCTGAGCACCCGGAACACGGCGGGGGGCGACCAGCTGCCGCGATCGAGTTCGACCCACGAACCCACCGGGAGCACGCGCGCGAGGTTGGCCGCGATGCCTCCGCCGGTCACGTGGCTGAGCGCGTGCACCGCGCCGGGATGCCCCGCCAGCACGTCCAGCAGCGGGGTCGTGTAGAGCCGGGTCGGCTCGAGCAGGATCTCGCCGACGGTTCCGCCTAGTTCTGCCGAGGCATCCGTGTAGCCGATTGCCCGCTGGGCGAGGATGTGGCGCACCAGCGAGAACCCGTTGGAGTGCAGGCCGCTCGACGCCATTCCGATCACGATGTCACCGTCGGCGACCCGGTCGGGTCCGAGAAGGTCGGCCGCCTCGACCGCGCCGACGGCAGCGCCCGCAACGTCGTAATCATCAGGACCGAGTAGCCCCGGGTGCTCGGCGGTCTCGCCGCCGACGAGCGCCGTTCCGGTCGCCTCACAGGCCCGCGCGATGCCCGCGACGATGTCGGCGATGCGCTGCGGGATGACGCGCCCGCACGCGATGTAGTCGGTCATGAACATCGGCCGCGCCCCGACCACCACGATGTCGTCGACGACCATGCCCACCAGGTCCTGCCCGATGGTGTCGTGCTTGTCGATCGCCTGGGCTATCGCGACCTTCGTGCCGACCCCGTCGGTGGAGCTCGCCAAGAGCGGGCGGTCGAATGCCTTCAGGAAGCTGACGTCGAACATTCCGGCGAAGCCGCCGACGCCACCGAGCACCTGCGGCCCGTGCGTGCGCGAGACCGCGGACTTCATGAGTTCGACGGCCAGATCGCCTGCCGCGGTGTCGACTCCGGCGTCACGGTAGCTGCGGGAGGAGTCCTCGGTCACCCGACCAGCGTACCGGGGTGTCGCGCGATGACGACGATCGGCCGCCCGGCCCCACCGGTATGGGAGACTTGACCGTACCCGCTTCGGGTGCGCGCCCTTCGAACACCAGGGAGCAACCGGCCAGTATGTGCGGCATCGTCGGAATCGTCTCGTCCCACCCGGTCAATCAGCAGGTGTATGACGCACTCGCGCTCCTGCAGCACCGGGGGCAGGACTCGACCGGCATTGCGACGGCCGAGGGCAGCATCATCCACATGTTCAAGGCCAAGGGCCAGGTGCGCGAGGCGTACCGCACCCGCGACATGCGCACCCTGCTCGGCAACGTCGGCCTCGGCCACGTGCGGTACGCCACCAAGGGCAGCGCGTCGAGCGAGGAGGAGGCGCAGCCCTTCTACGTGAATGCACCCTACGGAATCGTGCTGGTGCACAACGGCAACCTCACCAACACGCGCGAGCTCACCCAGGAGCTCTTCCACATCGACCGTCGGCACCTCAACACGTCGAGCGACACCGAGCTGCTGGTCAACGTGCTCGCCAACGAGCTGCAGGAGCAGATCACCGGAACCGACCTCGACCCCGACCAGGTCTTCGCCGCGATCTCGCGGCTGCATGAACGGGTCGAGGGCTCCTACGCGGCGATCGCGCTGATCGCCGGTCACGGCCTGCTGGCGTTCCGCGATCCGTTCGGCATCCGGCCGCTGGTGCTGGGGCGCCGCAATGCTGACTTCGTCGGGGCCGAGTGGGTCGTGGCATCCGAATCGCTGGTGCTGGAGAGCGCGGGCTACGAAGTGGTTCGGGATGTCGCGCCCGGCGAGGCCATCTTCATCACCCCCAACGGCGAGATGCACTCACGCCAGTGCGCCGCCAACCCGCGACTGCTGCCCTGCTCGTTCGAGTACGTCTACCTCGCCCGACCCGACTCGGTGATGAACGGCATCAGCGTGTACGAGGCGCGCTTGCGGCTCGGCGACCGCCTCGCCGACACGATCGCGCGGTACACCCCGCAGGGCGACATCGACGTGGTCATGCCGATTCCGGACTCCTCGCGCCCCGCCGCGATGCAGGTCGCCCAGAAGCTCGGCGTCGAGTACCGCGAGGGTTTCTACAAGAACCGCTACGTCGGGCGCACGTTCATCATGCCCGGGCAGGCGGAGCGCAAGAAGAGCGTCAAGCAGAAGCTCAACGCGATGTCGAGCGAGTTCAAGGGCAAGAACATCCTGATCGTCGACGACTCGATCGTGCGCGGCACCACCTCGCGCGAGATCGTGCAGATGGCGCGCGAGGCGGGCGCCAACAAGGTGACCTTCACGTCGGCCGCGCCGCCGGTGCGCTTTCCGCACGTCTACGGCATCAACATGCCGTCGCGGCACGAGCTCGTGGCCCACGGCCGCAAGATTCCCGAGATCGCCACCGAGCTGGGCGCCGACTACCTGATCTACCAGGAGGTCGCAGACATGCAGGCTGCCATCATCGAGGGCTCGGATGTCACGGCCCTCGACATGAGCTGCTTCACGGGCGACTACGTGACCGGCACCGTCACCGCCGAGTACCTCGACTGGGTGGAACGTACGCAGCTGAGCTGAGCGAGCTCAACGGGCCGCCTCCTATGTCGGGGAATCCACCTCCAGGCCGTGTCCACGCGCCAGCGCTCACCCGCCGCCGCTCGACGCTCGCCGCCCGCCCGCGGCTGCTCCTTCCCAGCGCGCTTGCCCATACCTCCGGTGAATCGTTCCCCGAACTCAGGACATTCGTAGAGGTGCCCAACAATTGTCCTGAGTTCGGGGAACGAATGGGAGGGGTCGTTCACAACCCACGGAGGCGCCACCGTTCGGTGCCAGCCCGCCACGGCCAGCACATCGGTACCGTTGAGCCATGAGCAACCAGTGGCGCCGGGTGGCCGCGGCCCTCGACAATCCCGACCGACGGCGGGTATACGCCGAGGCCGTGCTGGGACTGAGCGGCGAACCGTCGACGCGTCGCGAGAAGTCGCTCGCGGCCCTGCGTGAGGCCGGACTCCTGGATGCTGCGGGCGCGCCCATCGCCGACGCCTTCGCCCGACTGCTCGCCGAGACCGCGCCAGTCACCCGTCAGGGGCTGGAGCGCTGGGTCACCGCTGGCGTGATCACGGAGTGGCCATCACGGCCAGCCGACCGCGACGAGCTTCTTGCCTGGGTGCTCGAGCGCGCGGCGGAACCGGGCGAGAGTCTCGGCGAGCGCGAACTCACCGAGCGGCTTGCGGCCCTCGGGCACGACCCGGTCGCATTGCGGCGGGCACTGGTCGACGCAGAGCTCGTGACCCGCACCGTTGACGGCTCCACCTACCGGCGAAGCTAGGACTCGTCGGCAACACCCTCGCCGGCGACGCTCTCGCCGCCCACGCTCTCGCGCTCGGCGACGACTTCGCGGGCCCGTCTGCGTGAGATGCGGTCAAGAAGCAGGGCCAGTAGCGCACCCAGCAGCACGCCCGCCGGAATGCCGAACAGGCAGAAGTAGCCGAACAGGGCGATGAACCCGACATTCGGGTCGACCGGGAACTGCGCGGTCAGCACGAGCGTCACCAGCGCGCCGATCAGGCCGCCCACCACGAGGAATGCACCGATCTTGGGTGCTCGGCGGATCTTCACGGTGCTTTCCGGTTCGCTCACCCCTCCATTGTCTCCCACGCGAGTGGGAGGTAGGGCGACAGGTCGGCCCTGGCCCCCGAGGCCGACACGGTGCCGGATGCCACGGCCAGCGCCCACGTCGCGCCCCCGGTCGCCAGCGCGAGCCAGGTCGGCGCATCCATCTCGATCACATTGGGAGGCGTGCCGCGGGTGTGGCGCGGTCCCTCCACGGCCTGCACGGCGCCGAACGGCGGCACGCGCACCTCAACGGTGTTGCCCTCGGCGCTCTCGGCGAGCACCTGCAGCAGGTACCGGGTCGCCATGGCCAGCTCGGGCCGCGCGCCCGCGAGCGCATCGGTGACAGCTGCGCGCCCAACGTCGGCGGGGATGCGCTTGGGAGGCATGCTCCTACGTTAGGGGCTTCTTCGCGCCGCCCATCGCCTCACGGTACTCGGAGAAGCCCGACGCGAGAACTGCGAGGATGGAGATGGAGCCGACCGTGCTGGCGAACCCGCCCGACCAGTCGACCTCGCTCGACTCGAGGTTCGCGAGCACCGCCACGATCGTGCCGGACACGATGGCCAGCTCGATGAGGATCCAGGCGACTGCAATTGCTCGCACGGTAGTCGTGCCCTTGATGAATGCCGTCGTGGTCACCCCGGCCCGCACGATTCGGGTCGCGAAGATGGCGCCGATGAGTGTGGACGCCGTGGCGAGCGTCACGGCCACCAGTGAAGTGAATGCGAACTCGGATGCGTTGAGCAGCGCCTCCAGGAACAGCAGGAGATTGATGCCGACGGCGATCCAATAGACGATGAACCAACCCCGTTGCGTGCGGGGAACAACTGCCTTGTCGGCCATGTGATCAACTCCCTGATGCGGAACAGGTTGCGACCATTGTGCTGGGTGAGCACGGCTCATCCGTGACCACCACGCCGGGGCGTCGGTAGGGTTGACCCGTGCGAATCCTCGTCCTCGGCTCCGGTGCGCGCGAGCACGCCATCATCACGTCCCTGCTCAGCGAGCCGACCGCCCACGAGATCACTGCAGCCCCCGGCAATGCCGGCATCGCGGCGGTTGTGCCGGTCGTCGCACTCGACCCCACCCGCGGTGATGTCGTGAGCGCCTACGCCCTCGACAACGACATCGAGCTTGTCGTCATCGGACCCGAGGCGCCCCTTGTAGCGGGTGTCGCCGACGCGCTGCGCCAGCGCGGCATCGCGGTTTTCGGCCCCGGCAAGGCCGCAGCAGCACTCGAGGGCAGCAAGACCTTCGCCAAGCGCATCATGGATGACGCGGGCGTACCCACAGGCAAGGCCACCCGGGCGGGCACCATCGACGAGGCCGTGGCAGCCATCGACGAGTACGGAGCGCCCTACGTCGTGAAGGCCGACGGACTCGCCGCCGGAAAGGGCGTGCTCGTCACCGAGGACAGGGACGCCGCCGTCGCGCACGCCGACTTCTGGCTCGCCCACGGCGCCGTGCTGGTCGAGGAGTTCCTCTCCGGGCAGGAGGTCTCGCTGTTCCTGCTCAGCGACGGCCACACAGTGCTGCCGCTCTCCCCGGCTCAGGACTACAAGCGCGTGTTCGACGGTGACGAGGGCCCCAACACCGGCGGCATGGGTGCGTACTCGCCCCTGCCGTGGCTGCCCGAGGGTTTCGTCGACGAGGTGATCAACACCGTCGCCATCCCCACCGTGCGCCAGCTGGCCAGCGAGCGCACCCCGTTCATCGGTCTCCTCTACTGCGGCCTGATCGTCACACCGAAGGGTGTGAAGGTCATCGAGTTCAACGCGCGCTTCGGCGACCCCGAGACGCAGGTCGTGCTGCCTCGACTTAAGACTCCACTCAGCCAGTTGCTGTTCGCCGCGGCGAGCGGCGAACTCGCGTCGCAGCCGCGACCCGAGTTCAGCGATGACGTCGCCGTCACGGTCGTACTGGCGAGCGAAGGCTATCCCGAGGAGCCCGTGACCGGTCGACCGATCACGGGACTCTCGGATGTGCACGACGTGACCATCGCACACGCGGCCACCGCCCTGGTCGACGGTACCTATGTCGCCACCGGCGGCCGGGTGCTCAGCGTCGTCGCCACCGGGCGCACCTTCTCCGAAGCCCGCGCCCGCGTGTATCTCGCGCTCGACGCGATCCACCTCGAAGGTGGCCACTACCGTCGCGACATCGGTCTGCGGGTCAGCGAATGACGCTGCCCGGCTGGCACCACGTCTACTCCGGCAAGGTGCGCGACCTCTACGAGAATCCCGACGAGCCGGGGCGGATGCTCGTGGTGGCGAGCGACCGCGTGAGTGCGTTCGACCACGTGCTGGAGCCGGGCATCCCGGGCAAGGGCGCGCTACTGACCCGGCTGAGCCTCTGGTGGTTCGCCCAGCTCGACGTTCCCAACCACCTGGTGGTCGAGCCTGTCGAGACCCCGGTGGCACGCGGGATCTCGACAAGCTCGATCACCGACGGGGCTCTCCCCGCCAACGCGATGCTCGTGAAGAAGCTCGACATGTACCCGATCGAATGCGTGGTGCGCGGCTACCTGTCGGGCAGCGGCTGGATCGAGTACCAGAGCTCCCAGAGCGTGTGCGGCATTTCGCTGCCCGCGGGACTGAGCGACGGCGACCGCCTGCCCGAGCCGATCTACACGCCCGCGTGGAAGGCCCCGATGGGCGAGCACGACGAGAACATCACCTACGAGCGCACCGTGGAGTTGGTCGGCTCCGCGGCGGCGGCTGCGCTGCGCGAGACGTCGCTGAGGGTGTTCGCGGCGGCATCCGCCATCGCCGAAGCGAAGGGCGTCATACTCGCCGACACCAAGTTCGAGTTCGGTGCCGACCCGGTCACCGGCGAGCTGACCCTCGCCGACGAGGTGCTCACCTCCGACAGCAGCCGGTACTGGGATGCCGCTCTGTACTCCACCGGCGAGCGCACCGCGAGCTTCGACAAGCAGATCGTGCGCAACTGGCTCTCCGCGCACTGGGACAAGCGGGGCACGCCGCCCGCGCTTCCGCAGCACATCGTCGAGCAGACCGCCGCCCGGTACCGCGAGCTCATCGAGCGACTCACCGGCTCCGCGGAATAGTTGAGAGTTCAACTATGTTGGGGATGACATGAACGACATCCTCGCCGCTGACACCGCCATGGGTCCGGTCACCCTGCGCGTCGGCAACCTCGACGCCATGACCGCCTACTACCGGGATGGCGTCGCCCTCCAGGTGCTCGAGCAGGCGGGGCCGCGCGTCACCCTCGGCCGCGGCACGACGCCCGTCGTGATTCTCGAACACGCGCCGGAGCTCGTGCACGCGAGCCCGCGCGACGCTGGACTGTTCCACACGGCGATCCTCTTCGACAGCGAGGAGGCGCTCGCGGCGGCGGTCTACTCCGTTGCTCGCAGGTATCCGAACACGTTCACTGGCAGCAGCGACCACCTGGTGAGCAAGGCGTTCTACTTCTCCGACCCCGAGGGCAACGGCGTCGAGTTGTACTGGGACCGCGACCGCTCGGCGTGGAGCTGGGCGCACGGCGCCATCGAGATGTCGACTCTCTACCTCGACCCCAACGCGTTCCTGCAGGAGAACCTCACCGAGGCCGCGGCGGAGGAGCCGCTGATCGGCGGGGCGAAGGTCGGTCACGTGCATCTGCAGGTTGGCGACATCCCGAGCGCCCGCGACTTCTATGTGACGACCTTGGGATTCGAGGAGACCGCCGCATACGGGCCCCAAGCACTGTTCGTCAGCGCGGGCGGGTACCACCACCACATGGCGATGAACACCTGGAACAGCGCCGGCGCCGGCCGTCGCGGCGTGGGCCTCGGGCTCGCGCAGGTCGACATCGAGGTGCCGGGAGCCGACGATCTCGGGCAGCTCATCGAGCGCGCCAAGCACCACGGAATCGAGACCCGCGACGATGGACGCACGGTGAGCGTGGATGACCCGTGGGGCAACCTGATCAGGGTGGCAGCGCCGGTCGAGTAGCGCTGGCCGCCCCCAGCCGGTCGAGTAGCGCGCAGCGCGTATCGAGACCGCGCTTCCGTCACTCCGACGAGTGCGGATCCCAGATCGTCCAGAGCGCGGTCGCGATCGGGAACCGGTTGGACAGGTGCCCGTTGCACATCACGGCGATCGTGGTGTGCCGGTCGGCGGAGACCGTGAAGTCGGTGATGAAACCGCCCATGCGGCCGGTGTGCTTGAGGTCGCCGTTCGGCTCGATGTTGATGCCAGCGGCGTAGAGCTCGCCCGGACCCTCCTCACCCTCATCGACCGCGCCCACCGAGAAGTCGTCCTGGATGATGTCGCCCGC
>ENA-UOYA01002678-UOYA01002678.1-activated-sludge-metagenome-genome-assembly--contig:-NODE-2678-length-16926-cov-9.834509_pt1 | contig 16926 bp, 16 predicted proteins | sample MGYA00238163_ERZ764804 | MGnify/ENA primary metagenome ERZ764804 (study PRJEB28919, sample SAMN05720223) | activated sludge metagenome | isolation source: Anaerobic digester | place: Hong Kong... | reverse complement strand
CCAGATCTCAAAAGACGCAGGTGTAGCCACAGGCACCCTTTTTAATTACTTCCCTACAAAGGAAGACCTCATAAATAGCCTGTACTTTGAGGTTAAAGGTGAGTTAAGCCGCAATATGGGAAAAGGGATCGAGACTAAAAGCACTTTCCAGGACAGGTTGAGAAAACTCTGGTCAAACTTAATCAATTGGGGAGTAGACAATCAGGAAGAATTCCTTTTTGTAGGGCAGTTTTGCTCATCTCCCTATATCACAAAGTTTACGCGTGATGAAGTGATGAAAGAGTATGTCTTTCTTCATGACCTCGTGAAGGAAGGAATAAATGCTGGAGAGATCAGAGATTTTCCTGCGGAGCTGGTTATTGCAATGTTTTATCAGGGTAGCAGGACGGTAGTGAATTTTATCTTTGATTCGGATTCTTCACTGGATGAAAATAAGATCATAGAGGATGGATTCCAGATTATCTGGAGAGGTCTGGCTAAGAACTAATTTTTTTTCACTCTCCTCTTGAGTGATCAGTCAATCACTCTTTGTCTTAAGGAATCCGCTATCTAAAAAATAAACCGGAAATCAAAGGCAGCTTCCTTGGCATTACTTGAAGGATTTACATTTATAATATCTTCAAAAAGCATGATTTGAATGTGAGGAGGAAATATGAAAAAACATTTTACTATTCTGTTAGCTTCCCTCCTGATGTTTTCTCTGATTGCAGGATGCATCATGAATGGTAACAGCAACAACACCATAAGCAATATATCAGAGAACGTTTCTGAACCATTGGAAGTAGATAGCTTTTCTGATGAGGACTCTCAGGCGGCAGCTACTCCAGACAACGCAGCGGCCGAAATTCCTAAAGTCTATATGACCACTGATATCAGTTCGGAAGGGCTAATGGCAGTTTACGAAGCACTGGGCCGTAATGTTACCGGAGATGTAGCGGTAAAAATCAGTACGGGCGAGCCTGGAGGTCACAACTATCTTTCGCCTGATCTGATTAAAGACCTTGTACAGTCGGTGAATGGAACGATCGTTGAATGTAATACGGCTTACGGTGGCGGTCGTGCCGAAACGGCTATGCATAAACAAGTTATGATTGATCATGGGTTTACTGCAATCGCTCCAACAGATATTATGGATGAAGAAGGTGAGATTTCTCTTTCAGTTCCAGTTGGACAACATCTTGACGAGTTTATTGTAGGTTCTCATTTTGAAAATTATGATTCATGGCTTATTCTTTCTCATTTCAAAGGTCATGCAATGGGTGGTTTTGGCGGCGCATTAAAGAATGTTGCTATTGGAATCGCCTCTCCTGATGGAAAATCTTCTGTCCATACAGCTGGAAGAACTAATGTTGTCGAGCAAATGTGGGCTGAAATCTCAGAAACTCCTCAAGATGAGTTCTTAGAATCTATGGCAGAGGCTAATGGAGCCTTTATGAATGAAGTAGGAGACAATGTAGTTTACATCAATGTTTTAAATAGATTATCTGTAGACTGTGATTGTGACTCAAGTCCTGCTGAGCCTACAATGGCTGATATTGGAATTATGGCATCTTTAGACCCTGTTGCATTAGATCAAGCAAGTGTTGACCAGATTTATGCAGCTCCTGACGGGCAGGATCTTATCGAGCGCATGGAATCAAGAAATGGTATGCATATCCTTGATTATGCCGATGGGCTTGGTCTGGGTAGTCAGGAGTATGAATTGGTGATGCTGGATGCTTGATTTACTCCAGAGGGAGTTCATATACCTCTGGTACTATTTCATCATCCTGTTCAACCAGATTGCAATATACTGGGTATTTGGCATTGTCCTTGGCTCGGTAATTTCCGTATTTGGCAAAAATAAGATACACAGGTTGTTTGTTTCGATCCAGAACAAACGCCTTGGAGTATTCGGGGTGGTTCCGGCAAGCCTGCTCGGAATCGCCTCTCCTCTTTGTATGTACGGAACCATACCCATCGCGGCTTCATTCTCCGAAAAAGGCATGAGAGATGACTGGCTGGCTGCGTTTATGATGAGCTCCATTTTGCTGAATCCTCAACTGCTCATTTACAGCGCCGCTCTCGGCAGAACAGCTTTTGTAATACGTTTAGTTTCATGCATAGTTTGTGGGATTCTGGCGGGTTTCTGTGTCAGGCTCTTTTTCCGGGACAAGGTTTTTTTAATTTTTCAATGCTTGTACTTCCGGGAAACAGGGATACTGACCCTAGTATGCTATTGCGTCTGCTAAAGAATATCTGGAGAAATCTCAAGGCAACAGGAGGATATTTTCTTCTTGGTATCGTACTCTCGGCACTTTTCCAGCGTTATGTGTCCCCTGACGCATTTGCCAGCCTTTTTGGAAGCCAGCAGGGATTTGGCGTGTTAATGGCAGCAACGATAGGTGTGCCCTTATACGTATGTGGCGGAGGAACCATTCCTTTGCTGCTGGAATGGTTGAGACATGGCATGAGTATGGGTGCTGCCGCAGCATTTATGATAACGGGGCCAGCAACAAAGATCACGAACCTTGGGGCTGTGAAAATTGTTCTTGGTTCCAGGCAATTCGGTATCTACCTGTTATTCACAATTCTGTTTGCAATTACAACAGGGCTTATTATAGACCTTTATCTGTAATGCCTTATTATTGGAGCTATACATGCTGTCTAGAAAAATTGGTTCTCTTGTGGTTGAAAGAGCAAAAATGATCAAATTCAGAAAGATCATGTTACATTTATTCTCATTTTTGCTTCTATTGGGCGTTGTTATTATACTGTTTATAAACATAGACCCGGCTTTCGGTGGGAATCCAACAAAAGAACAAAAAGAAATGTATCAACATTTTAATAATTATGTTGATGGGAAATTTATTAATGAGGACCCTACAGAGCTGGTTATAAATTCCTCAGACGCTTCATCAACGGATGAGGATTCTGCTTCAGAGGCTAAAGACCGCAATCCGACCGGTCCAGTTCCTGTTTCTGCCATTGACTGGAACAAAATTAAAAGTGAAAATGATAGTTTGACCTGGTTCGGACACTCTGCTTTTCTGCTTAGCATTGATGATAAAAAGCTATTGGTAGACCCTATGTTGAGTCCTATCGCCTCACCGGTTTCATTTGTGGGAATTAAAAGATATGAATATAGTGAAGATATTATGCTGCATCTTATTGATGAAATGCCGCCTATTGATGCGGTTTTTATTACACATGACCATTATGACCACTTAGACTATCAATCTATTGTAAAACTAAACAGTAAAGTATCGCATTTCTTTGTCCCTCTTGGATGCAGTGCTCATCTGATTAGATGGGGCATTCCGGAAGAGAGGATCACGGAACTCAACTGGTGGGAAGAAACGGAGTACCAGGGATTAACCGTTGCTTTGACACCTTCCAGACATTTTTCCGGAAGAGATCCGTTTAATATCGATACTACCCTGTGGGGCGGATGGGTCATTCTTGGAAATAACACTCGATTATATACTAGCGGAGACACCGGATACGACATCCATTTTAAGCAAATCGGAGACAAATACGGACCTTTTGATATCACCTTGATCGAAGGTGCCCAATATGATCCGAGCTGGTCGGATATTCATATGGTACCTGAACAATCTGTCCAGGCCAATCTGGATGTAAACGGGAAGACTATGATGTTGATGCATTGGGGAGCATTTACATTAGCTAATCATGGTTGGAAAGAACCAATAGAAAGGGCGCTGGAAGAAGCAAACGAAAGGGAAGTGAACATAATTGCCCCTCAAATCGGTGAGACAGTCCTGTTAGATTCAGACCTGCAAATGCCTCCTACTTTGTGGTGGAATTTCTAATCGGGAGGCGCAAGTAAATCAGGTGGTATCACTAGCAAAGAGCAGTAAAGTGTCTTTGTTCCTCTACTGCCAAAAGAGCAGTCAATGAATTTCTTCCCGTCTCTATTAATAGCAATCCAGATCCAGCAGTATTTTTTGTTCCCAATATATGTATGCATCCCATTTAATTCCACAATAGCGATCTCATTTTCGTTTTTTAGATCCTCTAATTCACTACCAAATTTTCAAATCCATTTTTGAACAGAAACATGGCTAACACCTAAAAAACGTCCAATTGAACGAAATCCTGATCCTTCAAGATAGAGTTGTAAAACCTGTCATTTAACAGATGTGGGGCTAACAGTTGATTTTATCTCTACTGAATATTATCTCCGCAATCATAACATTTATAGCATTGTCGACCATCAATTCTACCGTTCTTTTTATGACTGGAACTTTTATACCTGGGACAATTCATGTGTAAAAATAATGCAGTTATCGTAAACTATTTATTGACTGAATTCATTCAATATAATATACCTTGTCTAACATACACGAAAGGAGTTTAGTATGGCTAGAATAACAAAAACAGTTGAAGAGCGCCGTCAGGAGATTATAGATACTGCGAAAGCACTGTTTATGGAAAATGGGTTTGATAAAACACAAATATCTGATATTGCAAAGAGAATGAATGTAGCACAGGGACTTGTGTATCATTATTTTAAGTCAAAAACAGAAATGCTTTATGCAGTTATCGATGAACTGGCAGAAGAAAAGCAAAAAGAAATGGAAACTGTCATGAATAGGGCAGAAAGTACAGCACTTGAAAAGCTAACTATGCTGCTGAATTTCAAGATGAATTCGGATAATTTCGGAAAGCTTATGCCGAGTATATCCAGTGATGTCGCAATAATTGAATACTGTTCCATTAAAAAAGCAGCAGTTGCTATGCCAATACTGTTGTCTCTAATAAAGCAGGGTAATTCAGACGGTTCATGGAACTGTGATTACCCAGAAGAGAGTGCACTGTTTATTTTACGTGGATTAAGCGGTTTCTCTGATAGTACGGACGATTTAGCCGTTAAAACAGAAAAAGAACAGATAATTCTACACATTATTTTTAGAGTTCTTGGTTTACCACCAAACTAGGATGACAGAGTTTCTTAGTGTGTATAAGAAAGAGACAAAAATAAGCCGCCTGGTATACGCTGAAAAAAGGGAATGAAATGAAAGCAGTTATTGTTTACGCATCAGTACATCATGGAAATACGAAGAAAATTGCAGAAGCAATGGCAAGTGCCATATCCGCAGATGTGATTGATGTTACCAGGAAAATAACACCTGATTTATCAGGGTATGATGTAATCGGATTTGCATCAGGAGTGTACTTCCATACATTTCATGAAGGAATAAAGAAATGCATTGAGGAAAATATGTTTTCAAAGGGACAGAAAGTGTTCCTTGTAGCTACCTGTGGCTTAGGATACAGGGATTACACAAAAGGAATAAAAGATACATTGGCAAAGAAGGACGTTCTGTGTATGGGGAGCTTTCAGTGCAGGGGCTGGGATACATACGGTATATTCGGGAAAATAGGCGGGATTGCTAAGAAGCACCCGAATGATAGGGACTTAAAAGAAGCACAGGAATTTGTATTAAAAACCGTATGTAAAACAAACAATTGATTGATGCTGCATTCTTCCAATATGTTTTTGCTTTTGATCTAGTATGAATGTTTCTGGGGAGAAACTCTGCATATGCTCTCCAATTATATGTATGAATCTCATTTAATTCCTCAATAGTTATCTCATTTTCATATTTTAGATATTTTACATCTGAGCAATTCATGCGTCAAAAGTAATGCAGTTGTCGTAAATTATATATTGACTGAATTCATTCAACTATTTGATTGAATTCGTTCAACGAGATGTCCCGATTATGACGGCTTTCCGCTTGTGAAGGGAAATGCTATCAGGAACATGTGGAGGAAATTGGTCTATGGAAAAAGAAAACAATACATCAGAACGGAGAGCCGGAATGAGCGAAACGAATCCGGTACCGGATCTTTCACAAATCTTAAATTCAGAGCCACATTGGACAACCACCAAGTACAGTAAGAATATGCTGATGGATGCCTTAGTGAAACACCTCCTCGGCCTGATACCATATGGAATGTCGGACCTCGGAGAGGTTCTCGAAGTAGTCGTTCATCTTAAACCAGGCGACGAAGAGAGTTGGATAAACGCCTGGGGCGCCATGGCACAACGTCTGCAATATCGAGCTGAAGAGGCGGAACGGGTAGATAAACAGGTTACTGCCTCCACTGCATTCCTCCGGGCGTCGACTTACTGGCGTGCCTCCCTGATGTACTTTAGTCATTTCAAAGATTCACGGATAGGCGATTATGCACGTGCGAGCTCAAAATGCTATGAGCGGTACCTTGAATTGTCTGGTTACCCCGGGCAGTATGTTGAAATCCCTTATGAAAACAGTTTTCTGCCGGGCCACTTTTACAGATCTCCTGTTGCAGGAGACAACGCTCCGCTGCTCATCATCACACCGGGTCGGGATACCTGGGCCGAAGATACACGCTGGGTGTATGATGGCGCCATCAGACGGGGTATTCACTGTCTGGTGTATGATGGTCCTGGGCAAGGGTACGCCTTGAGACTCAACAATATGACCTTCAGGCCTGACTGGGAGAAAGTCGTAAGCCCGGTGATAGACTTTGCTCTGTCAATACCGGGGATTGACCCTTCCAGAATTGGACTAATGGGATTGAGCTTCGGTGGCTTTCTGGCTCCAAGAGCCGCAGCTTTTGAAAAGCGAATCAAATTGTTGATTGCTGATCCGGGGAATATCAGTTGGGGAGGTTCAATCATCAGTAGATTAAAGCCTATAAGTAAATTGCCGAGGTTTTTGCGCCCATCATTTGTTGACTCTATGATGAAAGATTATGCGTGGAAACATGGGGTGTCTGTAAAGGAAGTCTTCAAGACCCTTGAGGAATATGACAATACCTCTGTAATAGACAAGATTACATGCGAGACTCTGGTTATGGATGGATCCGCTGAAATTATTCCCGGACAGGCGCGAAAGTTTTTTGACGCTTTAAAGTGCCCCAAACACTACATGTTGTTTGATGAGACCACGACGTCCCAATCACATTGTCAAATGGGAGGTTACGCTACCGCAACGGAGTATCTGTTTGACTGGATCGACGAAAGGCTATGACGCCTGTATTTGCAACTGTTTATCAATTAATTAACTGAAGGAGTTCTATCATGAAAATTGGCGATTCCTCCAAAGCAATTGACCAGATCCGATAAGTGATCCATCGAATGACGATTTCTATCTCTCTCGCCGTACAGCCCGAATCTGAATCCAATTGAAAGAGTGTGGGATCTCACTCGAAAACTGTGCGTTCATAATCGATCATTGCAGATTTCCGGGTATTGAATCCACGCTTGTTAGTGGAAATATGGTAGTCTTTTCAATTAAACAGGAATAATAAAGATCAGAGATAAATGGGTTTATAGGGGGTGGGGGATGAACAAAATCAAGAAAGCTGCAGCATACACATTCTGCTTTTTGCTTCTATCAGGTGTTGGAATTATCCTATTCATGAGCATACACCCGGCTTTCGGTGGGAATCCAACGACAGAACAAAAAGAAGCTTATCGACAATTAGATAATTATGTCGATGGAAATTTTATCAATGATGTACCAACAAGGAGGGCATTCGAAAATCCTTCTGATACTACATCGACAAGCAACACTTCTATTTCTGAAGTCAAAGACCGCAATCCTGTAAGCCCAATTCCTGTTTATGTTATTGACTGGAACAAAATAAACAGTGATAACGATAGTTTGACATGGTTCGGACACTCTGCTTTTCTGCTTAGCATTGATAATAAAAAGTTATTGATAGACCCTATGCTGAGTCCTGTTGTCTCACCGGTCTCATTTGTGGGAAGAAACAGGTATGAATACAGTGAAGATATCATGCTGTATCTCATTGATGAAATGCCGTCTATTGATGCAGTTTTTATTACACATGACCATTATGATCACTTAGATTACCGATCCATTGTAAAGTTAAATAGCAAAGTATCGCATTTCTTTGTCCCTCTAGGGTGTAGTGCTCATCTGATCCGATGGGGTATTCCGGAAGAAAAAATTACGGAACTCAACTGGTGGGAAGAAACGGAGTATCAGGGGTTGACTGTTGCTTTGACGCCGTCCAGGCACAGCTCCGGAAGAAATCCATTCAATATCGATACCACACTATGGGGAGGATGGGTCATTCTGGGAAACAGGACCCGGATATATACCAGTGGAGACAGCGGATACGGTCCACATTTTAAGCAAATAGGAGACAAATACGGACCTTTTGATATAACCCTGATTGAAGGTGCCCAATATGACCGTAATTGGCCGGATCTCCATATGGTACCTGAACAAGCTATCCAGGCTAATCTGGACGTAGGTGGTAAGACAATGATGCTGATGCATTGGGGAGCATTTACATTGGCTAATCATTCCTGGAAAGAACCAATAGAAAGGGCGCTGGAAGAAGCAAACGAAAGGGAAGTGAACATAATTGCCCCTCAAATCGGTGAGACAGTCCTGTTAGATTCAGACCTGCAAATGCCTCCTACTTTGTGGTGGAATTTCTAATCGGGAGGCGCAAGTAAATCAGGTGGTATCACTAGCAAAGAGCAGTAAAGTGTCTTTGTTCCTCTACTGCCAAAAGAGCAGTCAATGAATTTCTTCCCGTCTCTATTAATAGCAATCCAGATCCAGCAGTATTTTTTGTTCCCAATATATGTATGCATCCCATTTAATTCCACAATAGCGATCTCATTTTCGTTTTTTAGATCCTCTAATTCACTACCAAATTTTCAAATCCATTTTTGAACAGAAACACGGCTACCACCTTAAAAACGTCCAATTGAACGAAATACTGATCCTTCAAGATAGAGTTGTAAAACCTGTCATTTAACAGATGTGGGGCTAGCAGTTGATTTTATCTCTACTGAATATTATCTCCACAATTATGACATTTAATAGCGTTGTCGACCATCAATTCTACCGTTCTTTTTATGACTGGAACTTTTACACTTGGGCAATTCTGTATAAAAATAATGTAGTTATCGTAAACTATATATTGACTGAATTCATTCAATATGATATACTGTGTCTAACATACACGAAAGGAGTTTAGTATGGCGAGAATAACAAAAACAGTTTAGTCTCGGGAACATGGCAAAAATAATGAAAAGAATCGATGCCGAACTCTCACTTCTAACTTCTTTCACGGAGGAAAGAGCATGACTCTGAAAATAATCGATAACCTGCAGAAACTCGGTTTCACGGAAAACGAAGCCAAAATATATTCTGTTCTTGTTTGCCTGAAAAAGGCATGCGCAAGGGAAATTTACGAGGCGAGCGGGGTTCCCAGGTCCAAGGTCTACATGGTCCTCCGGAGAATGGAGGAAAAAGGATACGTGCAAATAATTGACGGGCAGCCGACCTTTTACCGGGCCAAGGAACCTGAAGAACTGATCTCAAGGATCAGGGATGACCTAATTCTTTCCCTTATCGAAACCTCTTCCGAGTTAAAAGCTCTGAGTCTGGAATGTGGAGCATGTGCTGTCGGGAATTCAAGCAGATACTACAGAAAAGTCAGGGGACTGGTTTTGGCTTAAAAGAGAATGTCCAGTGAATTTTAAGATTTTCAGAGGATCTGACAGACAAAAGATAAATCAAATCGGCATCCGGTAAAAAGGTTAAATGGCATTGTCAATCAGACACAGCTATTTCTTTATTCCTGTATTTCATCAAGAGCAAAACAGAGTATTTCAGCCTTTGAATACTTTTTGTATAACACCTTGACTTTCTTCTTAGTCTTGCCAGAATATGCCTGAATATGCTTTTGTATCCTTCAACGGTATATGTTTCTTCTTTTGATTGAGTATGAATGTTTTTGGGGAGAAACTCTGTATATGCTCTCCAATAATCTGTCATTACTTCTCCAACTATGGCTTACATCTAAAAAATGTCCAATTGAACGAAATTATAATCCTTCAAGATAGAGCTGTAAAGCCTGTCATTTAACAGATGTGGGGCTAACAGTTGATTTTATCTCTACTGAATAATTGTATCCGCAATCCTGACGTTTATAGCGTTGTCGACTATCAATTCTACCGTCCTTTTTATGACTGGATTTTACACCCGGGACAACTAATGTATAAAAATAATGTAGTTGTCGTAAACTATATATTGACTGAATCCATTCAATGTACTGACTGAATTCATTCAACCGGGGATACTGTGTCTAACACACGCAATCTCAAGATGAATTCGGATAATTTCGGAAAGCTGATACCGAATTAATCACAAGGAGTGTTTATCATAAAAAATATTTTTCCAAAGCTGGGTGTTTTCGTAAAGGACAATACAGTACCAATCATATTGATAGCACTGCTTCTGATAATTATTTCTTTTCAGGGCGCTCAGTTAATAGAAATGGCTTCAGGTACGGATACCTTTGTCAGTAAGAACTCAAAAGTGTATCAGAATTATGATTACCTGTATCTGAATCATTTTGGTACCGATTCCATTGTGGTAATGGTTGAAGGTAATGATGTTACGGAACCGGAGCTTTTGAAAGCTTTTGACAGAGCTTATCTTTCTGTTCAGAAAATACCCGGTGTGGTAGAAGTAACTTCGCCTTCTACCGTTATTAAAGAAGTCAATTATCAGATGACTGGCAGAAGTACGATTCCGGATGATTCGGAAACGATTGATGGGATAATTGCTTCAACAATGCCAAGTGCTCTTATGCCTGACGATACACACGCTGTAATGGCTGTTATCATGGAAGGTACTGTATCGGATTCCACTAAAGAGGAAGTCCTCAGGGAGACAGAAATTTCCATTGAGCTTGCAAATTTTCCTGCTGGTTACAACGTGATCGTTACCGGAGATTCTGCGTTCAGGATAGCGATGAATGAGGAGATGAATTCAACTATGATAATGCTGCTTGCATTATCTGTTCTTCTGATGATAGTAGCATTATACCTGGTGTTCAAGCATGTCAGGTGGAGATTGCTTCCCCTTCCAATAGTACTTGTAGGCATAATATTCACTTTTGGTGCAATGGGTTTCCTCGGCATTCCGATGACAATGGTATCAATGTCAGCTTTCCCTGTTCTTATAGGAATTGGCATTGATTATTCCATCCAGTTCCATAACAGGATAGAGGAAGAACATGCACGTGGGAAAACAGAGGACGAGGCTGTAATTGACACTATCAAACACGCCGGACCGGCAGTATTGAATGCACTTATAATCACAGCTCTTGGTTTCTCCTCATTGTTCGCATCCACAGTTCCAATGACACAGGATTTTGGAAAACTTCTGATTACCGGTATAGTGATGTGCTTCATTTCATCTCTATTCCTGGGAGTCGCTGTACTCTATGGTTTTGATAAATTATCCAAAATGAACATCCTTGGAAGACTTGGTTTTAATAAGAAATCCACACATCATGAAACCCATTCTACAATTGTTGTTGAAGAAGAACATGAACCGGATTTCCTTGAAAAAGCTCTTAAGGCAATTTCTACATTTTCAATGAGAAATCCTATTCTTGTTTTATCTATAGCAGGTTTCCTGTGTGTAGGTGGTCTTTATGCAGATAGTCTTGTAGGTACCCAGACTGATATTCAGGCTTTAGCCCCACAGGACATGCCTGCTCTGCTAGAACTGGAACATATGGGGGAGATCCTTGGAGGTGATGACCAGTTAAATCTCATCATAAAGACAGATGATAATGCTGACCCGGAACTTCTGGAATGGATCGATGAGTTCTCTGAACATGAAGTCAATGGGAGAAGACACATACAGGACTCGTCAAGTATTGTTGATATTGTAAAGGAAGCAAATTCCGGCGAGATTCCGGATAGTTCGGAGGAGATACAGGCAATCTACGATCAGCTTTCTGATACAGAGAGGGATGCCTATCTGGAAGGAGGGACAATTACCCTGCTGAACTTTAACATCGGCGACGCAATGGGCGAGCTTGGTCTTGAAGGAATAGAAGCTCTTTCTGGCATTGTAGAAGAGGACCTTCTGTGGATGGCACCACCACCTGGTGTGCATGTAACGATAACCGGTAACTCCGTAGTTTATGTTGCATTAATATCTGCTCTGACTTCAGGCAGGGTTTTCGTGACTGCAATTGGTATTATCCTTGTATTTGCAGGCCTGCTGGTAATATACAGGGATTTGCTCAAAGCCATTACACCTGTCATCACCATGGCTATGGTTGTAGGTTGGTCTGGAGGACTAATGTACTTTACAGGAATAGAGTACACACCAATGACTGCGACTCTGGGAGCATTGATTCTTGCTGTTGGGTCGGAATATTCTATTCTAATGATGGAACGCTATTTTGAAGAAAGGGACAAGGGCTGTGGTCCTGAGGAAGCTATGCAGGAAGCATGCATTAAGATCGGAAAGGCTATTGCGACCTCGGGTCTTACTACCGTATTTGGTTTCGCTGCCCTAATTGTTTCACCATTCACGATCACAAGTAATTTTGGTCTTATCACAGTAATTGATGTGATACTTGCATTACTTGCAACATTTGTTATTTTCCCTCCAATTATAGTTACACTGGATAAATACAGGAAAAAAGGAAAAACTTCCACGAATCACACAACAAGTCCGGTTCAGGTGGAAGTAATATATTGAAAAACATTCAGGAGGCAATTACCCAATGAATTTGAGATATCGTAATATAGGTGGCTTTAAAAAATGACTACTTTACTATGGATATCAGGAAAACGTGCAGATCAACGGTGACAATGAAACTGACCTTGGAACAACTAATGTGGAAGTAGGTCTCATATGAAAGTAGGTCTCTGGTACGTAGCAGGCCAGCAGATGACCAGGTAAGTGTCATTGTTGACGAGGAAGCTGTTTTGAAGTAATCAATGTCACCGGAGAACTTGTTCTTGGAGAGGAAGGCATAATTCATGTTACTTACAAGAATGTTGGTGAAGAGGCCGTAAAAAACGCAACTGCAAGAATAAGTTCTGATAATCCTTTCAGCACAACCGATGGTCAGTCATTCATCTGATACTGTGAAGATCACAACAGAGGTTCTACTAACAGGTTCATCTGACTCCGGCTTTGGAGCGTATGTGGGTATTGTTGTAGTGCATATCTCTGTAATCGTGGCTGCAATAGGTGCTAAGAAATTCCTCGGAAAAAAGAAGATAACTGATTTTCTTATTTTTAGTATTCAGGGTAATCTGAATGTGGGGAACAATAAAGAAACACTATTTAGCACAGTTACACAGCTTTTGCCATATATCGGATATCCCAGAATATCGAATACGATTGCGTGTTTGTATGAAATAATACCTGAGTAGACTGTAATAGTAGATCAAAGAGATAGTTTTAATTTGCCATAACTTTGTAATGCGTATCCTTATATATTATTATTCACAATATGTGTGACTGATCAGTCAATCATTGGTGTTCTCATCTAAATGTAAATCGCCTCAGAATTGATGACTGATTAATCAATCCATTTGTCCCTGAGTATCTAAGACTTTCAGAAAAAGAAAATTGAGGATTTAATATGAGCGATTCAAATAATCCAAGTGAAAGTGTAATTTTCCCGAAAGGAGAAGAACTTCCTGAATTTTTAAGCAAGTATTTTACAGGTAAAGTATGGGTTAGCATGCTGGTTGGAAGGGATAATGAATTCAATTGTCCCATCGGCAATGTAACATTCGAACCCGGTTGCATAAATAACTGGCATAAGCATCCCGGAGGTCAGATTCTGTTAGTAACAGGCGGACGTGGCTACTATCAGGAAGAAGGAAAGCCTGCACAGGAACTTAAGCCCGGTGATGTAGTGACAATAGCTCCGGATGTAAAGCACTGGCATGGAGCAGCACATGACAGCTGGTTCGTACACCTTTCCGTTGAGACAAATGCCAACGCAGGACCGGCAGAATGGCTTGAACCCGTAACTAATGAAGAGTATCTCGCTTTAAAAAAGAACGTTAGCAGCAATTTATAATATATGAGGGCAAGAAATGACGAATTTAAAAGAAGAGAAATGTCCGGTAGCTTATAAATGTCTGGTAGCCTATTTTTCACGTGCGGGTAATAACTATGTCAGTGGGAAGATTGTGAATCTGCCGGTAGGTAACACAAAAGTAGTAGCTGACATGATCCGGGAAATGACAGGAGGCTATCTTGTCAGTATTGATACTGTAAAGTCTTATCCCAGGGATTATTCTGCAACCACCAACGTGGCAAAAAGGGAATTGAATGACAATGCCAGACCGGAGCTTTCCAGCCATGTGGAAAACATGGAATCGTATAATGTGATATTTCTGGGTTACCCTAACTGGTTGGGAACGATGCCAATGCCGGTGTTCACGTTCCTGGAAGAATATGACTTTTCCGGAAAGACCATTGTTCCATTCTGCACGCATGAAGGAAGTGGAATGGGGCGCAGTGAGGACGATATTGCAAAGCTTTGCCCGGAAGCGACACTTTTGAAAGGACTAGCTATTCAAGGCTCCCGTGTAAGTGCTGCGAAAAAGGATGTTACAGATTGGTTGAGTAATATTGGTATGATTGGATAAACAGTTTTTATTGATATTCAAAACACGATAAGATGGAGGATTAGACAAGTGAGTAAAAAAGTACTGATACTGTCCGCCAGCCCGAGAAAAGGCGGAAACTCCGACCTGCTGTGCGACCGGTTTATGCTTGGAGCAAAAGAAGCCGGACACACCGTAGAGAAGATATTCTTGAGGGATAAGGAAATCAATTACTGCACAGGATGCGGAACCTGTTTTAACATGGGAAAGGATTGCCCCCAAGAAGATGATATGCCTGAAGTCCTGGAGAAAATGATTGCGGCAGATGTGATTGTAATGGCAACGCCTGTGTACTTCTACACGATGAATGGCCAAGTGAAGACTCTAATTGACCGCACCTGTTCCCGTTACACAGAAATCAGCAACAAGGATTTTTATTTTATTGCAACGGCAGCCGACGATAATAAGCAGGCTATGGAGAGAACATTTGAAGGATTCCGGGGATTTACTTCCTGCCTGGAAGGAGCAAACGAAAAAGGCGTTATCTATGGAATCGGTGCCTGGAACATTGGAGACATCAAAGGAAGCAAAGCTATGGAACAGGCATATGAAATGGGAAAAGCAGTCTGATTCGGAAGAAGGAACAATGCGCAGAGCAGGATTATGTGAACAGAGATTTGAAGAATGTGAACAGAGATTTGAAGAATTATCTGAAGAGATATACTAAAAACTAATTTTTTCATCTTTTTGTGAGTGATTAGTCAATCAAAACAAATATATACCAGAACTCTCATCTATCACTGACTGTTCAGTCAGTCATTAACAATGCTATTGATACAATTCTAATATTCGGGAGAACTTAAAATGTCAGAAATTATAGAAAATAAAATAAAAGCCAGTGGAAAAACCTTTGAGCTCAGTGAAAAGGTAACTGTAGAAAAAGTATCCTATAAAAACAGGTATGGAATTACCGTTGTAGCAGACATGTACCTGTCAAAGGACATAGATAAGTCTAAAAAATACCCGGCAATTGTCATAGGAACGCCTTATGGTGGTGTAAAAGAGCAAGGTGCTGGAATTTACGCACAGAATATGGCAGAAAGGGGATTTGTTGCCATTGCGTTCGATGAATCTTTTAATGGCGAAAGCAGTGGTGAACCAAGACATACCTCTTCTCCGGATATATTTGTTGAAGATTTTAGTGCCGCCGTAGACTTTTTGGGAACACGTCCTTTTGTGGACAGGAACAGAATCGGCGCTATCGGTATCTGTGGAAGTGGAGCTTTTTCAATTACTGCAGCTCAGGTTGACCCACGTATCAAAGCGATTGCCACTGCAAGCATGTATGACATGAGCAGATTCCATAGATTTGGTTGGGAAGATACCATGACTGATGAACAGCGTGCTCAAACTCTAGTTCAACTTGCTGAGCAACGTTGGAAAGACTTTGAGAATGGTACTCCTGAAGTGCCTATGGGTTTCCCAGGTGAACCCGCGGATTCTATACCAGAAGGATTGGATCCGATTTCAAGTGAATTTTTTGAATACTACGGAATGGAACGTGGACATCATCCTAATGCAGGAGCTGCATTCACTATTACAAGTAGCATGTCATTCATGAACTTCCCTTTGATGAACTATATTGAGACCATTTCACCACGACCAATTTTGTTCATCATCGGTGAAAATGCTCATTCCAGGTATTTCAGTGAAGATGCCTATGAAAGGGCTGCTGAACCCAAAGAACTCTACATTGTTCCGGGAGCAAGGCATATTGATCTGTACGACAGGACTGACATGATTCCGTTTGACAAATTAGAATCATTCTTTGCAAAATATCTATGTTAAAAAATGAGCAGAGCAGTGTTCTACGAACCGAAATTTGAACAATTATCTGAGATTACAGGCGGGAGACTTATTTTTTGTCTCCCAGAGAGTGATTAGTCAATCACAATACGGCTAAACAATTAAAAATTCAGGGGAATTAAACATGTTATACAGAAAAATGCCAAAGAACGGAGACGAGCTTTCGGTACTTGGATTCGGATGCATGCGCCTTGCTTCTAAAGAAGACGGTAGCATAGATGAAGAAAGAGCTACCAGACAGGTACGCCATGCAATTGACCGGGGAGTGAACTATGTTGATACGGCCTGGCCATACCACATGGGTGAGAGCGAGCCATTCCTGGGCCGTGCCCTTGCTGACGGATACCGCGAAAAAGTGAAACTTGCAACAAAACTTCCTTCATGGCTTATCGAGAAACGTGAGGATATGGATAAGTATCTGAATGCTCAGCTTGAGAAACTGAACACCGATCATATCGACTATTATCTCATACATGCCCTGGTTGGTGACCTGTGGGACAATGTTGAAAAATTAGGTGTGGCTGATTTCCTTGACAGGGCTAAAGCTGACGGTCGCATTATCAATGCAGGTTTTTCTTTCCATGGAGCGTCAGAAGATTTCAACCGTATCGTAGATGCTTATGACTGGGACT
>ENA-UOYA01002676-UOYA01002676.1-activated-sludge-metagenome-genome-assembly--contig:-NODE-2676-length-16952-cov-3.907084_pt1 | contig 16952 bp, 16 predicted proteins | sample MGYA00238163_ERZ764804 | MGnify/ENA primary metagenome ERZ764804 (study PRJEB28919, sample SAMN05720223) | activated sludge metagenome | isolation source: Anaerobic digester | place: Hong Kong... | reverse complement strand
ATTTGAACTGCTGTGCTTGCTCCTGGAAAACACCGGAGTAGTCTTAACCCGCGACCGGATTCTGAATACTTTATGGGGTTATGAGTTTGATGGAGCAACACGTACGGTGGATATTCATGTCCGCAATCTCCGTCAAAAGCTGGGAAGTAGCGGAGACTGTATTGAAACAGTACGGGGAATCGGTTATAAGATTGGAGAGATAAGGCCGTGACAAAGCGAATATTCAAAACAGCATTCACGGTCGGGCTTTCCATGCTGCTTGTTAGTATCATTATGTTTATAGTTGTACTATATAAATACTTCGGCAACAAGGTGTTTGATGAACTGGAAAGCCAAGCAGTTTATATTTCGCAGGGTGTTAGCCAAATTGGCGCAGATTACTTTAACGGGCTGTCTACCCCAAACCGTATTACATGGATAGCTGCAGACGGCACGGTTTTGTATGACAGTTTAGCAGATGCGTCATCCATGGAGAATCATTCAGACCGTGAAGAATTCAAGGAGGCTCTCTTAAACGGAAAAGGGGAAGCAACACGGTACTCTTCAACAGTAATGAATAAAACTCTGTATTTTGCTAAACTTATGGCGGATGGTACTGTTATCCGTGTTTCCAGTACACAGGATTCGGTTGTTACCCTTCTTTTTGAATTGCTTTATCCCACCTTATGGATAATAATTTTTGCAATCATTCTTTCTGTGGTTTTGGCATCCAAGCTTTCCAAAAGAATTATAAAACCAATTAATGAAATAGACTTAGAGCACCCTGAAAGCTGCGAAGCTTATGACGAGATTTCACCGCTCCTGGCAAAAATCAACCGGCAGAATAGGACGATACAAAACCAAATCGAGCAGCTCAAGCAGAAGCAACAGGATTTCAACATAATTACGGAAAATATGAGTGAAGGATTCCTGCTCATAGATAAAAATACTGATATTATATCTTACAATTCCAGTGCGCTTAAACTGCTCGGTGCCAATCAGGCAGGCGACAGGCAAAGTGTCTTGACCTTAAACCGTAGTGAAAGCTTCCGTCGAACGGTAGACCTTGCTCTGGCAGGTGAGCATAACGAACATCTTATGCAAATTGAGGAGCAATGCTACCAGCTTATTGCAAATCCTGTGTTTCACGAAAATACAGTTGCAGGCGCAGTCATTATGATTCTTGATGTGACGGAAAAGGAACAGCGTGAAAGCTTACGCCGTGAATTTACAGCCAATGTGTCACACGAGCTGAAAACACCACTGACCTCCATTTCAGGTTTTGCGGAAATAATGATGAGAGGTCTTGTAAAAGTCGAGGATGTAACCGGCTTTGCAGAGGACATTTACAACGAAGCGCAGCGATTGATTTCCTTGGTGGGTGACATTATCGAGCTTTCACAGCTTGACGAGGGTTCGCCCGACCTTGAGAAAGAATCCGTTGATCTGTATTCTCTAGCCGAAGATGTTGTTGAGCATTTAAAAAATCCTGCAGATAAGCGCGGTATTTCAATTGAGCTAAAGGGCGAACATGCTCGAGTATCGGGTGTTAGCAGGATACTGGAAGAGATGATTTATAACCTTTGCGACAACGCAATTAAATACAATAAGGAAAACGGAAATGTAACCGTGACTGTTGAGCCATGCGAAAAGGGAACAAGCTTATCTGTTTCGGATACAGGAATAGGAATTCCGTACGCACATCAGAACAGAGTGTTTGAGCGGTTTTACAGGGTCGATAAAAGTCACTCGAAGGAGATTGGAGGTACAGGTCTGGGGCTCTCAATCGTCAAGCACGGTGCGGCATATCACAATGCAACAATTGAAATGGAAAGTGAAGTCGGCAAAGGAACAACGGTTAGATTAATTTTTTAGGTAAACAAAATTACCCTTCCATTGTTGAAGGGTAATTTTATTCAGGCTTGTTCTTTCTCAGTTTATTAATAATTCTATTGTTCCAAACTCTTCAATTATTGAGCAGTAAGTAAATCAGTGTATTGATAGGCTCTGACATAGTCAACTATGAATTCCGCCGGAAGATAATCGTCGTTTTCAAATATTTTTTCGTTTGCTCCGCATGAGATTATCAGATAGAGTGGCACTTGGCAGACACCGCCGAAATTCGTTCTTGCCGTTTCCACGCCGTTAATGTAGAATATATATTCGTTCTTATTCCATTCAACGCCGTAGGTGTTGTATTCATCATAAGGATTATTCGCATAGAAGGAGCCCTGAACCTCCATTCTATGGTATTCGTCATAGCTGTCCACATGAATCGTGTGGAATACGGAGTTTTTGTAAGGGTGCCTTGAATCATAGTTGGTTTCAAAAATATCAATTTCACAGCCTGTAACTCCGCCGTCCGTTAGACCGACCTCGGGGTCGTCGTTAAACATTCCGTCGCAAAGCATCCAGAAGGCCTGCTCTACTCCATCGCCTCTGGGCAGAATACAGCGAATTTCAAAATACCCGTAAAGCTGTTCAAAGCCTACCTTGCCGGGTTCGGTGCCCGGGTGAGTATCCATGCCATAGGCGAAATATGCAGGCCCGTCGGGGCCTTCCGGCTCTGAGGGACCGTTTTCAAGATACTCAACGGTAAGCACAAGGTTTCCGTCCCTGAAGCTTGCCTGCCTGCGGTTCCAATATGTTATGTCCCTTGGATAGGTTGCGTCATAACCCCAGACATAATGGCCTGACCATGTGGTCTTGTCAAATTCGTCATAATTAAACTCGTCGGACCATGTGAGGGTGAATTTGCTCATATCAAGCCTTTCACCATCCGGATAAGTCGGTGTATCAAAAATCAAGGCAGAAATAAACATAATCAAGGCAAGGGATAATGACATTACTTTTGAAAAGCTACCCGATAAAATCGCCTGAGGCATCAGCTTGAGTTTTCCCATAATTTTTTTTAATAAATCCAACTGCCTTTTTGCAAAAATAGTATTCAGTTTAATCCCTCCTCATTATAGATGCCTGTTACATCTCCGAACCGTCATAAACACTGCCGACAAGCTCACGGTACGAAACAGAAAGCCCGCCATCACTGCGGAAAATGCCGTATGTGCCCTCCCCTGAAAAATAAATATTGCTTGCGTCAGTGTATTTTTTGATTGCTCTGTAAACATCTGCATTGTCCTCCACTAGCTTGTATCTTGACTGGGGAACAAGCGCGATTTCCGCATCAATATGCTTATACAGCCTGCCTACATTGTTAAAGCCGTGGTGTGAGACCTGAACGATATCCGATTTGAGAACGGCCCCGCTGAAATTGTTGAGCAGAATGTTCTGCACCTGCTGATAACAGTCCGCAAGCATAATAAATGTTGTTTCTTCATAGGTAAATTTTATAATGGTTGATGATTCATTAAAGCTTGTCATTGAGGATTTGCCAGAGAATACATTTACATTGTCCTCATGTGTATACAAAACCTCGGCCGTTACATCCGCAAGCTGAATTTTCTGCCCGGTATGAAGCTTTAAATATAAGGCGTCGGGAAAATACTGCCTAATCCGTGAACGGAGAGTCAGCGTACCCTCCCACATATCCAGAACATCGTCCGACGGGTAGTTGAACATTACCCTTTCAAGGCTGATTTTATCTGCATATAAGCGAAGGAACTTGCAGAATAACATATAATGGTCTGAGTGTGCATGGGTACCATACCATGCCGCAATTCTAATTTTCTCTCCGCTCTGAGTATTGGTTATCTCTTTAAGAAAATCATAGAAGCCATTGACCGCAAGGTCAGTTGCCTGCTCCCTATTACCGCCGTCAACAATAATTATGCTGTTATCTGCGAGCTTTATAACATATAGCATCCCGCAGTCAGCTGTTACTCCGTCTTCATTTTCGCCGTAATATAGTCCGTATTGATAGACAACCGTTTTTTCATTCTTAAGCGGCTCATATGTATAGCCGAATTTATCGAGCGGAACGCTCGAATTGTCCTTAATGACCCTTGCCGTCTTGGTGCTTTTGTTATAGTATGCATAAACAAGGCTGCCTTCCTTTTCATATTCGGCAAAAAAGTTATCCTCTATTCTGTTCTCAAAAACCTCTGAATATCCGAAACGCTCAAGCTTATCAAGGTAGCTCATATATTCGCCCGCATTAGTCCACCTGATAATCTGCATATATGAGTCCTCCGCAGTGGGTCCTTCATTGTCGTCCTCCATGCCGGGACCTGCATCATAAAGATTTTTTGAAAGCAGACCTGAGCTGTATGCTGGAACATCACTAAGCAGCCATCCTTCCCTCTCGAACGCGGTTTTGTCTCCCGGTACTGTCAGAATCCCAAAATAGTTAAGCACAATTGTGAGCAATGCCGTAAATCCCGATAAAATCTTTGTTCTTGACATTAAGAGCACCTCATTTTTTTAAATAGTTCATTTATCGCTTAATTCCCTGTCAAAAATTTTATTACTGTATAATATCTATTTAACTTTACTTAAAATTACTTTTTCTTGAAAATTTTACACTTTTCTGCAATAATATACAAAAGGCAGTGATGTATATGGAAAACATGCTAATTCAGCAGCTTACAAGTCACTTTTCACAGCTGGTTGAAAAATACACAAAAAGTAACGAAAACGCTGTTTACTGCGACATTAGAAAAATATACAAGAACGAGTTTAAGAAAACCGGTCTGATGTTTGTATCAGGCAATGTGCATTTCAAGGGCTTTACCTTTAAATGTGTCTACATAATAAACGGTGGGCCCATGGGCGGAAAGTCGGGACTAGAATGCAGGTTCTCGTTTGACCAAACTCCCGAAGAGCTGGAGTATTCCTTCTATGACATTCTCAATATCATAGACCCTCAGAATTTTAAAAGCTACTCCTTCCCTTATATTTTCAGTGAAAGAGAAATGTCCGAAGCATTCAAATATTTATGTGACGGGTTTGATAAATACTATGAAAGGATATGCGGGCTGTCCCTTGATAAGGTCAAGCGCAGGCAGCTGCTGAACAATCTGCTCAACGATATAAATGAATTTTACGGGCAGAATATATTCGAGGCAAAGGGCAAAAACGCCGAAAACGCTTCGCTTGCGTTTAAAATAAGCTGGTTCTGCAATGTTGTGTATTCAAGGTTCTGCTCAGATGCCTACCTGAACTACCTTGAAGGTGATTACAAAAGGGCAATTAAAAAGTATTCAAGGGTAAAGCATCTGACACTATATGAAAAGCGGCTGCTGAAATTTATGAATGAGAATATAAGCAGTGCATGCAGGGCTATTGACGATGAATTAAACTCAATAAAAAAGGCAAAATCCATCCGAAAAAGCAGGCGGGAGCCGCTCGCTATATTAATCGGTACGGTTCTTCTCCTGCCGGCATTTGCCGCACTGTATATCCCGCTCTATTATTTATTCATGCATTTTGCGTATTTTGATGCCCTGTTTGTTGCCGGTCCGGTTCCGGCAATTGTGGCTTCGCCGTGCTTTTTATCGGCATTTTCGCTCTCATATGTTTTCAGACGGAATATTTATAAAACATTCTTCCGCAAAAAGGCACAAAATCTATTAAGCTTTGATTCAATTACAAACGGCAAATGGGTAAACCGCTTTTTCCTTATCTTAACGGATATTGTTGTGGTTATTTCAACCTTATTTATTATGTTCACGGTCAACTGCAACCTAACATTCAGGGAAAACGGCTTTGTTGACAAGTCGGCTATCCTTTCCATGTCCGGCCCGCTGATAAAGTATGATGAGGTCAAGGCTGTCTACCGTGTAAATGCAAGAATAAATGATTTTGGTGACAGGGTTGAGGGGCAGTCATATGTAATAGTGCTAAAAAACGGCACTACCTATGACCTATTTAATTTTACAAGTGCTGAAGAAACGAAGAAAAAAATCCTGCCCATATTGGAACGAAAAAACATAGAAATAAAAAATATTGACATTCTGCCCGAAGAAATTCCGGAGCAGAGCTGATTCGGGGATATTTATGAAAATCGGAAATGTAAGTATTAACGGTTATGCCGCCCTGGCCCCTATGGCAGGAGTTGCGGACCGGGCATTTCGTGAGCTTTGCGTTGAATTCGGTGCCGCCTATGTAATAGGCGAAATGGCAAGTGCAAAGGGCATAAGCATGTCGGACAAAAAGTCAAAGGAGCTGCTTTTTTTATCTTCAGATGAGCGCCCTGCGGGAGTTCAGATATTCGGGGACGACCCTGATATAATGGCTCAGGCCGCACTCAAAGCACTCCCATTTGAGCCTGATTTTATCGATATAAACATGGGCTGCCCAGCGCCTAAGGTTGCGGGCAGCGGAGGCGGCTCGGCTCTTATGAAAAAGCCGGAGCTAGCGCAGAGAATTGTACAGGAATGCGTAAATTCAATGAGCCTGCCCGTTACGGTTAAAATACGCTCAGGCTGGAACAGCTCGAGCATAAATGCCGTTGACATTGCAAGGCGAGCTGAGGCTGCGGGAGCGGCGGCGGTCACTGTTCACGGGAGAACGAGGGAACAGATGTATTCTCCACCCGTTAATACGGATATTATCCGTCAGGTCAAGGAGGCTGTAAGCATCCCTGTCATCGGCAACGGCGATATAGTAGACGGAAAAAGCGCAAAGGCTATGTTTGACTTGACGGGCTGTGACCTTGTCATGGTAGGCAGAGGCGCTCTGGGCAGGCCTTGGATATTCACTCAGATTAACGCCTATTTAAGAGACGGCACCATTTTGCAGGAGCCACCGATTGAAGCAAGAATGTCCCTGATGCTCCGCCATATGAAAAAGCTTTGTGAATACAAGGGGGAGTATATCGGCATGAGGGAAGCTAGAAAGCACGCCGCCTGGTATATGAAGGGAATAAGGGGTGCTGCCTCCTACAGGCAGGAAATATGTTCGCTTGAAGAATACCCACAGCTTGAGCAGCTTGCTCAAAAAGTAATCGCTAACTCAATATAATATATAACCAATAAGTTTAGAAAAAGCGGAGCTGCAAAATGCGGCCCCGCAAATTATTTATGGCTTGAACCTAGCCTTTATTTCCTCATTGAATTCCTTTGATGCAAGCCCTTTTATGATTGCAAGCGAGACCAAGGCTGTCCCCAAAGCCGCAAGCGGCAAAACTAAGGTAACATTGCGGCTTGAAAGTGCAATTACTATCAGAATAATATCCGCTGCGGCTCCCGTGAGCAAATAACTAATAGAGATTACTCTGTTATATTTCTCAACCAGAGACGAAACCAGCAGGGCAATTTCCGATACGATAAGCAGAATCGGTATACCATGAGAAAGGGCAGAGCCGAAGTTCCCCGTCCCTACCTTGCTGATATAAAGCATCAACAAAGCGAGGAAAAATACATCCTGCAAAATATAGCTGCCGATATACTCCTTTTTGACAACAAACGGTCTGATAAACAGCACCCAGATGCACGGGAGTATAAATGCGGTCAATACGGATATACCAAGCCTGCCGCTGTTAATATAGTCCGCTGCCATGCAGGCAGCACAGGTCAGAAGATAGGCTATAAAGAAACCCAAAACCTTTCTTTTAGGGTAAGGTCTGTATTCCACATCTGGATATTCGGCCGTTCTCATACCTTCTATGACTGCTCTTTCGTTCGCCGCCTGACTGCCGCAAAGGGGGCAGAGCTGATATTCATCACCGAGGTCAACATTGCATTTCAAACATCTCATTGTTTAAACCAGCTTTCCTTATCATTGCACTCAATTCTGACCCTTGCGCCCTTTTGTGAAAGGAAGGTAAAGAAAAAGCGCTGGACATCAACCCTTTTTGCGTTGCTTGTAAAGGATATATTCATATTTTTACCGTCTGATATGAGCGCAATAGCGATATGCTTTACAGGAGTTTCACCAAGGAGAACCTCAAACCTGTCAATATGCTCCATTGCCGAATCCGGCATTTTTGCAATACCGAGGTTTGTCATGGAAGCAATAAACTGATTCTGCCCGACTTTTTTAAAGCCCAGATTCAATACCTGCCGCTTTATCCCGCTCGGCATGAATCTTACAAATGGGTTGCCCGCATCGCCTACATTTTTACTAAAGGTCTTGAGCAATTTTTCCTTATCCATACCCTCTCTGAGCTTGCCCCTGATTTCCTCAAGGACTTCCTCAAAGGTATAATTATTTTTTTTGGTTGCGTCAAAGCCTATATTTGTATAAAGAGAAAAGTTCCTCATGGAGTTTGATTCAAATGAATTTCTCAGGCTTATCGGGATGGATATTTTAATAGGTTTTTTGCAGGGCTTGGGAGCATCAAGATAAAAAGCATATAGCAGCACTGCGGAAAGATACTCCGTTATAGTTATACTGTATTCCTTTGAAAGAGCCTTCAAATCCTCAACTGGAATTAATCCATGTATAACCTTATAATAATTGGGTATTGGGTCAGCTTCATACTGATAGCTGCTGACCTCGCTCCTTTTGACGCCCTTGACCTTGACTGCATGCCTTTTGAAGGAATCTTCAAACTCAGATTCCTTAAAGGAATCCTCGCAGTTGAGAAGGTCGCCGCTGATTTCGATTTTATACCCAAGCAGCTGCAAATACCTTGCTGCAATTGATTTAATAAAAATGAGCGAAGCTCCGCCGTCGGCAACACCATGAAATGCCTCAAGCGAAAGCCTGCGTTTATAATACATTACCCTGAAGCAGGGCTTCTCGGAATCAAAAAGATTGACCGCCCTGCAGGGATAATAATCCTCCTGCACAACAACTCTGGAGCTCCTGATGCGCTCAAAGTAATACCAAAAGGCTCCTGTTCTGAGCCTTACGAAATAGGTAGGCAGTCTGTTATAAAAATCGTCAACTGCCTGCTGCAAAAGCACGGGGTTAATTTCTTCCTTAAATATGATGGCAAACCTGTAAACATTATTCCAGTCCCGTGTTCTGCAGGCGGGGTAAATAGTTGCAGCATTGTCTAGCTGAAACCTTGACGGAACACTGGCAGCCTTTATATCCTTTGCATTTTCAACCTCTGTCAATTTTAATTTCATCCTTCCAGATTTTTACATTGCTAATATTTTTATTATTGCATACCTTTTAATTAGTGTCAATAAAAATGTTCAATTCCAAAATCAATAAAATTAAAGTGTGAATTTGAACTGTCAACCGCCATGCTCTACCTGCAGAGGCTTTTCAAGGCCTATGTTCTTGTTACATACATAATGACCGCTTACAATTATAGATTTGTCTGATTTAATTAGCCTGAAGTTCTCATCGAGCACCTTTGCCGTTTTGAGATTCACCGAGGAGTTGTTAATAAGGCTTTCTGTTGCCATGAGCTGAGCCTGCTCCGATGTTATTTGCCCTTCCTTTTCCTCGCAAATGAGAAAATGCCGCCTTGTGATACTAACGGGCAGTATTATCCCCTGAATTTCAAGCCGGCTTTCACTGTCGTAGACCTCGTAATTATCCTTAGGCTCAATACAGGGACCAATAGGTATATTTAAACCGAAGAAGTGAAGGGTATAGTGCTTTCTTACAGCCGAATACACTGTTGACTTTTCGTGAAAATTCTGCTTGGACTCTATTTTCTGCTCTGTCCGTGCAACCACATAACCCCTTGCATGGTGAAAACTGACTGTACCGTCCTTATTTTCGGTAACTGAGCCTATTATCAAATCACCCTTATTGACTGCGGTTCCAACGCTCACAACTGCCGTGCCCTCATAAGGCTCGAGCACAACAACCTGCCCAGACTCCGCCGCAACTATATTAGACGGGGAGTCATCATCTTCAACAGGTGGTGCGTCCACCTTTTCCCTTACCTCTATTACAGCCGTGCTGCCGTCAATATTAAGGGAAACCCAAAGCAGGGAGTCAAGCTTGTTTAATGCGGCCTTTTCGATTTCCTGAGCATCAAGGTTTTTTTTGCGGACCCCCACATAGACTCCCGACTGGGCAAAGGCGTTCAATATAATATCATCTCTGACCTTTTCGTTGCCTGTAACACGAATATTCCATATCATGCCCGACAAAAAGGCGACTAAAGCAAGGAAGGCCGCAATCCCCAGCAGCAGCCCCACTCTGCGGCGGTGGCGGTGAAGGAAAAACGGAAGCCCGTAACGGCGAAAAATTCTGACCTTCATGCCTGATTTTTTCGCAACGGGGCGGATATTCCTGTAACCGTTTATGCTTGTGTTAGCATAAAGAACTCCGCTGCAGCTCTTTAGGTTCCAGATTACTATGCCGTTGTTTGTACAGAGATTGATAAACCGCTCTGGAAATCCTCCCTCAGCAGTAAACCTGACATATCCCAGAAGCCACCTAAAAAACCTGAATAAAAACATTTAGCCCACCTGCCGCTTTACAGAAACTCAACGGAAAGTATATTGCCCGAAATCACAGCCTGCTCAAACCTGTATGAATTCATTGATAGCCCGCTGCCAACAAACCTGACAACGCTTTTGCCGAGGTTAAGCTTTATGACATCCTCGTTATACTCCAGAACTCCTTTGCAGCCCTCAACCACTGCCTGCCGATTGCCGGCAAGCTCAATGTTGGGCATTCCGGGCATTGAGGATAGCGGGAGGTCAAGCTCTTCGCTGACTTTTTCCTGGACAGTGCGTTTATATGCGGGCTGCGGTTTTGCCCGCGAGTGCTTTTTCTTGACCATAATCGTTCCCTCAAATCACAATACTCTCTTTCAGAAAAGTTTATGCTTATGGGACAGTAAAAAGTACATAAACCCCTGCAGATTTAGGGCTCATGCAGCATACATATAATTTTGGTGATGTATATGAATTTGAAATCGTCGTTTATAATTAAGAGTAAGTATATTTTTGTGGCTTCGGCTGTTCTTGCTATGCTTTTGAGCCTTATACTTGTACCTCAGGTGACTGCCAAAGGGGTCAGGGACGGGCTGAGCCTTTGCGCTCAGGTTGTAATCCCCTCGCTGTTTCCGTTTATGGTTCTAAGTACCTTCTTTGTAAAGTCGGGTCTTTGTTCTTTAATGGGTAGTCTGTTTGCACCTCTGACCAAAAAGGTTTTCAGGCTCCCCGGTGCTGCCTGCGGAGCGATAATTATGGGGCTAATCGGGGGCTTTCCCGTCGGCTCAAGGATGACCGCACAGCTTTACAAGGAGGGTGAAATCAACACAAGCGCAGCACAGAGAATGCTGATGTTCTGCGTCAACGCGGGACCGGCTTTTGTAATAGGAGCCATAGGCTCAATGATGTTCGGCAGCAGAAAGGCGGGGTTTATTATGTTTATATCCCTAAGCCTTTCCTCCGTTTTTATTGGTTTTCTTACCCGCTTCATCGCCTGTGACGGTGAGGACAAAAGCCTGCCGCCCGTATTCAGGCCGACGGATATTCAGAAATCGCTTGTTGAATCAGTTGCGGACGGCTCTGGCGCAATGCTTTCGGTCTGCGCCTGGATTATTCTTTTTTCCTGTGCCTGCTCTCTCCTGAACCTTCTCCCCAAAGGGTGGGAGACCTTGACAGTGCCTCTCAAGTGCTTGTTTGAGGTGACCTCGGGCAGCGCAGCGGCTGCAGCCTCGGGTGTACATATTGCTGCAGTAACAGGCATTGTCGGATGGTCCGGTCTATGCGTCCACTGTCAGGTGCTTGAATATGTCAAGTCAGTGGGTATGCGCGTATCAGTGTTTCTGACTGCAAGGGCGGCTAACGGAGCTATCGCCTCGCTGATAAGCTATGAGCTTTTTAAAGCCTTCCCATGCGAAGCTCCTGCCTTCATATCTACCGACCTGCCAATATCGCCCGCATTTTCGCCCTATGTTCCCGTATGCGCCGGGCTTCTCCTTATGGCCGCGCTGCTTATATTGGACCTTGATATGAACAGAAAAATATGTTAACATGATTGTTTGAGGTGAGAAGATTGAAGAGAAAGCTATTGAATATAAAAGACCTGCCGCCCTCCTGCAGTTATTGCATTTTCGGCAGACCTTCACCTGATGGAGAAAGTATTCTTTGCATTAAGTGCGGCGTAATGCGCCCTACCTCGTCATGCCGCAAATTCAGATATAATCCTCTCAGGCGCAAGCCCCAGAGGGCTCAGTCGCTGCCTAAAATGGATGAAAAAGACTTTGAGATATAAGCGGAGGGGTAAAAATGGCATACATTTCAATGATTGATTATGAAACGGCTTCGCCGGAAGCCCGTGCTGCCCATGATGAGCACAAGAAAATCGGCAAAATAACAAATATGAAAAAAACCCTGCTTAACAGCGTACCTGCTTTTAATGCCCTAATGGAGTGGTATACCCTCAGGGATGAGGCGGCAAAATTCCTGACACCTCTTGAGATTAATTTTTTCTGCTATGCTATATCGTCCGAAAACGACTGCCTGATTTGCTCAACATTTTTCAGAAAAATTCTTAGAGACGAAAACATTGATTTCAACAACTTCAGCTTCACCGATAGGCAGCAGCTTCTTATATCCTATGGCAGAGGGCTTGTCAAAAACCCGCATGAAATTGACCCCGATATTTTTACACGGCTTAAGGAGCTTTTCACTCAGGAGCAGATAGTTCTTCTGACTGCTTTCGGAGCAATTATGATAGCCACAAACCTGATAAACAGCGCACTTAAGGTTGAGCTTGACGGAAATCTTATAGGATATTGAAATATCGGAGGTTTAATATGGAATTTAAAAATAAAACTGTTTTTATAACCGGAGCAGCAAAGGGTCAGGGCAGAGGTGTTGCTCTTGCCTTTGCAAAAGAGGGAGCAAATATCATAGCCTTTGATTTGGGCAAAAAAATAGAGTATCCCTCATATAACCGCTCCTGTGGTGAGGACCTTCTCAGGCTCAGGGCTGATATCGAGGCTCTTGGTGCACAGATTGAGATCTGCGCCGGGGATGTACGCAGTGCCGGAGATATCAAAGCCGCAGTCGACGCGGGAATAAAAAGGTTCGGCTCAATTGATATTCTTTTTAACAATGCCGGCATATGCGCCTACGGCCTTTCTTATGAACTGACCGAGGAAGAATGGGACTCAATGATTGACATTAATCTCAAGGGGACATGGCTGGTTTCTAAATATGTCGTACCATATATGATTGAAAAGCGCAGCGGCGTTATAATCAACAATTCTTCAATCGGCGGGCTCAGGGGAATGAACAGGCTTTCACACTATGCCGCCTCAAAATTCGGCATGGTGGGGCTAACAAAATCACAGGCAATTGAGCTTGCGCCCTATGGCATAAGGGTGATAAGCATTCACCCCACAGGAGTAAACACACCCATGAATGACGGTTTGGCCGAAATGGAGGGTTCAACACCTCAGGAAATCGCCGAGCGTTCCGCAGGCAACCTTATACCCGTGCCGTGGATTGAGGTTGAGGATGTTGCAAACTCCGTGCTCTTCCTCGCGAGCGACAAGGCACGATATGTGACGGGCAGCCAGTATGTGCTTGATGCAGGTTTGCTGACCAGATAAGGGTGAGAATATGAAGGAGTACAAAATTGCCGTAATTAAAGGGGACGGAATTGGGCCAGAAATTGTTGATGAAGCTTTAAAGGTTCTTGATGCAGCGGGAAATAAGTTCGGGTTCGTTTTAAAATATAACTTTTGCCTGATGGGCGGCTGTGCTATTGACCAAACAGGTGTGCCGCTACCCCCGAGTACGGTTGACATCTGCAAAAAAGCTCAGAGCGTTTTGCTCGGTGCTGTCGGTGGCAGCAAGTGGGATACTCTCCCCGGCCACCTTCGCCCCGAGGCAGGGCTTCTGGGTATCCGCAGTGCATTGGGGCTCTTTGCAAACCTGCGGCCCGCAAGGATTTTTGAGCCGCTTAAATCCGCCTCCCCCATAAAAGAGAGCGTTATCGGCAATGGTCTTGACATAATGGTTGTCAGGGAGCTGACGGGCGGCATTTATTTCGGCGATAGGGGAAGGCTCACAAAAAACGGCAGCCCTGCGGCATATGATACTGAGTGCTATACCGTCCCTGAAATTTTGCGTATTGCAAAGGTTGCGTTTGAGCTCGCTCAAAAAAGACACGGGCGGCTTTGCTCGGTGGATAAGGCTAATGTTCTGGAATCCTCAAGACTTTGGAGAGAAACGGTCACGGAGCTTTCAAAGGATTACCCGGATGTTGAATTGAGTCACATGTATGTTGACAACTGCGCCATGCAGCTGGTGAGGAATCCTGCTCAGTTTGATGTCATTGTCACCTCGAATATTTTCGGCGACATCCTCTCGGATGAGGCCTCTATGATAAGTGGTTCCATAGGTATGCTTGCCTCCGCAAGCCTAGGCGAGGGCAGCTTCGGTCTCTATGAGCCTATCCACGGCTCTGCACCCGACATTGCGGGCAGGGGCATATCAAACCCGCTTGCAACAATACTGTCGGCTGCTATGATGCTGGGATTTTCCTTAGGCGAGCCTGAGGCGGCAAAGGCAATTGAAAATGCAGTGAACGCTGCGCTCGAAAGAGTGCGAACGCCGGACATCTGGGAACCGGGATTTGAGAAGGTCGGTACAAATGAGATGGGCGATGCTGTTTCAAAACTAATATGACAATAATCACGGGCGCACAAAAGTGCGCCCGTGAGGCGTTTACAGGTCTTTTTGCTCACCTATAAATTTAGAGACGCATTGCATGCGGCTTACATACAATGCGTCTCACGGAGGAGAAGAAATTCCCGAATTGGTAAAGAAAAAGTCAGTGTTAACTGTATATTTCAAAATATAAAAGATATTTATCTACTGTATATATAATATCATCTTTAATTTAATTGTGCAATACCTAAATTATTTTTTTATTCTGTTTTTTATCCCTTTTGGGAGACATTGTGCAAATTTATCAAAAAACTAGTTGCCCGAAAAAGCTTTTCTCAAAAGCGGTACCGAAACCGTATATAATATCCTAAAAGATGGCAAAATAGAATTGATAACATTTCGGGGGTGAATATATGAAAAACAGCCATCTTAAGCTGCAAAGCAAGTATCTGCTCGTGGGCAGCAGTCTGAGCTGCTTTTATTTAATGCTTATCAGCATTTTTGTCTCGGTGCTTTGCGGCGGGATATGTGTTCTTCTCAAGCTTCTCTTTGAAGCTCAGGCGGTTACTTCTTTTCTGTTTTCAAAATGGACACTGCTGCCTGCGGTCTCAAGGCTTGCGGCCGCAGTGCTGTTCCTATTTTGCACAGTTCTCCTGCTGGCTCCGCTGCGAACCGGGCGAGATGCTTGGTTTTTAAGTACGGCGGGCGGCAAAAAGCCGAGAGCTTCAAGGGTTATGTTTTGGTACAAGCCTGCGAACGCTTTTAAAAGTGCAAGGTTCTGGCTGAGCATTACCTTTCTGCGGCTTATATGGGCCTTCGTTTTTCTTATGCCGTCCTTAATAATTCTGACTGTCAGTTGGGTGTCGCTTTCACAGGGTACTGTTGAAATAAATCTCCTTATTGCCCTCCTTGCCAGTTCGGCTGCGACACTGTTTATAGGCCTGATTTTTTATCTGGTTGCATCACAGAGGTATTTTCTCTCGTCTGTTTACCTTGCAAAAAATCCGCATGCAAAGGTAGTTGAGGCAATTAAAAAAAGCGCCGCCCGAACGGACGGGCAGTGCTTGAGGATTTTTATGTTTAAGCTAAGCTTTTTGCCATGGTTTTTGCTCTGCATCCTTATCTTCCCCGCAGCATATGTATGGCCTTATTATAAGCAGTGCTGCATGAGATACGGGCTGCAACTTACGGGTGACCTTGATTCAAAAACTCACGGGAAGAAAAGGGCTCAGAATGAAGAAAGGCTTGAGGTTTAATTCTTTTCGTTATTTTTGATAGCTGCATGCAGGCTCTGCTTTGCGGAGCGAATCTCATTGAGGCTGTTGGCAAGTGAGGACTCGGTATCTTTAATGATATCGTCAACAAAGTCGCTTGCGGCCACTCTTATTTCACTTGACCATTTTTGTGCCCTTGCCTTCATTTCGTCGGCAGTCTGCCTGGCCTCATTGAGAATAACCGCCCTTTCATCTTCTGCGTTTTTCCTAATCTGGGCGGCATAGCTCTTTGCCTGGCGAGTTATTTCATGCTCCTCAATGAGTTTTGCGGCCTGCTCCTGCGCTTCCTTCAAAATATTCTGGGCATCGGTTTCCGCCTGAGTCATAACTCTTGCCGAATATTCCTCAGACTTTGTCAGATACTCGTCAACCTTAGCCTTAGCCTTGGCCGTCAGTGCCTCGGCCTTCTTTTTTGCTGAGGAAACCGTTTCCTCGGCAAGAGCGTTTGCATCAGCGATTATCCTGCTCCTGTCGGCTGTGATGTTGTAGGCATTCTCAATAACAGTCGGCATATTGAGGCGGATATCCTCAAGGCAGGTTCTGATAGCCCTGACATCGACAACTGTCTTGTTCATAAAGGCGATGCTAGTTCCGCTGTCAAGAATATCCTCAATCTTTTCAAGCAAATCATCAATATTGACACTCATATCCATATCATCAACGCCCATAGCCATTTGGACACATCCTCCCGTAAAGCTTTATATATTTTTATTCTCAAGGATTCTCTTAACAATATCGTCATGTATTTCGGGGGGGACAAATTCTGCAATGCTGCCTCCGAATTCACAGACCTGTTTAACAACGCTTGAGGACAGGAACATATGCTCCGCCCCGGCGGTGACAAAAACAGTTTCAACCTCCGGGTTGAGCTTTTTGTTTATCAGCGCCTGCTGGAATTCATCCTCAAAATCCGATACCGCCCTAAGGCCTTTTACGACTGCAATTGCATTATGTTTTTTTGCATATTCGGCCAGAAGGCCTACATAAGTATCGACAACGACATTCGGAATACCCTCTGTGCAGCGCTCAATCATATTCCTGCGCTCCTCTGCGGTGAAGGTGCTCGTTTTTTTATGGTAGTTCACCATAACCACTACTATAACCTTATCAAACAGCTTTGCCGCACGCCTGATAATATCAAGATGCCCTATTGTAATCGGGTCAAAGCTGCCGGGGCAAATCGCTATCTTCAATTATATTCCACCTTAACTTTAAAATTCCGCCGGCCTGTAAACCGTGATTTTTGTTT
>ENA-UOYA01002672-UOYA01002672.1-activated-sludge-metagenome-genome-assembly--contig:-NODE-2672-length-16962-cov-7.560064_pt1 | contig 16962 bp, 11 predicted proteins | sample MGYA00238163_ERZ764804 | MGnify/ENA primary metagenome ERZ764804 (study PRJEB28919, sample SAMN05720223) | activated sludge metagenome | isolation source: Anaerobic digester | place: Hong Kong... | reverse complement strand
TTAGTCTAGAAAGTTATGCCCAGCATCTATGTCTAAGAATGGTTGGTAGCGCTGGGAACAATTCAAATAGCAAGTTAAATAGCTATTTTAATAGCAACAGTGCCATTAAGGCTACACCATTGTTAATTAATAGGTGTAGTAGTGCTAACATGTGCTGCTCATGCTGAAAGAAGAGGCGATATAATAGTGGCTATAGAATTCAACAATCTTGATTTAATGTCTCCTATATTTGTAAAAGGAACAGAAACTAAAAATCAATACAACATAGACTTCTAGGATAAACAATACAAGCCTGACATGATAATAGGTAACTGCATATTGCCAGGCGGAGTAGAATCACTTAGCCTATCTGAATTCTCACAAGCTAAGCCTATTAGCATACCTACAATAGGCACAAACGCCGTATTAAGTACAGGAGCTAATGATATCTCTATAATCGTAACTTAGGTTTACAATAGTGTATTCGCATAGCCATAGCCTAAACCATTCACTGTATATAGAGCAGGAGCATAGTGGGGATTACTTGCCGATTTGTACTCATTATTGTAGCTTGTAAAATTATTCCCAATATTGCCAGTCTATTCAAATCAACTTGTATCACTAATAAAACCATCAGATAACAATGCTATAGTAGAGCCAACTAGCGGCTATAGCAATACATCAAAAGAGTCAGATAGAAGTAATATATTAGCATACACACAAGATAATGAGCTATTCTGCGCCATAGAGACAGTGCAAATTGAGTATATAAAAGAATTGCCAGGCGCTGTAAGAGTAACATTACAGCTACTACCTACATAGCTCAATAGAAGTGAAGAAATCGACTTAATGAATGTTGTATATAAAGATACTTAGCAAGGTAGCAAAGTATACAAAAACTAGTTCTTCCTATCAGGCAATATATATACTGAAGTAATTAATGCACGCAAGTAGTTAATACCAGATAAAGAAAAGAACCTTGATTCAAAAATGCAATCAAGTTCAATTACTTTATCAATCGATAAAGACTTCGTGTAGAAGAGCATATACTATAATCTAGTCACCGAGCTGTAGCTACTATATGACGTGAATCAATACAACCCCGATAGCGTCACATTCGATAACGTAGAGAAGACAATTAATGATATAGGTAACAAATTAAAAGGCGCAACATCACTACAATAGCAGTAGGTTGGCGGCGGGAATAAAATCAACACAATAATTAATAAATACACTCAGGAACTTAGCGCAGTTAAAAAGGAATTGCAATCAGACTATTAGTCCATAACAATAGATAGCTCATAGTAGGACGTATCTGTAATTAGCGTATCTATGAGTTATAAACACGTATTCTAGGTACAGCTATCCACTAATACAGAAATACCATATAGACAGTATATGGGCACTACAGGCTGGGAAGGCAATATAGTAATATAGGCCGATATAGATCAAAATAATAAACAAAAGAGTGGTAAGGCAATAGATACTATAAGAGAACTAATAGCAATTAAGTAGGCCACAGAACAGCTAGTCAGAAACTATAAAGACCATATCCCCGCAGTACCATTGAAAATAAGCGGGATAACTACCAAATTCGGAATTAATACATAGTACATAACTAATATAGATATCAAGACAATTGATAACAGTAACTCGGCAGTAGTTGTCAATCTACCATTCATAGGAATTGACAACATAAACTTCGTATAGTTCGCCAAAAATGTATCTAGCACTAAGACATAGTAGTATTCATTCCTAGATAAGCTTTACTACGATAGCACTATCTTTCCAGAAGGCACTGTTAATAACACTTCAGTGAATAATATCTATACAACATTAGCAAATATAAACTAGGATGGAACACTACCAGGCAATCCAATAACAGCACAGTAGCAGCAGAATATGAAAGAGCAATGTAAAAAACTGCTAAAACTATCTGGCCCGCTATAGGCAATAGCAGATACACAAATTGATAATATAGTAACTAATGCAGTAAATGTAGCTGTAGCTAATAACCTAGTGTAGTCGCTATTTGTGTTAGTGCCTTAGTTCACATATGGCTAGATAGGCACATTCTCAGAGCATATATTGGATTATTATCCAAATACTAAGGATGTGACTGCTAGCAATGTCAATAAAATGAAGCAATTAAATATAAATACATTGGCACAAGGAACTGAGTCTTCAGGCACTTATCATTACACCGATTACGGCAACAGAGAATATACTGCATTAGCAGCATTTAGCGCAAATGACATGAGCAGCATAGATAAGTCAAACAATGTCAATAATATCGTATTCCTAACAGATGTAACGCCATACGTATCAAGATACCTAATAAGATCAATGTGGCCTTAGATAAAATTTCACGCAGCATATGACATGATAATAGCTACAATACTAACATCTTCTAATGGCAACGAATTATTCTATCGCACAGATCTAAGTAATACTTAGATTAGTAACTCTGAACGGCAATTACAAAATCAGCAAGATGATATATAGAATGCCGCAACATATCTAGCATAGCTAAAGACATATAATAAGCTTAACCCAACATAGAAGTTAGTTATAGATGCTAGTACAGATAACAACACATATATCAGCAAGTTCCTTAAATTACTTATATATACTCCAGACGAACCGTTTATGAATAGTCTCATTGAATATCTTAGAAAATACAACCAACAATGGACACAAGAATACACAGAAGCACTAAAATTGTCAGTACTTTCACTCGATATGATACTTAACAAACCTGGAGACCTGACTTACGATACATATAACAGAAACCGTAGACAATTAGCATTCAACCTTATAAACAAAACGAATACATTCGAATACTGGAAAGTATATCAAGCACTATAGGTCGACAATACACCAAACTATAATGACGTATAGTATATCTCGTCATAGTAGTTAGCATACATGATATCAGAACGTATGCCATCAACATTTGGCGCATAGATAGACTAGATGTTCGTTACTGAAAGCGAAAATATATACGATATACTTAACAAATTCACAGTAGTAATCAAAGAAAACATGTTCGATTGGATTACAAATGATAAGTCTGCGCCAGCAGTGCATGATTTCAAGGTAATGAGCGCTAACGATAGTTAGTTTAAATAGTATGCTACAGAGGAAATACACCTATAGTTAGCACTATTAGCATTTGTAAAAATGTTCTCAGATGCAGAAGGAACAATAATCGATATGTAGTAGTAGGCGCTTAAAGCTGATAATAACGTGCTAAGCAATATAATCTCTTAGCTATCAAAATGGCTTATACCACCACTATTCGTGAAAGAAGCAATCATATCACTATAGAAAAATAAGTTCGATGTAACAAAAGGCGCATATGCACTAGAAGATATAATAGGTAGAGATAGCGTCAATAAAGATGGATTCCTTAACGTTGATAAATTTAGGGAGCAGTTATATAACAACTTTAGAGTATTCTTACCAGCACCAGTATAGTAGATGCTGTAGGAATAGTATTAGGTTGTAGTTGGAGAAACACTATATATATGTACAACTACTAACGGATCAAAGACAGTAAAATACAATTAGATAGTAGTCGACCATATAAAAAATGACTTAGCTAACCCTACAACTAAAGCAGGGAATTAGTTCAAGGTGCTCGTATATCTCAATAGATACGTATATAACTTCATCAAAGGCGTAACAAGCAATTACGGATAGTACTACGAAATGATGAAGTATAATACTATGATGACTTATAACTTAGATCGCTTAATAGAAGTACTAACTATTATAGAAGATAGATTAGTGCAATTAATCGAAAACTCGTTATTATTATCAGGCGGCGAGGATATAGATATAGGCGGGTATCCAATAATAGACTTTGAAGATTACTACAAGATAGAATGGGCATCAGAAATACGTTATGACATGAATACTTTCTCAACATCTGCGCTAGAACGAACAAAGAATTATATATTCAACATATACATAAACCAATAGAAAATACTATATAACAGAAATGTAGATAAAAATGGCGTACCTGTTTCAACTAGCACTGATACTACAAGCTACTTGGAAGATACATATAAGAATGCTTCAAATAGTAAAAGCATACTGTCGGCCTCATTACCAACAGATAGCGATGTGTAGTATTCTCTAATAGCAAGCTATTAGTCAAACGACTATGATAGCAGATTAATTAAAAATCTAAATATAAGCGCTCTATTAAGTATATAGTTTTAGGGATTTGAAATATCAAAACCAGAGGAACTAAATGATATTACAGAAGAGGCAAGCAAAGATAAACTATCATTTGATTATCGCGAAGTCGCTATAGATAAACCAAGTGGCGAATAGAAAATAGTAAGAGAACAATCAAAGCTAACTGCCAGCGAATATTATAGCAATACGCAGTCATCAATGAGAAATGCTTAGAGTTCACAACTTGCGCCATAGTTGTCAGCATAGTTGAGCTCAGATACTACTAGCATGACACATGCCAAATAGTAGAGTAATGGCGCAGTAAACTATTACACACCTGTATCAATTAATATAGCGCAAATAGATAATGCATTACTAACATCAAGCGCATTCACCAATATAGAAACATATTCACGCCAGTATACGGCATCAAATGATGATGACTATAAAGAACAGTTGATGTCAACTCAATTCAATGTAGTTAACTTCTTAGCTGGCGAAACTACTACAGACATAGGATAGCAGAAAGATATATCTGAAGCAATGTCAAAATAGATGGAACAGGTAGTAGCTTACTCACCAAATAGACTTATATTCAATACGATGCAATTGTCCAATTTGTACCTAGCACTTTACTATACTACACAAATGCAATTTGGATTCGCAACTAAGTTGGGGCTATGCCCGAAATAGTAGCTCATACTAATCACAGATAATGGCAGATATAAATCTGGTTATACATATGGTTAGATACTTGATGTGCAAATTTCTAGAGAATAGGGCAATCCTGTAGACGTATAGACTATAGTTATCCCCGGGCCAAATGTTATGACTTCATCACCAGATTTAAATATGTTCGATGTACTAAGTTCAAGGATAGTGTATAACCAGCCACAATGGTAGCCAGCATTCTCAATGCTTAAGTCTGGAACAGATATAGAAATAAGGCTAGGCTATACCAAGAAAGTCAACAAGATGAGCAAAGTATTTGCTGGCTATATTAGAGATACACAATACAATCAAGATGGCACTATCACTATCATCGCAGAAGGATACGGCAGTGTGCTATAGCGCCCTATATTCGAGAAGTCAGATCATATCAATCAGTTCATGCTAGACCCTAGATAGCTTATAGTTAAGTAGTTAGAGAAGACTGGCAGCTACAAGCTTGGCTATGTAGAAACGTCTAGTATAGTCGAATCCATATTAATGAAAGCTGGCGATGATTGGCTATTTGCAGCTGACGATAAGAAATACCTTGCTGCAGTAAGCTATCAACCATTCGCTGAAAATCTGTACTACCCAACTGACTATTGGACTGGCTTACGATCCGGTTAGGGTAAGCAATTATACTTCGCCAATTTCGAAATGCACTTTGCCAATTACACAATTCAGCCAGGCTCGTCAGCGTGGGATGTCATAGAAGATTAGATGTCTATGTCACCAGACTTCATATAGCAAGTAGAACCTATAGATGAACTTGGCCAAGCACGCTTATTCTTTGGTAAGCCTACATGGCCATTCAAATACTAGACTGTAACTGGAAGAGATACAGCATCAAATGTACATACTCAATTAGTCAATAAAATCAAAAATTCACTAGAATAGAACAAACGGGCACTGGCATTACAAAACCAGACCCATGTAGTAACTGAAGCTAACGATCAAACTAGTCAGTAGAACTAGCCAAGATACGATTCAATAGAATCAGCAGGCGGCCAATCACAAAATTATTATTCTCCAACAGTAAATATGAAGTCCTTAAAATACCTTAACTATAAAACACTTTCAAACGACTAGATGAAATGTTAGAATGATATCGAATTACTACTGCTAGATGCGCAGATGGATTTGTTATAGCTTATAGGATTAGGCGTGGGCTAGAAATCATCGTAGAATTTCACAAGCATACTTAAGACAATAAATAACTTAACCTTGCCTTAGACAAATTCAAACTCCATTAATAAATAGATAGATACTATCAACAAGATAAACGATATCCCTTATATATATAAAGATACAAAAGTAACTTTGACCGGCCTGAAAGGGCTATTACAGTACGAAAATAATGCGACAAATTTTGATACTGTTGTTAAATTCATTACTAACGTATCAGTTAAAGAAGCTGATAAAAGTACTTTGGTACAAGTGTATTCATTCAAACTATCAGATACAAACTCAAATCTATGGAAAGATTCAACCAATACTTGGTTCTATAATCCTTAGATACTAACATCTGCAAAAGTAGTATATGATCAATCTAAATTAAGCGATTCATGGGATGCTGATCAAGAAGCATAGTTAGAACGACTGTATAGTATATTAGAAGTAAATAGTTCAAAATATGGATTCTGGTCAAAATTAGGATTCATGTTTAGATCTAACTACAATGAACAAGCATAGTATACAGTAAAATTAGCAGACTTCATACCATTCATTAATTCAGCCAGAGAAATGCTAGTTAAGCGGATAACATATCAAATAACAGAAAAATCATAGGATGATTTAAATAAAGTACTATCTTATTTGCAACCAGTATTTTATTCAATAGATGAACTATGCAGTACTTATCCTTTTAGAACTACTGGCAGATAGCTATAGGCATTAACATCATTATAGATAGATAGAATAGGCGGCGTAAGAGAGATATACGCAAGCAGCAAATGTGACCAACAATTACGCGCATTATATTATAACCTAACACATAAAGAAAGCATTAAAACAAAAGCTATGTATGACTAGATGCTAAATATATACAATCAAGGCTTACTATCTGAGCCATCATAGGATGCGTTCGAATAGCTCAAACTAGTGCAAGATAAAAATAGCGGGAAGAACAAAACTCCAACTTTTGGATTGTATTTCAAAGCTACAAATAAACAATTAGATGTAACAGCACCAACTATAGACGATTTACAAAATGCACTAATGTATTAGTTTACTTACTTGCTATCAAACTTAAGCAGATTTGACGCCAATCCAATGTCGTTGAAACGATTGTCAGACGAATGGGAATTTGCATATAGCCGTGTCAATAGCGACATAAAAAATGGCAAATTAGATATAATCAATTAGCTCGAGCAACTTTCAAATATTCTAACTAAACTAGATCAAAAGTATAACTGTAAATCAACAAGCGGAGAAAGCGAGTGGTAGAGTTCAGATATAACAACATCAATTAATAAAATAAGAGATCAAATACAAAAATATCTAGGTATTGGATTAGTACAAGATTAGTACGGATTCTCACTCATAGATAAAAATGGCAATGCGCTAAAGTATAAAAGAACTAACTCTATAATCACAATCACAGATTTACAATTCTAGTAGACAAGTGATAAAAGCAAATTCAATAAAGTAATTACCGACATAGTACAAAATAAACCAAGTAATCTAGCAGAGTATGTATATAATTCATAGCAATCGTTCAATGCAGATGTTCAAATACAAACATACTATAAAAACACAATTAACGGCATTGAAGATGAGCTTGATTTCAACCTTACAAATAATCATGTGTTCCAATATTAGAATCTACAAATAAGATACTTGAAAGACATGTAGAACAATATATTCGGCGCACTTAATAAGTAGGTTACTAGATCACAAGATTTCACAAATATATCTAGTTCGTTGTCTATAGAACAAGAGAAGGCAAATACGAAATTAAATACATAGATAGACAATATATATGGTACGCAACTAGATATACTCAACCTATACTTTGCCGGATTTGATAGACTATTACTAGATAAAACTATAATGTCATATTTCGGCAAGCCAGAGTCTTATAGCGATAAATCACATCAGCAGGTGCTCGATTATTAGACTGTTATGTATTATAAACTGAGCAAAATGTAGGAACTAACTGAATCGTTCGTAGATGCATACAAAACAGTATATAATTTAATAAATAAAGAACTCGAGTACATACATGATACAAACATTACTCTTACTATAAATGGCAAAAATGTTACAGTAAATTAGTCCACGTGCATAGACTATATAACATCTGTGTATTATCTGTAGACGTTAGTATCATTACTAGCAAATTAGTACATGATATAGTAGTTCACAACAGATCTTAGCGCATTCAATAAAGCAATGGCACGCGCACTAAAAGACTTAGCACGTGGCACTAAATAGGAACAAGATTAGAAGGATTACATACCACTAATAAATGAAGATTCCTATGCTAAATCCATAATCGAAAAGAACATAATTAAACTACTAGATAATAATTTAAAGAATATCAATATAAACTTGAATAACTCAATAACCAATTTACAGACTAAGTTAAATACAATCCTTACAGATTAGGCTAGTAAAGCTGGCGATTATGGAATCACAAATTTATAGGCAGATCAAACTGCAACCGTTAAATCAACATCAAATGCAGTATCTGTAAATGCGGAAGATGTTGCATAGCAAAAAGAAAAACAGAAAGCTGATGCGGAAGCAGCTAAGCAAACAGAGGCAGATAAGAAAGCTGCAGCATAGGCAGCATAGGAACAAGCAAAACAATAGTAGATAGTTAAAGAACAACAGCGGGCTCAAAATATATTAGACGACTTAATATACACAACTAATTCAATATTAGCAGATATGCAGTATGAAGATAGCAACAACCCGGAATATACACTTGACGCATTCAAGAAGACATTCGATTTGCTACTTACTGTATACAAAACAGATCACATGGCAGACACAACTAGCGGGTTATTTAACCTGTAGTCACTGAGCGCTAATGACAATAGACGCGGGCTGCTAGCCGATACAACAGTTAAATTATACCCAAGTGGCACTAAGCCATTCGCAGATTATTACGTTATAGACGATCAGCAGATTATAAAGAACACAATCTCATTGAATTACGATATGGCCAATAAGATAATACTGTACTCCCCGACTTACATGCAGTCTATTAATTTCGTAACGCCACTTACTAAATTAATGGAGTCACTATTTACAGTTATATCCAACGACTATGAGACAATAAATGGGCAGCACATGTAGGTAACGCAATAGATATTCGACGATGACATACCATTTGAGTACACTAAAGCATTAACTGTAACTACAAATTATGGGAATATACCACAAACAAGAATACTAATAGCCACATACCATTTAAAGAAAAGTATAGAAACAATGTATAATGGTGAATTGATTATAGTCGGTAAACCCAATATCAAGCCGTACGACTACGTACAAATTATAGACTCGTATAACATGATGGTCGGCATGTAGCAAGTTAAAAGTGTAATGCATATTATGTCATAGGACACTGGCTTTATAACATCAATTGGACTAATGCCGATAATTGAAACACGTGACTTACACTATAGTAGTCTTGGATATACCGTATTCCAAATTGCAAATTATCTAGCTGGAATGATATTACTAGGCGGATTTGATTTATTAGGTGCTGCAGGACATACAATTGGCTAGCTGAAAACTGGCACTAAAGGACTAAGCGCGGCAGGTAAAAGTCTTGTATCATTCGGTAAGCATATAGGTAGTAGGACGGCAAAACGAGTATTACTTACTAAAGTAATAACTAAGCATATGTAGTCTGGGCAATAGATTTATAACTAGATGGATTACTCGTTCTTGCCAGGCAATGATAGTAGCAATGAGAGTTAGCAAGTATACGTGGATAGAGTGTATAATCCTATATCAATTAAAGTTCTACAGAAAGATGGATATATGTTCGCGCCAAATATGATAGGTTCCTATTTGGATAGAATTAATCTGTGGAATGAGCTTACAGGTAACTTCAGATATGCATGGCACAATATATTACTACAAACAGCTGATACATTCAATGTATTAAATACATCAGGCTTAAAGTAGGGATTCAAACAAATGGTCGCAAACCAGCTTGTAAATGATATGTGATATATTGGAGGTGTAGTAATGGTACTAGATAAAGGGACAATAGTCAGTATAGATTGGCATAGACATACAGCAAAAGTAAAAACTGACAAACAACAAAATGAATTTGAAGTGCCACTGTAGTTCTTCGGTAGCAGCATATTCAATTAGCTAGATTACAGCAAATTCGATATATTAATAGTTGGTGATACATACAATGACTGCGTAGGCATTCTTGTTTATAAATAGAAAATTTCAGATGGAGGTGGCTTAATGTGAACCAATAGAAGTTAATAAATGAGTAGTACCGCGCATAGCAATAGCCAACATAGAGCGTTACAATATCAGACTTAAACTCAACTGCAAATTCAGTATAGATAGATGACGGTGTACAATTAATTTAGGGCAATAGTTAGATTATAGCAGGTAGCGAAAATGGCACTCAGCTTAAAAAGAATATAATCAACGCCGGCGGGATAAGTAGAGAAATTAATAGTGGTATGCAGTAGGAAAATATAACGAAAGAACTATACGTGCCAAGCTCAATGGTAACTCCTCTACCTGATAAAGTGCCTTGGCTTGGTGTAATTAATATGCTTGCTGAAATTACAAACTAGCTAGTGAAGAAGTGATATCAATGGATTGGAAAGTAGAAGACGGAGACTTCGTGATACTCAATGGCGATGTATTCACAGTAGAATAGGATATGGAAGTAGCACAACTACTAGCAAGCCTATTCGGCACTAGACTCGGTACCCTCACGTATGATAAGAATTTTGGATTCGATTCTGAATTCATAACTAGCCAAGTTGCAGTAACTGACCCAAATGATATACTCATATAGCTAAGAAATGTAGTAATGTCCATGATAAGCAACTACGCTGGCATACTTAACATGGTTGATATAGATTAGTATCTATTAGACAATACACGTATACAAATAGATTTGAAATTAGCGAATAGCAATAGAATTGTCGCCTCAAAGGTGATCAATATGTAGCTTACAGTCGAAGGGAGCTGAGTCTGTTGAATTTCTACTCAATGAAAGATTACCTCGTTAGCATGGATGAACAATTTAATTACGTCGACTCTAACTCAACATTAGGACATTTCATGAGTTAGATTATAGAATAGATAAATAGCTAGTAGACATAGAAAGTACATAGTGACTTTAAGTATGACATAATCAACTAGTTCGGCGAAGAAATAGACTATATCGCACAACCGTTTGGTCTTGAGAGACAGGTGTATACTTAGTACGATAGCGATATGGTAATTGATAACTGCGTTATATTCAGATCGAAAGACCAGCAATAGAGCATACTGAAAATACTACAACTCATCTATGGCGACTCAGAGAATTTCCCAGATGTCGTGTACGTTAGATCTGGCGACATTGTTTTAAAGGTATTAACTAACTACAAATCGCTCTCAGGATTGGATACAACATAGCAGATTTATTAGTAGCAAATAGAACAGTATGACCTAACAAGAATAAGCGGCGGCGATACATTAGAATTCACATACGGATTTGAGTAGCTTAATGAGTTCCTAGTCGTTAAGTCATTACGCTATATATCAGACTTCTTCGGCTATGAGCCAGATGAACATTTTAAAGCACGAGTATAGTAGAAGTTGCAAGGCTCTCCAACACCAACGCTAAATTATATCGACTAGATGGTACGCTCAAAATTGAGTAATGTAAGACATACATACTCTAAGGTATTTGCCCGCGGATTATCTACTGTTGATATAATCTTATTCCCACCAATTACAAGCTTATATGATGAAAATAACAACCTTAAAGTAACGCAAAGTCTAGCGTAGGTAGTACAGCGCGATATAGATGATATATAGCCATTAGGAATAGATATATTGGCCGTAGACGCAACGCAGATACCACTGGACTTCATAGTTACATAGCAGGACAATACTATGAAGGAAACTATAGAATAGATTATAAAGAACGCAATAATCAACTATGTCAATTCAATTATAGTAGGACAAGAATACACATTCAACTAGCAATAGATAATTGATAATTTAAATAATCAATTATAGGCTAATAGCATAATACAAAAAGTCACATAGCTCACTATAAATCATAACGATGCCCCGCTAACAGAACCAATTAAAGATAGTGAATACCCAGTAGTCAATTCGGTAAGCCTCATATGGAGCTGATGCTATGCTTATATATGTGAAGAAGGCAAACGGACAATTCACAATTGAAAAAAACACTTAGTAGCAATTACTAAGATACAGGGTATTAAACAGCCGACTTAAGCTATCTGATGACGAATAGCTAAGACACCCAGAATTCGACATCGCATTCATCGGTGATAAACAGTACGGATTCTATATATAGCCATATGACGATAGATACATAAAAACTAACAAGGCCACAATTAACGGGCATAACATAGTCAATAATATCAGCGGCATAATAAATTAGGAAGAATTAAATAACGTGTATATGATATCACAATAGATAGGCAAGGCAATAGATGATAAGCTACTAGACTTCGTTACAATACCTACAGCCGGCGAAGGCGAGTTTATTACTACTGATTAGTAGCTATAGGAATTGCTAGATAATTACCCAGCAAGAGTGTACTTCAGATATAAAACAGATTTCGTCAATGGCTAGATAGAACTTCAAAACGGGACTAAGTAGTATATACCTCTAGGTATTGTACCAAATTACTACTCAGAACAATTCCACTCTATTAAACCAGTCCCGCAGTTTACTGGCATTACACATAACAATGAACTGATATTCGTTGAGCCAGTTTTCGACGTTGATAACAATGAACTAATAGCCAACTTCTTCGGAGTACAATCGGGGTACTCATATAAATCAATAGTAATAGCCGACGTAATTAATAAGCTACACGCATTTAACTACGATGGCAGATATGTATACTAGCTAATAGACGCAGGATATGCCAATACATACAATATAAACACAGTATTTGATACTATGAGTAATACACACCTTATAATATACGACTTATTAGAAGATACGCAGCAAGTATTTGATGTATAGTATCAGCCGCTATATTGTGATGGAATAATCAAACTTGGCGGATTGCTATTAATTAAAGATGTACATGGCACAGTAGTATGCGAATATGTCGATTAGTCATCAACTAAAAACGAAGACTCAATAACATTGCATTTCCCATTCACGCATTATACGGTAACTGATTACTAGCTACCAGGCGAGACATTAACTAATAGCTTAGACGATTCACCTACAGTGGATACATCAATTAGAATAATCGGCGGATTCCATAACCGACTAATGTAGAGTTCTAAACTCGACTAGTTCGATTAGTACTAGCTAGTCAATCAGCAAATAGTATACAACTCAGTAAACTTAGAGCCTACATATATAGATAGCATATAGTACCTATCAAGCTTAGATAGACAAACATATGAGCCGCTATAGCATTTATATGCAAGAGTATAGCTACAACCACAGAATGAGCCAATAGGCAAATTATACCCAATTGCAGTTGACCCAGTTAATTACACTATAATCGATAACTCATTACTACTTACAGTATTAGACTAGTTGGATAACCCAATTGACTATCTCTTAATTATGCCGCACGATTACAAGACTGCTCTAACTCAAATTGTTGATTATACAAAACTATTTACATCATTAGACTAGCTTAAGAGTGAAGTCTCAGATATTACTGGGATAGATGTTAACTAGTTAGAACAATAGCCAAATTCAATTAAGGATAAAATGTACACATACGGAGTCCGACTTGTAGATGGCGTAAGACCTGTATAGGTCAAATTCTATAAGCCAGATGTTAGGCTTAGCACTACATTAAATCTCACAAGAGTCAATGGAATGATATGGAATCAATAGATAACCGAATTGGTAAACTTAGTAGACTTATTCCCCGACTAGTAGCAGCAAATACAAGATGGGTATATATACATCTAGCTAAGCGAAATACCTGCAGTACATCAAGTTGAGAAATAGGATGTCCCGTACAGAGACCTATAGGCAGGCAGAATTATAGGAGTAATTGACGGAGATAAAATTAAATATTCTTTTTAAAATTACATATTGACAAATTCTAAAATCATGCTATACTATAACTGTAGTCTCAGTAAGGCCACCATACATGTAACATTAAAGAGAAGGGCAGCCATAAAAGGCTGCTCTTCTTATTTAACCTTAGATTCAAGTAATTTGATTTTCTACTCTAATAGCTGCAATCGCTGCGCAAGCGTCTCAACTTGTTTCTATACTCGCTAATTCAACTCTGCAAATTCATTTAGATTAGGAGTATTTTTCAGTAGCCACTCTTTCAAGTCCTATATCTGAGTATATAAATTTGCTATTTCCTTCTCATAATTCACACAATCACCCCACAGTCTATTGGCGTTGAATATACAATACCAGGCTTAAACGACCATTTCTAATTTCCTACTTTATTAATATGCCTAGCTATTAACTACTGCACTACACCATCAGTCTAGTCTACTGGTTCTACTATAATCTTAATCTGATTATCAGCCATTATATGCTAACTCGCATCCTACTACTCTATTGACTACTGTAATAAGCAAAAGATATTCTAATTATTAATATGCTCATATGCAGTAATGAAATTTGGTCTATCGCTTAATGTAATCTTGTACTGATAACCTAACGCACCTTGAATTACTGGCGTTACTACCTTCGTGTATTCGAGAATAAACTATACTATCTCAACTGGCTAATCTGAATTATTCTGCACTATATAACTATACAACTCGCTCGGCTGCTGCACAAACTAATGAATTACATCATCGGGCGCTCCGCCTATCATTAAACCCGTACCATTTTGCAATGTTAAGTACTATGGCTTGCCTGTATTTAGAAATACCTACTACTACTATGCATACTATAAATTAATAACTGAATTCTGAGATTCAGCTAGCGAGAAGCCGGATAATTCTTTAATGATCCATAAATTATTCGGTACGGTACTAAATTGATACTACTGCCCAAATTGCTATATGCCTTGATAATAACGCTAAATGACTTCGCCATTTACTACCTATACAACTATGAAATCGGCAGTAACGCCCTAACCGGTTATATCAGTCTAATACAATACTCGTTTAGGAGTTAGCTATGTCACTACTCCATTAGAGCCATTGAGAAATGTAATACGCAACTTATCAAATGTGCACCTCTACAAGTCTATATAATGCTCATCAGCATTGCCTAACTCATTCAAATATGTATATGGCCGAGCATAAGAGTAACCATCAATCTAATCCGATACAGCAGCTAGCTGCGCACCATTAACTAACCATGTCTTACGCACGTAATTACCAGACCCGTATGTGTAGAAATACTTAGAGAAACCTACATATCCAGATTTCACAGTGCCATGACCTGTAAGCACCTTTGTATTCTACCAATCGAATTCATTAGACTAATCATCAACAGTAAATGACTACTAATCAATGAATGAATATTCGTCCTGCAAGTCATCTGACTAACCAAAAACATAAGTTGTGAAATCAAGCTTTGAATCGGTCTTAAGCTACATATTGCCAGTAACTCTCTATGAATAGAATGGCAAAATAGGCAACTCGAATACGTTAATATCAGTTCCTACAATCCCAATAGGCAACAATAGCGTCTTGCCAGGCTAGACTATTATGTAAAGGTACTTATCATACTAATTATAAACCAGCTAAACTGAATCATAAATAAATTGATAGCCCGCCTTCGCTGTTAATCGGACTAGCCAATATACATCACTATTATTGAAAACAGAGACTTTACCATTGCTCAACTGAAATTGCATATGCAGCTCAGTAAGCTTCGACTCATCTATCATAATCTTGCCATTAGAGTACTTTACCTAGTAGCTACTTACAAATGGCAATTGCAAATTATCTATCTAATCGTACTACTCCTATACTGAAACGTTATACTCAACTTCCTATAGCCGCTAGTTTGAGTCAGCTATAAGCTAATCTAGTTGAGTAGCCTATGAGCCATCATCTATCGACTATTGAGTTAATGTCACATGCTCAACGCCTGGCTTAGTCATAATTTGCACCACCTAACCTATTTGATGATGCCAGCAAACTACTTATATCTATAATCATCATAAACGTGCTCTATAGAAATCTGATCGCCAGCATTTACCTACAAGTACTATTTATACACAGTACCTGACTTGAATGCAATTAGCCCATTTATCTTCAACATCTAATCAGAGTAAGAATCTACAGTCAATTCTATAAAGCCAGTAACATTCGAGTTAATGAATGCCTAATTACCAGTCTTAGTCACACGATACTACGAAATGACAAAATCACTATTCGACTCAATTACTACAGACTAGAATTCTGGGTACACAATAAACTCAAACTAATCGCCAACAAAGACTAATCCATCCACATTTAGTGTTAGCTACTCGCCATAAACAACATAGTACGTATCAGAATGATCACAATACTATTTATACACTCCGCCCTCATTGACTTTAGTTATCATAAGCTCGTTGTTGAAATCCACAGTATGTGAAATCAACGAGCACTAAGATGACTATGTGCCACCCACAATTCTAGTATTAATAAAGCCGAAAAAGTCTTTAGATAGCAAGCTGACTATCTAGCTATCAGACCAGTCATATTCAAATATCCTATTTTGCCTATTAAGATACTAAGGCGTACATGGCTTGCCAGTAGTATTAATCAGATCAAGCCGCTCAATAGGAGAGTCGCCTAATAATGCATATACACTTTGATATCGTGGTAGTAAGTCCATAATCCGCTATTTATACGAGCGGAATAATTCATCTAACTAAATTGGATTAAGTGAGCTCATTAATTAGCCCCTTTCAAAAGCCGCATATATACAATAGGCTCGGTGAAATGCGT
>ENA-UOYA01002670-UOYA01002670.1-activated-sludge-metagenome-genome-assembly--contig:-NODE-2670-length-16969-cov-27.511352_pt1 | contig 16969 bp, 16 predicted proteins | sample MGYA00238163_ERZ764804 | MGnify/ENA primary metagenome ERZ764804 (study PRJEB28919, sample SAMN05720223) | activated sludge metagenome | isolation source: Anaerobic digester | place: Hong Kong... | reverse complement strand
GAAGGCAATGAAGACTTTTGTCTTAATGCCCTCACGGGCATTCATTGTTTTTAACTTTATGGGGGCGACATCAAAAGTTGGCAATTTTCGCCGCTTGGTCTTAATGCCCTCACGGGCATTCATTGTTTTTAACGAAATTTTCGCCGCTTGAGAAAGCGGCGAACAACGGTCTTAATGCCCTCACGGGCATTCATTGTTTTTAACACAAGCTGAGCAGTGCCTTTACTGCTGGTTGCGCCGTCTTAATGCCCTCACGGGCATTCATTGTTTTTAACCGAATCTACCAGGAGCTGCTGCGCCAGGTCGCGATGGGTCTTAATGCCCTCACGGGCATTCATTGTTTTTAACGAAAGCGGGCATGTTCTAGACGGTGACGTAAACGAGTCTTAATGCCCTCACGGGCATTCATTGTTTTTAACCTGCACAGCGAAAATATGGTTGACTTGCTAAATTATGTGTCTTAATGCCCTCACGGGCATTCATTGTTTTTAACAAAAGCACTTGACAATGCGAAAAAGTGTGGTATGGCAGTCTTAATGCCCTCACGGGCATTCATTGTTTTTAACAGACCGTGCGCATCGGCGAAATCTCGCAGGGCCTCAAGCGTCTTAATGCCCTCACGGGCATTCATTGTTTTTAACCATCCGGCTGGGCTATCACGGCTGGCAGTGTAACGCAGAGCGTCTTAATGCCCTCACGGGCATTCATTGTTTTTAACTTCTCAGTGAGGATTTAAATTCCCTCGCCCAGGAAATCGGTCTTAATGCCCTCACGGGCATTCATTGTTTTTAACAGGAAGCTTACTATCGCTGGCGGCGGAAGCCGCCGATGCGTCTTAATGCCCTCACGGGCATTCATTGTTTTTAACTGTCGTTAGTGAGATACTCAACGTCCAATGCCGCGACATTAGTCTTAATGCCCTCACGGGCATTCATTGTTTTTAACGGGTCATTGGTTAGCTACCACAATCTTTTGTTTTTGTGTCTTAATGCCCTCACGGGCATTCATTGTTTTTAACAAACCACGACTAATCAATAATGTATCAATTCCAGTTTCGTCTTAATGCCCTCACGGGCATTCATTGTTTTTAACGATAAGAAAGATGGTAAGATTACACCCCCTGATGGGTCTTAATGCCCTCACGGGCATTCATTGTTTTTAACACTGCCCGCCGTGATAGCCCAGCCAGACGTGCCGGGTCTTAATGCCCTCACGGGCATTCATTGTTTTTAACTCAGGCCAGCGCAAAGGAGAAGGACATGAAAGTTATTTGTCTTAATGCCCTCACGGGCATTCATTGTTTTTAACTTTTGGTCGGTGCGAAGGTATGCCCAACAGTGCTTCGTCTTAATGCCCTCACGGGCATTCATTGTTTTTAACACTTCTAACAGTCAGTCCCCCCAGGCCGCTCGCGACCGTCTTAATGCCCTCACGGGCATTCATTGTTTTTAACAAGAAGGGGCGCGGGAAGCTTGTGTCGCCCTCTATGGGTCTTAATGCCCTCACGGGCATTCATTGTTTTTAACGAGATGGACAATATTGCTGACATCGCGCAGCTAGTTGTCTTAATGCCCTCACGGGCATTCATTGTTTTTAACCTTGCGGTTTCTTCGCGGAGTTGGTCTTGCGAGAAAGTCTTAATGCCCTCACGGGCATTCATTGTTTTTAACTTTTTTTGTTGCAAGGAGGTGGTATACTGTATCTATCAAGTCTTAATGCCCTCACGGGCATTCATTGTTTTTAACCAACCCAGGTTTGACCACCAACAGACAACCCTTAGCGAGTCTTAATGCCCTCACGGGCATTCATTGTTTTTAACTGAGTCGTCCCTTATCGGGGCGCTGCTCATCCGCCATTGTCTTAATGCCCTCACGGGCATTCATTGTTTTTAACCAATTTTTAGTGAGATTACAATTCGGAATGATAAAACAGTCTTAATGCCCTCACGGGCATTCATTGTTTTTAACGCATGATAACACAGATTTAACTGACGAACAAATTTTTGTCTTAATGCCCTCACGGGCATTCATTGTTTTTAACGGATTATCCGACATTCGGCCATTATTGGGGAAAAAAAAGTCTTAATGCCCTCACGGGCATTCATTGTTTTTAACTAACGACATACCGCGGAAACTTATCCCAACAAGATTACGTCTTAATGCCCTCACGGGCATTCATTGTTTTTAACGGTGATAAAAAGGTTGTGCCCCCACAGGGGGCAAAGGCGTCTTAATGCCCTCACGGGCATTCATTGTTTTTAACCCGACCTGTCCCGCGCCGACCTCTCCGGAGCAGACCTGCGGGTCTTAATGCCCTCACGGGCATTCATTGTTTTTAACTCCGCGTATGGGTGGGGCGGTTTACTGGAGAAATTCAGTCTTAATGCCCTCACGGGCATTCATTGTTTTTAACTAACCAAGAGTATTTAGTTCAAAACCCAGTTTGGGAATGTCTTAATGCCCTCACGGGCATTCATTGTTTTTAACTCATCTGAACAAATAAACCATCTTGGAAAATTGGAATGTCTTAATGCCCTCACGGGCATTCATTGTTTTTAACTTGCATTGTACTTAAAGCACAAAGCTTTGAAGTGAATGTCTTAATGCCCTCACGGGCATTCATTGTTTTTAACGTTTTGTTGATTGCCGCCTTTACAATTGGTTGAAGCCATTCGGCGTCTTAATGCCCTCACGGGCATTCATTGTTTTTAACGCGTCTGGCCAAGAAAACAAAATCCCTTGCTGTTTCCAGGTCTTAATGCCCTCACGGGCATTCATTGTTTTTAACGTAAGTAATCCTCATCGTCTCAACCCAGGCTAAGGTCTTAATGCCCTCACGGGCATTCATTGTTTTTAACGGATTGCTTGACACGCCTCGCAAGCGGGCGGCTTTGTCTTAATGCCCTCACGGGCATTCATTGTTTTTAACTCACTCTCATTCTCTTTAGCTACTTGGATGTATGTCTTAATGCCCTCACGGGCATTCATTGTTTTTAACGGAAAAATAAAATGTATGAATCAGGATTCGAGTCGTACGTCTTAATGCCCTCACGGGCATTCATTGTTTTTAACCTACGCATCCATGACCATGAGGTTGTCCATGAGCGAAACGTCTTAATGCCCTCACGGGCATTCATTGTTTTTAACACACGAATCAGAGCGTGAGACCAACAAAAGTTTTCGTAGAGTCTTAATGCCCTCACGGGCATTCATTGTTTTTAACCCTATTTCTAAGCCTTCAATATTCTACCATTTCCCTTTTGTTTTTACAAGCCTTTACGGCAAGCAGCATCAATTTCTCTGCGTCCACGCTTGCGAATCCAGCCTCCTTGTTTCACTTTCTCTGCGCTTGCGCACCCCCCTCCTCAATTGGCTCTTTTTTGGCTCAGAATCAGGGGGGGGTACGCAAACCGCTCAAATGATTTTTAAGCCAGGCGGCGGGGTTGTCCGGCCTTGCCCTTCCACCACAATCTTGCCCCGACAGGTTTCGCACAGCAGGTAAATTCGCAACCCATCTTCCTCAGCCCGCAGCACCTTGCGCACCTTGCGCAGCAAGCTTTGCAGTTCAACCGTGTTCAGATACGCCTCAAACACGCTCCCTTGCACCCGCTCCCCCAGCGATTCCATCAACCGGGCAATGCGCGCCCGGCGCTTGTCATCGGCAATATCATACGCCAACACATAAAAACTGCGTGCTTCACTGCCCATCTGCTTCCTCTACCGAAACCCCATCCCCTGATACCCTGCCGGGCCGTTCACCATCCGGTCAGCAATTTGCCGCGCCTGCTCGACAATGCATTGGCGCATCGTCAGGCGCATTCCACGCAGCGGATGGGTATAGGTCTGCTCCATGCGCTGCTCATACGCCTGCAAAAAGCGCCGCTTGCCAGCATCCCCCAACACCACCGGCCGCTCCGCCGGACCAGGGCTAAAATCGGACGGCGTCAGCTGACCGCTGCGACAGCACCACAGCACCACCCCATCCACCACCGGCCGAAACTCCTCGCACAAATCCAACCCCAATGCCGGTCGGTTGTATGCCACCTCGTGCAAGAAGCCCGCATATGGATCCAAACCGACTGCCTGCACCGCGCTGCTGCACAACTCGGTCAGCAAGGTGTAGCCGAACGAAAGCAGCACGTTCACCGGGTCTCCGGGCGGACGGCGATTGCGATCGTTGAAATTCCATTGCGGCGCAAACAGCCCCCGCAACCCCCGAAAATAGGCCGCACCCCCCGACCCTTCCAGCCCGCGCAAAGCAGCCAGTGTCGTCTTGCGTGGAACCGACTCAATCGCTTCCCCCAGCTGAGCGATCACCTCATCCACCTGTGCCAACCGTTCCTCTCGTTGATGGCGCTGCAACAAAGCACGTTGATGATGGAGTTTGGCAGACACAAACCCCTGCGCCATCCGCAGCGCAAAGCCCTCTTCTTCCAAACGGCGATATTGCGCCCGCCGCAACGGCACATGCGGCGTCAACGGCCCGACCAGGCGCCCGCGATATTCCCCATGCACCGTCAGGAAGATCACCTCACTTTCCTGCAACAGCAACGTATCCATCGCTGGGGTTGTTAGCCCCACATTGCCAAACAACACCACTTGCGAAACCTGCCCCAACGGTGTGCTGGAAAGCACTTCCACCTCGCCATCTTCCTGCTCCAGCTCCACCTGCAAACGGCGGTTGCGAATGCGTAACTTCGTGTTTTGCTGCACAACGTAAATCGGCGGCATGACTGCCCTCCTTCAAGAAAACGTCTCTTTCACAAACAGCGATTCAATTGTTAAGGTGCACCATCCAACAAGGAATGCCTAGACAGCATCCTCATTCGAAGCAGCTTCTGCGCTGCTCAGGCAGCGTGCCTGACCCAAGCCCATGCTGCCACCGCTGCCGACCGCGGCATAGCGAGCAAACTCGGCCAGGGTATGCAAAACGCTCAGCCAGTATCGGTCATACGTCAGCGCCGTGTAGGTGATGCTGCCAACCGCACCGATGCGCAGCCCCCCCTGTTTGAGCGGAATCGAGCGGCTTTGCAGGTCAAAGCGGCTAATTGCCAAACACTCGGCCGCAAAGCGCACCGTCTCAGGCGGAAACGCCAGCGGTGCAAACGCGTTCCAACGCTCCAACAAACTGCGAAAGACCTGCTCTGCCAATGGCAACGGCATGGTGCGCTCTTGCGTCTTGAACGCCGTTGGCGCAGTGAATTGCATTCGAATGGCACGCGGCGGAGCAGCCCGCCCGAGCAAAAAGCGTCCGCTGAGCGCCTGATAGGTATCGTTCCCCGCCCAGGGGTGTTGTGCCTCCTGCCAGGCCTGATCTTCAACGCGCAAGGTGTGCCCGTCCAGGTCAAGCACAGCGCCGCGCTGCAACGCCCCGCCCGGTTGCAAGGCCGCCATCAGCGCCGCGCTGACCGGCTCCGTCATCGCCGTCAGGCGCAGCGTGTACACCCCCTGCGGATCGAGGGCGTGTTGCGGAAAACTGCCCATCAGCGTTGAGGCCGTGAACGGCCGCAAGGCATTTGGATCATCGTGCAGCGCTGCGGAAAGCGTTGCATCTTGCTGCTGCACGATGCGCAGCAGCAGGGCATGGGCGGCGCGGCCCCACCAAACCGGCACAGGGGCCGTCGTCGGTGAATGCGGTCGCAATGTGAGCACCAGCGAGAGCAAGTCCATTCGTCATCCTCCTGCAGCCGGGGTGCGGGCCTGTCGGGCGCGCTCGCGCAGCGCCTGCAAGTTGAGCAACTCGGCCACCTCATAGGTTGGCGGCGTGCTGCCGGCAACCGGACGCAGGCGCACAACCGTCGGAAAATAGCCCATGCGGCCATGCAAATCGGCCAGCAGCATGGCGGTGATGAAATTGAGCGCCGGCAGCACAATCAGCAGCGGCTGCGTTTGCCAATCCAGCGGGCTGAGCGGCACGCGTTGCAACAACTCGGTCAGCTGCGGCTCAAACGGCTGCTGCACATCGAACTGCACCGGCAGGTCATGCAGCACAGCAATCGCCTGCCCGGTCAGGGCCTCAATTTGCGATCGTTGTGCCGCACTGAGGGGATGGGAGAAGTTGAGCAGAATCATTGAAGACCTCATTGCAATTTTGGCCAGGCAGCGTACAATTCTTGAAATTGTTTCCGCACAGTTTCTGCTTTTTCTATTAACGTTTTAATCCCCATTGAGCCGTTTTGGTGTTCAGCATGATTAATCTGATTGCGCGGTTGAGACACATTATTGATCAATCTCCTCAATTGCTCAAACTCTGGCCAACTGCGGATCTGTTCTATCAAGCGCTGCTGCTCATCATGGTCGTGTTCAATGCTTGGCTCCCGCTCATGGCTGATTGCAGTCAAGGCATGATCAAACACCTCTCGGCCTTTTTTTATAAGATTCAACTCCTCGCCTGGTCTCAAGCGCAACGCGCACATATCCGTCAAACATTCGCGCATCAGGGTCAAAGCCTGTGATGCCTGTTGGTGTTCAAAGTACCATTCAATCAGTTCATATTCCTGCTGCACGCGCCGCCAGGTTCGTTCTCGTTTCGGCAAGGCAAAAGTCGTGAACCGTCGCTCAATCCGTTGCCCAAGAATGGTAAACGGCAAGGACGTTGTTGCAAAATCATCTGCCGCTCTGCCCAATGCTTTCGGTAATTCCAGCGCCTCTTCACCCAACGAAAATGGCTGACAAAGTGCAGAAGCCTGCGAAAGGTATGCCAATTTCTCCGCCGCCTTTTTCGCTGCATTTGAACGTTGTTGGAGCAAACTGGTCAAACGGCGGGCATCCCCGGTTTCAATGAACTGATCTGTTGCCGTAATCCAATCCAACATTTCAACAAAGCGGGAAAGGTCCAACACAGGGGCAACGTCAACCTTGTTCTCTCTCATCTCGAGCGCGCCATAATAAACAGCCTGGATCTTGGCTTGCCGTGCCGTTTTCAGATAAGCAGCAAACAGAAAGGTTAAAAATGGCAGCGAACGAAACCCATGGGTAATATCAAAGACAATCTCATCACCCTCATCTACCCTGGCGATGATCTTCTCAAAGATTTTCCAGATCTCATCCTCGTTCCGCCCATTCTCAATATCAACTGCCTCAACACGCTGATCTTGATGCTCTTCCAGTATCGGAAAAGCCGTCTTTCGTGCCTCAGCGGTAACAAAAACCAACATCTTATCAAAGGACTCTTTTTGCAACAAAACCTCAGCAAACGCTCGCCCTGCAACAACGCTGCCATCCATCCAACGATATTGCACCTGCTCTGCATCAGGTTTTATTTTCCCAAGAAAGCAAATCACCTTTCGCATGACTACTCCTCATTCAGCACGCAGTGAACCTGGTAAAAACCCTTCTGTTTGGGATCGGCTTGTACATCCACAACCCGACACAGAACCTTTTTGTCCTCACGCAAATTCTTAGCACCGGGTATGAAAGCGATCGCCTGATCATCTGCCGACAAGCCCGGAATCTCCAACCAGGCCTTGCCCTCATCGAAATACAGCATCGTAGCATGGAAGCGATCACCAGGCTTGGGAATATCCGTAAGATGCGTAAGGATAGGAGAGCCCGACGATGATTGAGATTGGGGCCCGTCATGTGCCGCTGAAGTTGGAGCAGGTGTAGGTTTCGATGTAGGGGCGAGGACAGGAGGGGTAGGTGCAGACACAGTTCGCCTCAGCGGAGCATGCTCCGAGAATTGCGGGGCGCGGTGCTGACTTTGCAAGCCTTTCAACCAATCCACCCGCTCATCCGCGGGCTGCATATGCACTTCCACCCAGCCCAACGGAAGCTTTTGTCCTGTCTGATCCACCACCAGCTTGCGAGATTTTGGCGCATCTGCCGGCCCAAACCATTTTCCACCCAACGTATTGCCAGGACGGCCCAAACCTTGGGTGTTGCGGAAATTCTGACAAATCGCCTCAAAACGCTTATTTCCCAACATACGGGTGATGGTTTTGGCATCGAAGCCGCTGCCATAGCCGATCGGCAACAGAAACGCATTGGGGGGCAGGTTGAGCGCTGTTTGGTGAAGCTGCTGATACCACTCCGCCACAGGCTTTTCAAAGTGCCGATCATAAAAGTCGTATTCCTGCTCAATCAACCTCAGCGCTGCCTCGCGACAATATTGAGCAAGGTATAGCCAATACGGTGCAATCTTTTGGAACCCCAGTACCTCTTGTCGCGCCAAGTACTCCTGCCAAACCATCTGCATCTTGAACTCATAGCCCGGCTGCAAAACCTCCAAGAAGATCGAAGCCGGTTTGGGATTCAAATTGTTCTTTATACCGATCGAAAAAATTTGCACCTGAACAGCTTGCAGCTTTTCAAAAGACACCGGTATATCGCGCACCATCCACAACCGATTGATGTCATAGTTAGGCCATTTTGACTTGGGAGCATTGACTGAAAAATAGCGCGCTTCAAAATCTTGCGAATGGGTTTTGGGCTTTGAGCGTTCCCTAGAGCCCCGCTCAGAATCCCTCTCAAAGTCCCACCGAGACGCAACTTCTTGCAAACCGCTGGAATCCTGAGCAGCGATGCCGCGCAGCAAGGCGCTGCGCAACGCCCCCTTCAGCGACGAGCCAGGGAAGAATGCCCCCAGTCCACCCTGCTGAATGAACGGTAATATCTCTTGGGGTTGTGCTTTGCCCCAAGTGTAAGGAATATTATACAAGGCCCAAGTCTCCCAATCCTTATCAAGCTCGCTTGGCAAACTGCCTTTCTCTAAATCATTAATCAACAGGTTGGCCTTTTTGAGGTTGCCACTTTGCACAACAGATTGAATGAATCTTTCAAGATCCAACACATACAACCGTCCACCTTTCAGCTTCCACTGCATCGGCTGCATCCGTTCTCCGCTGCCAATGTGCACTGGAGAACGAACCTTGATGTGTAAATTATAGGTCGGGAACAATTCTTCAACCATGCTTCCTCCCTTCAAACGGCGCAAGCGGAATTGTCAGGGCCGCCCCGCTTTGAAAAACAGGCCCGCCCTCTTCTTCCGTAACGACTTCTGCCAGACGGCCATAAATTTCTGCCGGTGACAAGGGCAAGATGGAGCCCGGTTCGAACATGCGCACCGCCCGCTTATAGACCGCATCGCTCGCTGTGCCAGCCTTGCCAGGGAACTTATGTTCGCGCTGTGCACGCACCGTCCGAATTCGATACGCAGCGCCTGCATCCTCCACGTGCAACACCTTTCGCTCCTCAGGAGCAGGCAAATAACGGGAGAGCAACATTTGCCGCCCAACTGATTTGGGCACAGGCAATGCCGGCACTGTTTCAAGCACCTCCACACGGAAATGCCCTTTGCCCGTTGTACGGTTTGCCCCAAAGCCAGTATCCGCCAAATAACGCAAAGCCGGATGAATCAGCTGTTCAAATTCGGCTTTTTCGGCACGCAACAAAGCCCATAGCCCAACACCAGGGGCAAAACTAGTTTCGCTCTGATAAAACAGAAGCCCCTCCACCGTTGAACCCCGCACACGATCAATTTGGTTGTGCAAAACCGGCTGACTTGCCATCCAGCGCTCATTCTCGTGATATTTCACCGAACACTTTTTGGCAGTTGGCGGTAAACCGGATTCAAAAACCGCCTCGGACTCATTCTCGTGATATTTCACCGAACACTTTTCGGCAGGCAACACCAACGCACCACCCTGGATAGGAAAGGAGTCTTTCGATTGCAAAACCATTCGGGGGGTCAATTCGCCTTTGAGCAGCAACGTCAAAACACCTTCGCTCAACCAGGAAACCTTATTGAGCTTTTTGGCAAGCGCAACGGCATCGCACAAGGCCTTTTTTGCTCCACCATTACCCACTGCGCTTTGAGCAATTGCTTGAACATCCTCAGAAGACGCCCGGAAATTGATCGGTCGAGGATAGAAATGGACTTTTTGCCCCTCCCGCTGCCAGAAAGGGAATGTTGAACTAAAGGCAAAACGCGGCGCGTTCTGCTGGCTTCGCAGCCAGTCTGCCAGGGCAGGCTTGAGCTTTAGCTCGGCAATGCCCCAACAAACCGCCCCAAACAACGTATCTGAAGACAAAGACGAAGCCAGCGTCCCCAGCGGATGAAAATAAACCGCATAGGTATTCATACCACCTCGCTTTAAATCTTCCATTGAATTTTGTCAAACTCCCGCACAATCTCCTCAAGCGTTTTACCAGGCAAAGCAATTTGAACTTCGCCGACACCCGTTTGATAATACGCTAAAGGCCGACAGGTCAGCTGCAAATTTTGGAACACAACCTGTCCGCTGCCGCGCGAGCCTGCCCCGCCCAAAGCGCTGTGTTCCAACAGCAACATTGCTGAGAACAAAAGCTTGAGCAGGTCGTGATCTTGGGGACCATAGATATCCACAATCAAATTTGTCTCAAAGCGACTGCCAGCCGGAACGCGCTCCAATGGGCGCGGGTTGGCTTCAGAAGTAATCCGGTCGAGTGCATTTTCGGTTTTGACTTCGGTAAAAAGGCCAGGCCCAAGACTCTGTGCCAAACTTTCTTTGGTCTTATTGCTCAAGAAACTATCTCGCACGGTCAGGCGCGACGGGCCACACTCGAACCGAACCTTATCACTTGAGCTGCTTGCGCCATACAACCTGCCCAAAGATTGTGCACGGTCCCAACGTTCGGCTTTTTTGGGGTCACTGGGACGAGGATCTTCCAAATCTTTACATTCATAAGCCGCATACGAATCCTGATGCGAAGAATGTTTACCAATCAGTCCCAAGCTCCATTCGGTCAACGAGCGCAGTTTTCCCTTCAGGCTCGAACCGGGAATATAGGGTTCGCCAGTAATTGGATCTTTGATAACCGGATTGTCCACTCCACCGATTTCCAGCCCGGTTGTACTGCCACCAATGTGCAGGCCGGTTTTGCAGAGCAGGTCAGCCCGAAGAAGATATTTTCCTGAAAATGAAAAAGGGAATTCCATCGCTTCCTCCATTTTGATTGACTTAAGAGATTATGCATTTCTAGCAAACATCTTGTGATAGGCCAGGATGGCCTCCAGAAAATCCACTGCCCGGTCAAAATCATCCTTGTCCCGACACTTTTGAGAGCCAAAGCACAAAGTCATCAGTTCATAGAAGCTATCCGGAATGACTTTGCGCCCCTTTGCATAAGCCAGCATCGGCATCAGCATAGCAATCTTTGAACGATCAAACCCGCTTGTTTCGAATGCCAGCTTGAGGTCTTTGACCTCATGGAAAAAACGGCGCAACTGAGTGGCTTTAAGTTTGTCTTTCATATCGCTAGCAAACCGTTCTGCCAACCCACCCGGCTCAGCAAATTTTTCCGGTTTTAGAGCTTTCATTCCCGGCAACTTGTTAATTTCAGCCCTAATCTCATCCACGACAAAATCTTTTGGGCGATCCTGTGGATTTTGTGGTCGAGTATATCCTTGAGATGGATTTGGTGTCATACGAGTTCACTCCTTTCTGATCATCAAACTAGAAATAGAAACAGGAACAAGAATCGCCATGCCGCGCATGGCTTCCAGCAAATCGGGTTTTAGTTCATCAACCACTTCTTTTTTCATCCTCCGATACAAAATATAATGCAGTCGCGGCGTCCACATCACATTCAAGCCAGAGCTGGTCTTATGCATCCGGAATGTGCGTCCCAATTCAGCAATCATGCCGCGCGGCATCTGCTTGGTCTCAACCAGCTTGACCATCTTTTGGGTCAGTTTCCACATTCGCTCAAAGCTGACCTCTGTCGTCTGCCAGGGCAAGGAAACGTCAAAAACTGTAATCCGATTGCGCCCATTGGATTTGGCCTTTTTCTCCGCCTCATCAACCAGTTCCGAAAACTTGTGCGTCGGATAATCAGGCTTGACCTGCACATAACCAGCAGAAAGAGAAAGGGAAGGGTTCTCACCGGCGTAGCGTTGAAATTCTTTATTCAGCTTCTGTGCCAATTCCAACACCGCATTCCATGGCCCAACAAGGAACAGATCATCACCACCCGAATACATGATGTAAAACTTCTGTCCTTCTCCTGAAACCTGTTCGCAAATTCGGTTCAGATATCCGGCAAAAAACAGATCCAGAGCGTTACTCAACGCGGCAACGCGCGACAACGTCGGTGCAAGATTCTGCGTTGGGTCATTCAGCCCCTCACTCATCACCAAACCAAGGCGGTCTGCATCCGCTTTGAGCACCCCCAAGCGCTTTGCTCCCTGGCTCAGCTCAGTGATTTGCTCGAACGTTGCCACCTGATTGCCGCGGATGGGCGCCGAATTGGCCAGAAAACCGAAGGTTGCCGGTTGATTGGGCACGATAAAATCATCTGTTTCGTTGATATGAACAGTGCGAATCACCTGATTTTGACTTATGGCGGACTTCAATTCAGCCTTGTTCGTGACAATCAAAAGCGCCGAATCAAAAGGTGCGCCCTCAAACCGAACAATTTGATCGGTATGTTCGGCAAAACGGGCCGGTGTCTTAACCCAGACCAGATCAGTTACATAAGGCAAAAACGAACCAATTTGCTCATGCACCCGGCAAAGCGAACAAATGCCAGGATCAGATAAAGGAGTCAGCTGACAGATGCGACAAACATGCCATTGGGTCTCTTGCGGTTCATAAAACGCCTCCTCTTGCAAACGTTCGCTCCACTTTTGTACCTTGTCTTGCTCAAGTTGAGCATCCAGCTTTTGACCAATGGCGCGCATATCCGCAAAATCCTGTGCGCACATCGGCTGCATTGCAATATGCAGCGTCAATTCGCCCTGAAACGTCTTCAGAAGCCAATCCTGCAATTGTTGACGCATCGCCTGCAAAGGCTGAGCCGCCGAGAGCGGTACAATCAGATCAAATCTGCCGCCTCCAACAAACAAAGCACACGTTGCAGGCACCCCCAAGCTGCGCAAAATCCATTCTACGGTCAACTCCACAAGCGCAGAGAGATAGTATGAACGGCCGCGCAAACGCTTGGCAACATGTTCGGTCTCAGAGCCAGGATTGGTGATGCGATAAATGAAATTCTGAATACCCGACATATCTCCGCGTACCAAAAGAGCCACCGGAGCATTCTCATCAGCACCACCATCCCATCCATCTGCTGCCAGGCAAGCTGCAATTGCCGAAGTCAACCGTAAATGTTCATACAAGGGCAAATCAGGAAACGTTCGCCGTTCTTTGACCGGCTCCCAGGGCGTTGCACTTGGCACGCACCACAGATATTTGCGCAAGATAGAAGTCAGCGTCAAATAGTATGCTTCCGCCTCCATTTGATCCCAATCGGGAGTTTGCTTCTTCCACGCTTTCATCTCATCCAGGAAACACGTCAACAGGTTTTCATACCATCGTTCTATCACATCCACGCCCGGATCGGTAATGGGGAAAACGGCCTCCTGCGAAATGGACAGAGGACGCAACGGATAGAAAAGATCCTTTTTTTGTGCGCCATCCGTTTTGGGTGACCCATCCTGCAGTTGAACGCTGGTCAAAATTGGCCGCAAAAGCGTTTTAGACGGAGCACTCTTGTCTTGCTGACCTTGCCTCCGTTCACCTGCGGCCAGATGATCCGCTCGTTGAATCAGACGACTGAGGGCATGATCCTGCGGAGCATGATGATAAGCGATTCCTTCCAGTGCAGCTTTCCAGCGAGCTGGAAGAAATTGGCCCGCAAAATCTTTTGAAGCCAGCGCGTGCTGATAGCGAAAGCTTTTTTCGGCTTCCTGGTTCCAAATCTCCGATTGCAGAACCCCCGCACGCATGGTTAACTTCCCCACATCGTGCAACAACCCCGCCAATGCGGCCAAAACAACTTCTTCCTTCATGCAACCTCCTTTCCAAATGATACGGCAACTGCCCGAGGGTGCCAGCGGCGCATCTCCCCTTCATGCGCCACCCTCGGGCCGAAGTCGTCACCAATCCACGTGTCTTGCTGCTTCATTATCACCCACTTCCTTTCACCTGTCATGCCAACCAACCATGATCTTTCTCACAACTTTTTGGGATGACGACTCCCCCAAGACATGCTACACTTTCTTAAGCCCGGCCAAAAACGGGCCAAACTTCCGCCGCAAGAAAGGCGTATCCACATCCTCAAACTGCAACTCCTCCCACGCTGCCTGACAGCGCTCCACGATCACCCGCCGGTGCGTATCCACCGTGCTACGGGCGATGTGCAACTGTTTGGCAATTGCGCTGCGATCCAAATCTTGGGCCAAACAAGTCAGCACCTCCTGTTGGCGCGGCGTCAGCTCCTGCCACACCGCCCGGCAGCGCGCCTCATCCGCCTCATCCAATGCCTGCCCGGCCAACCGCAACTGCTGCGAAGGCGGCGGTTGCAAAGCCCCGGTCAATCCGGGCGCATAAGCCGAAAGCGATGCAAACGGCATCTCAATCAGCTGCACGGTGCCGGGGGGCACATGCATCAAACGACCCTCATGCGCCTGCTCCGTCCAATCGGGCGGCGTGTAAATGTGCCAAACCCGATCGGTAGGGCGCAAGTAACACATTGCCGCTTCCAGGGCCAGCAAGGCCAGCAAACGCCGTCCGCCGCTCAGGCTCAGGTGCACCCGCTGCCCCTGTTTCTTCAGGTCGCTCAACAATTGCTGAAACGTCGCATGAACCACATCCACCTGCTGCGGCTGAAACACCTCCGCCCCCTCCAGGCGAATCGGCAAGCCACGCAAATGCAGCGCAAGCCCGGCATAGCGATCTCCGGCAAACTCGGCTGCCAGCAGTTGATACGCCCGCAGGTAGCGCGGATTGCTCGCCAGGTACACGACCACCACCTGCGTAATCGTCTCACCGCGTTGCAACAGCGCGTCCAGCGTAAACGTCACAATTTGCGGTTGACCGCCCAAGGTTGCTACCAGTGTTGTTTGATGGCTCATCCCTGTAAAGACACCTCCCGATGAAAAACCCGCTTAACATCAACCTCTTACCCGCCATTGTCGTTGCCGGACCGCCGCACAGCGGAAAATCGGTGCTGACCTATTTGCTGACCACCGCACTGACACAGCAAGGCGTCCTACACTACCTGTTGCGCGCTGTTCCCGATGGCGAGGGAAACTGGTTCCTCAACAACGCCGCACCAGAGGTTTGGGAAATGCGCCTGCATCACAAAACTGCATATTCCGATCAGTTCGTGCAACATATGCTGACGGCACTGCAACAGCGCACTTTACCCCTGCTTGTAGACGTGGGCGGGCGCCCCACCCCCAAGCAACTACAACTTTTTGAAGCTTGTTCTCATTGTATACTGCTCTACAAAACCACGCAAGAGAAAAACGAGTGGGAAAATTTGCTGCAACGCCTGAACCTGCTGCCAATCGCCTTGCTGCATTCAGACCTGAACGGGCAAGACTGCGTGCAAGAGCAAAACGGCGTGTTGTATGGCAGCATCGCCGGCCTGGAGCGCGACCCGGCGCAGCGGCGCAGCGGCGCAGCCTTCACCGCTCTGCTCGAGCGGGTGAGCGGTATCTTTGCCTATGACCCAAACGAACTTTCCACGCTGCACTTTGCCCAGGCCAGGCTGCCGCTGTTGCAGGAGCGCGAGATCGGCCAAACCCTGGGGCTGCCCGGGCCTGAGCCGCGTTGGCAACCCGCTGACCTGGCACGCCTCCCCTGGAGCAGCCTGCGCAACTCAACCGGCTGGGCACTGTATGGGCGCGGGCCTGTCTGGCTAGCTGCTGCCCTGGCCGGTCACATTGCCCCGCAGCCATTGGATATTTTCGATGTGCGCTTCGGCTGGATCCGCGCCAATCAACTCGGTCGCCGCGCCAACGCAGCGCTGCGCTATCAGGTGCAACAGCAGCCGGAGATGCTGCGCGTGGAAGCCACCCTGCCCCACAGCGTGTTTGAGCCGCGTCAGTTTTACCTGCCGACATTGCCGCCCCTTGAAGCACAACAAGGCCTGCTGCTCAGCGGCAAGCTGCCACGCTGGGCCTTTGCCGCGCTGGTGAGGCAGCTCTGGCCGCGTGGCTACGCCTGGATTGCCATCCAGGATATGACGCTCAACCGCGCCGTCGTCGTTTGCAGCAGAGACCCGGCCCACCCGGTCGGACAAACAATATAGAAACAGAAAGGAAGTTTGCATGAGAACCATTACCCGCATCACAGCTGTCGTGTTTTTGTTGGCAGGAGCCTTGATGATCCTCGCCGGCATCCTCTTCGCACTATTTGGCGGCAGCCTCCTCAAAGATACAGTCAACGAGGTTTTGCCCAACTTTTCACTGATCCTGTTGTTGGGGCGCAGCGTCTTGGGCGCGGCGATTGCAATTCAGGCGCTGCCGCTGATCGCCCTGGGCGAAGGTTTGTGGATGATCAGCGCACTGGATGAGAAACTGGAGCGCAACAACCGCTTTCTTTCTGCCCTGGGCCGGCGACTGGGGTAGCAAGCCATCCCAAACTCATTCCAAACACAATTTAAAATCATTGATGGCGAGGTCGTGCCCTTAAATGGGAGATCTTAGACTTCAGGGGAGATGTCTGCTCTGTTTTGCGGATCACAAAACCCACCCACCAAACAAACACAAAAGCGCCCGCAATAAATAACAGCCAACAAAACCAAGCCCACTCAGACTTATCAGAAAGATTTCGTAGATTTCGTAGACATAGCCAACACGGGAACAACAAAACACTGATCAGGATCATGAGCAACCTACAAACAGGCTTTCCACAATAACTCTTTATAAACTTCCAGAATTTATTTTTCTTCGCATCAGAAGATGAATCTTGCCGAACATTAGTCTTATCAGTCACGCCCAAGGACGTGTCCTCAAAAGACCATGCAACAGCCAAAGCCAGGGCAACCAACAAGCCATTTGAAAGCGGCGGCAACAGCAGCACTTTCACAATCCCCATCACAAACACAGCAATTGGGTCTATTCTAACCGATGCAAATGTTATGCTATCAACAGCCTTCTTTGTTATGCTATCAACAGCCTTCTTTGTTATGCTATCAACAGCCTTCTTCCGCGAATCAGTTTGAGAACTCTCCTGCTTTGTGTAAACAGATAAAACAAC
>ENA-UOYA01002669-UOYA01002669.1-activated-sludge-metagenome-genome-assembly--contig:-NODE-2669-length-16971-cov-6.691239_pt1 | contig 16971 bp, 12 predicted proteins | sample MGYA00238163_ERZ764804 | MGnify/ENA primary metagenome ERZ764804 (study PRJEB28919, sample SAMN05720223) | activated sludge metagenome | isolation source: Anaerobic digester | place: Hong Kong... | reverse complement strand
ACCGAAATCATGGAGACGCCCAAAGAGGCGCACTGAGCAGACAACAAATCTGGAGAGGACTGGAGACAACATGACCTACGAAACGATCACCGTTGACGTCACCGACAAGATTGCCACCATCACGCTCAACCGCCCGGACCGGATGAACGCGTGCAGCCTCGACATGGCGGGCGAAATCAACGACGCGCTGTCTTCGCTCACCGATGCACGCTGCCTCATCATCACCGGCGCTGGCCGTGGTTTCTGCTCGGGTGCTGATCTTCAGGCGCGCGGCGGCAAGTCCATCTCCGGCGGCGAGGGCAGCTATATCGCGCTGACCCGCCATTATAACCCGCTGATGATGAACCTTGCCCGGCTCAACATCCCGGTCATTACCGCCGTCAACGGCGCGGCAGCGGGCGTTGGCTGCTCGATCGGCCTGTGCGGCGATTTCGTGATCGCAGGCAAGAGCGGCTATTTCCTCCAGGCCTTCGTCAACATCGGCCTTGTGCCCGATGGCGGCGCAAGCTGGATGCTCCCGCGCCTCGTCGGCAAGGCCCGCGCGACCGAAATGATGATGCTCGGTGAAAAGATCAGCGCGGAAAAGGCGCTTGATTGGGGCATGATCTACAAGGTCGTGGAAGATGCGGACCTGCTCGCCGAAGCCCGCGCGCTGGCGACCCGCCTCGCGAACGGCCCGACGCTCGCTTATGCGACCATGCGCCGGAACATCCTTGTGGCAATGGAAAACAGCTATTCCGAACAGCTCCTTGCCGAAGCCGAAGGCCAGCGCATTGCGGGCTCTTCTGAAGACGCGGCCGAAGGCGGCATGGCGTTCCTCCAGAAGCGCAAGCCGGAATTCAAGGGACGGTAAATTCAACATCCTCTCCCGCTTGCGGGAGAGGATACGTAGCCTTGCCGCCGCGCGGCTAGGCGAAGTTGGAGAGGGCAGGGGCGCAGGCCCTCTCCGCTGCGACTAAATTCGCTGCGCTCATCAAGTCTCGCTCCTCTCCCGCTTGCGGGAGAGGTTAAGGTGGAAAGTAAAATGGCAAAAATCGAAGACTGGCAGGCCGCAGCGGCCAAGGAAGTGAAGGGCAAGGATCTGACATGGCAAACGCCCGAGGGCATTGCCGTGAAGCCGCTCTACACTGCCGAGGACGTGACGGAAGACCCCGGCCTGCCGGGCTTTGCGCCGTTCACGCGCGGCGTGCGCGCCTCGATGTATGCGGGGCGTCCGTGGACGGTCCGCCAATATGCGGGCTTTTCAACCGCCGAGGAATCGAACGCCTTTTATCGCCGCAACCTCGCAGCGGGGCAGAAGGGGCTTTCGGTCGCCTTCGATCTTGCGACGCACCGCGGTTATGACTCGGATCACCCCCGCGTTGTCGGTGATGTCGGCAAGGCGGGCGTCGCCATCGACAGCGTCGAGGACATGAAGATTCTGTTCGACGGAATTCCGCTGGACGAAATGTCGGTCTCGATGACGATGAACGGCGCGGTCATCCCGATCCTCGCTTTCTTCATCGTCGCGGGCGAAGAGCAGGGCGTGCCAGTCGGAAAGCTCGACGGGACCATCCAGAACGACATCCTCAAGGAGTTCATGGTCCGCAACACCTATATCTATCCGCCCGAGCCCTCGATGCGGATCATTTCAGACATCTTTGCATATACCAGCCAGAAGATGCCGAAATTCAACAGCATTTCCATTTCCGGCTACCATATGCAGGAAGCGGGCGCGACACAGGTGCAGGAACTGGCCTTCACCATCGCGGATGGCATGGAATATGTGAAATATGGCATGGCTTCGGGCCTCGACATCGACAAGTTCGCAGGCCGTCTCAGCTTCTTCTTCGCCATCGGCATGAACTTCTTCATGGAAGTGGCAAAGCTGCGCGCCGCGCGCGTGCTGTGGCACCGCGTGATGACCAAGCTCGGCGCGCAGGACGAACGCTCCAAGATGCTGCGCACGCACTGCCAGACTTCGGGCGTGTCGCTCACCGAGCAGGACCCGTATAACAACGTCATCCGCACCACCATCGAGGCGATGGCAGCGATGCTGGGCGGCACCCAGTCGCTCCACACCAACGCGCTTGACGAAGCAATTGCACTGCCGACCGACTTTTCGGCCCGCATCGCGCGCAACACGCAAATCGTCATCCAGGAAGAAACGGGGATGACCAAGGTGGTCGATCCGCTGGGTGGCAGCTATTATATCGAAAGCCTGACGCAGGAACTGGTCGACAAGGCATGGGAAATCATCGAGCGCGTTGAGGCCGAAGGCGGCATGGCCAAGGCCGTGGCGGCTGGCTGGCCCAAGGCGATGATCGAGGAAGCCGCCGCTGCCCGTCAGGCACGCGTGGACCGTGGCGATGACGTGATCGTTGGCGTCAACAAATATCGCCTCGCCAATGAAGATCTGCTCGAAACGCTCGAAGTCGATAACGCCGCCGTCCGCGAGGCACAGATCGCGCGGATCAACAAGGTCAAAGCTGCCCGCGACGAGGCTGCCTGTCAGGCTGCATTGAAGGCACTGACCGAAGGCACGAAGTCGGGCGGGAACCTGCTCGAACTCGCCGTCGTGGCCGCCCGCGCCCGTGCGACGCTCGGTGAAATCTCCTCGGCGATGGAAGCAGAATTCGGCCGCTATGGAACGACGCCGACCCCGGTCAAGGGCGTCTATGGCGCGCCTTATGAAGGCGACAGCCGCTGGGCACAGGTGGTTGATGGCGTGGACGCCGTCACCCGTCGCCTTGGCCGCAAACCGAAGCTCCTCGTCGCCAAGATGGGGCAGGACGGGCATGATCGCGGTGCAAACGTCATCGCCTCGGCCTTTTCCGATATGGGCTTTGATGTCGTGTCCGGCCCGCTCTTCCAGACCCCGGATGAAACCGTCGTCCTCGCGCTGACTTCAGGCGTTGATGTGGTTGGCGCATCCAGCCTTGCGGCGGGCCACAAGACGCTCATTCCCGAGTTGATCAGCCTGCTGAAGAAGGAAGGCCGCAGCGACATCAAGGTCATCGCCGGGGGCGTCATCCCGCCGCAGGACTATGATTTCCTCCGCGATGCAGGTGTGCAGGGCATTTATGGCCCCGGCTCGAACGTTGTCGAATGCGCAGCCGATGTGTTGCGCCTGCTGGGGCACAATATGCCGCCGGTGGGGGAGTAAAATTTCAACCCGTCATTCCCGCGAAGGCGGGAATCCATCACCACGGAAGTTTGGCGGGACACATTGATGCTTATGGATCCCCGCCTTCGCGGGGATGATGAATTGAGGAAATTGGAACGGACATGTTCAAGAAAATCCTGATCGCAAACCGTGGCGAAATCGCCCGTCGTGTCATCAAGACCGCCCGTCGCATGGGCATCAAGACGGTGGCCGTCTATTCGGACGCCGATGCGCGCGCGCCGTTCGTGCTCGATGCTGACGAGGCCGTCCACATCGGCCCGTCGCCAGCCGCGCAATCTTATCTGATTGCGGACAAGATCATCGCGGCGTGCAAGGCAACGGGCGCCGAAGCCGTGCATCCGGGCTATGGCTTCCTTTCGGAACGCACCAGCTTTGCCGAACAGTTGAAGGCAGAAGGCATCGCTTTCATCGGCCCGCCGGTGAACGCGATTGCCGCCATGGGCGACAAGATCGAGTCCAAGAAGCTGGCGATGGAAGCGGGCGTTAATGTCGTCCCTGGCTTCGTCGGCGAGATCGAGGACACCGAGCACGCCGTGCGCATCTCGAACGAGATCGGCTATCCGGTGATGATGAAGGCCTCGGCCGGCGGCGGCGGCAAGGGCATGCGCCTTGCCTATAGCGAGCAGGACGTGCGCGAGAATTTCGAGAGCGTGAAGCGCGAAGGGCTGAACAGCTTTGGCGATGACCGCGTTTTCATCGAAAAGTTCATCCTCAATCCGCGCCACATCGAAATCCAGATTCTGGGCGATCAGCACGGCAACATCCTGTATCTCAACGAGCGCGAATGCTCGATCCAACGCCGCCACCAGAAGGTTGTGGAAGAAGCGCCGTCGCCCTTCGTCACGCCCAAGATGCGCAAGGCGATGGGCGAACAGTGCGTCGCGCTGGCTCGCGCGGTTGGCTATTATTCGGCAGGCACGGTGGAACTCATCGTCTCGGGCGCTGACCCGACGGGCGAGAGCTTCTACTTCCTTGAAATGAATACCCGCCTTCAGGTGGAACACCCCGTGACCGAAGCGATCACCGGCATCGATCTTGTCGAGCAGATGATCCGCGTCGCCTATGGCGAAAAGCTCGCCATGACGCAGGATGACATTGGCATTGATGGCTGGGCGATTGAAAACCGCGTCTATGCCGAAGACCCGTATCGCGGCTTCCTGCCCTCCACGGGCCGCATCTCGCGTTACAAGCCGCCGGTCGAAGGCTGGGCGGGCGACATTCGCGGCGTCGATGGCATCCGCGTGGACGATGGCGTGGCCGATGGCGGCGAAGTCTCGATGTTCTATGATCCGATGATCGCCAAGCTCATTACCTGGGGCAAAACGCGCGACGAAGCGGCAGACCTACAGGTGGCCGCCCTCGACAAGTTTGAGCTGGAAGGCCTTGGCCACAATATCGACTTCCTTTCGGCGATCATGCAGCATCCGCGCTTCCGCTCGGGCGAACTGACGACGGGCTTCATCGCGGAAGAATATCCCGATGGTTTCTCGGGCGCTGCCACTTCGGACGAGCTGCTGCGCGTTCTGGCAGGCATTGCGGGCTTTGCCGCCTGTGCCAATGCAGACCGTGCACGTCAGGTGGATGGCCAGCTTGGCGATCCGCTTGATCCCCCGGCGGAATGGAATGTCCGCGTCGGCGGTGCATCGCATCATGTCGACGTCAGCGAAGATGCCGTCATTGTTGATGGCACCCCGCTCGACATCGGCATGGAATATACGCCCGGTGATCGCCTGATCGTCGCCGAAATTGATGGCCGCGAGCTTGCGGTGAAGATGAGCAAGACGCGCACGGGCTTCCGCCTGACGACGCGCGGTGCCTCGCATGATGCCATCTGCCTGCCCGCGAACATTGCGCCGCTCGCCGCGCACATGATCGAAAAGGTGCCGCCGGATCTTTCGAAATATCTCCTCTGCCCGATGCCGGGTCTCGTCACCGCGATCCACGTATCGGCGGGCGACAAGGTCGAAGCCGGTCAGCCGCTCGCGGTGGTGGAAGCCATGAAGATGGAAAACATCCTGCGCGCCGAAAAGGCCGGAGTGGTGATGACCGTCCACGCCACCGCAGGCGAAAGCCTCGCGGTCGATGCGATCATTCTGGAAATGGAGTGAGGCTGGGAAGGGGTGAGGGTGCGCCTCACTCCTTCACCCTTTAGGCCTCCACCAGCGCCACGGCCCTTATCCAGCCTGCGCTCGCGCGCTCAATCTTGACCGGAAAGCAGCTCAGCGTGAAGCCGTGCGCGGGCAGGGCGGCAAGGTTGGTGAGCTTTTCGATCTGATAATAGGGCCGGACGCGTCCGGCCTTATGGCCTTCCCAGATGATCGACGGATCATGCGTTTCGGCCCAGCGCTTGGCGGTGTGGCTGAAGGGGGCATCCCAACTCCACGCATCCGTGCCGACGACCTGAACGCCACGCTCGGTGAGCCAGAGCGTCGCTTCCGCACCAAGGCCGCAGCCCTGATCCACGAAATTGTCGGTGCCATAGACTGCGCCGGACTGAACCAGCACGATATCGAGCGGCTGGAGCACATGGCCGATCCGCGCCAGCTCCGCCTCCACTTCCGTCGCGCTGACGACATGGCCGTGCGGGCGATCCGAAAAGTCGAGCTTCACACCCGGACGGAAGAACAGATCAAGCGGCGCTTCGTCAATCGACGGGGCAGGCGTGCGCCCCTCATCGGTTGTCGAATGATAATGCCAAGGCGCGTCCATATGCGTGCCATTGTGCGTGGCGAGCGTCAGGAACTCGACCGCCCAGCCTTCGCCATCGGGCAAATCCTCACGCTTCAGGCCCGGAAAGAAGGCCGCAATCTGCTCCCACGTGTTTTCATGCGTCATATACGTCACTTGCGGACGCATGACCGGCGGGTCCGACACGACATCGTTGGTGATCGGGATCGAGAGATCAATGAAGCGCGTCATGCCGGGCCTTTCGGTCAGAAGGAGAGGGCAACCTCCGCATGGTCAAGCACCATGTGCGCGGAACGCTCTGCCATGGCGAGGAACATGGAGTCACCGCGGTCGGTCTGCACGACGACCATGGAGGCCGTGACGCCCATCATCATCCCCGAGAAGGACGATCCGCGATAGGTGTCCCACTGGCCTGCAAGATCAGCCTCTGTCACGCCGTGGCGCGCAAGCCCCTGCTGGTAGCGCGTCAACAGCCCACGCTCCTCGGCCTTGCGGGTTTCCGGGTCCATTGCGGTGCCGAGATAATAGGCGATGTCCGAAGCGCCTTCGCCCACGCCCACGGTCTGCCAGTCCACGATGACAATCGGCTTTTCGGGATCATCCATGCAGTAGAGCATGTTGTCAGGCCGGAAGTCATTGTGCGTCAGGCAGCGCGGGCCGGAGCGGGCTTCGGTCCAGCGCTTGATGTTGCCGAAATAGGCATCGCCAACCTTGCGCATGGGTGCCGTCACCCGGTCCTTGTACCGGTCGCAAAAGGCTGGCCAGAACATCGTGTAGAGTTCTTCGCTGTCAATCTGCGGGGGCACGGCCTTGGTGCCGTTGAGCCAGTCGAGCGTGTCGAGCATGGGATCACCCCACCAGGCCGCGTGGATGGAGGCAGCCGCATCCATCGAGAGCTGCGCCTCCTCGCGCGTCGGCACGAGAAGCTGGTTGCCCTGCACATGGCGCGGCAGATCATGCATCACCAAAGCGAAGTCATGGCTCTCGTCATCAAAGGCAATGTAGAGATGGCTGGGCACCGCCATGGGCCGCTTGCCCGCGAAATTCTGGTAGAAGCGGCTCTCGCGGATATAGGTCATGTGCGACTTGCCCGTCGCTTTGCTGAGCGGGTCGTTCGACGGGAACTTGCCGACGATGGTCGGCGGAGCCCCTTTCGGATCGCCCGCATAGGTCAGCTTGAGCCGATAGGTCGCGCCGACCTGCCCGGTGCCAATCGGCCCGGCGTCAACGGCAGACACCGTCACGTCATAGCCATTGGCGCGCAGACAATTCGAGACCCATTCGGGCGTCATGTCGGCGATGGTGGGGACGACCTCAGTCATTGAAGATGCTCTTCAGGCCCAAGGGCTCATATGCACCGAGGATAAGCTGTTCCAGAACGCCGGTGCCAGTGCGCTGCTGGTTGCCCAGCGTCATGGTGACGCGCGAAATCGCCTGAATGTGGAGATGGTCCGCACGGCCCGGCTCAATCGCCGTCAGGTCGATATCCTCTCGCTCCACGGCCAGTTCGCCTTTCCAGCCGCCATGCGTCCATTCCGGATGACCATAACCAATGCCGCGCATCAGGAAGGGAACACCGGGCTCAAAGGTCGCTTCAATCTTGCGGCCATCGGGCAGTTCGGCGGCGAGCGTCGCGGTCGTCGCGTGGCGCCAGCCGGGCTTGAGCTCCGTCTTCATGTGGCAGGCTTCGCTCTCGGCCATTTCATTGGGACCAGCGCCATCCGGGCACCACACGGCGCGCGTATTCCAAGGGCGGCCATGCTGATCGTCATTCACATGGAAATAGAGCGCGCCATCGTCAAAATTGACCGGGCTCCACAGCCAGTAGAATTGCGGCAGCACCTGCGGCACCGTCGGCTGCGGGTCGCTCGCGCCAATCGGGCGGATGCCCCAGCTCCGGTCGCGCGTGCCGACTGCGCCCGACACGTCGTGGCGCACGCCATCGACTTCGATCCAGCCCTGCCAATGGCCGTTCTGGGTGAGGCGGGTATAGTCCATGAACGTGCGCGGGCCGATGCGGCGCATGAAGCGCGGCTCTTCCAGCGGGAAGGCGCGGCCGGTGAAGGTGAGGTCTGCCGAAATGCCTTCATGATTGTCCACGATGACGCGCAGGCTCTTGAGCGGCTCGATCACTTCGATGGTGATCGGCCCGACGTGCAGGTCCATGCGCTCCATGCCCAAGAGGCGCGAGGCGTGGACGCAGTGCTGCGTATTGCCGCGAATGCAGGAGAAGTGCGCGTCCGCAACGTTCAGGTGCGGATAAACGCCAAAAGCGACCGCGAAAAAGTCGCTGCCATCCTCCTTGTAGCCGTTGAAGAAATAACGGTCGTAGAAATTCCGGTCGGTGCCTGAAAAGGCAATCGGTTCGGGTGTCTGGTGAATGGGATATTCGTCGCCCTTGGTCAGCATCAGCCTTGTACCTCTCTCTTTATTTCATCCGTGTGCTGCCCGAGCGTCGGCGCAAAACCGATCTTGCGGCCCGGATCAGCCGAATAGCGAACCGGTGGCGTCATCTGGCGGATGGTGCCCTCGGTCGGGTGTTCGAGCATCTGGAAAAAGCCAGTGGCAGTCAGATGTTCATTGTGAATGACATCAGCCAGATCGGCGACGGGCATCACGGGAAAATCATTCTCGGTCAGGATCGCAATCCACTCCGCGCTCGTCTTGGCGGGGGTTTTCTCGCCAATGCGCCCGTAGATTGGCGTCATGTTCTGGAAGCGGCCCATCGGCGTGTTGAACGGCTCATTCTCCAGGAACGCGCTGTCATCAAGCAACTCGAACAGCCGGATGATCTTGGCGTCGGTATAGGGCACGATCACGATGTGCCCGTCTGCGGTCGGGAAAGGCTGGCGCTTGGGGTCCAACTGGCGCGGATAGCCGGGAGGGCCAAGCGGCGGCTCAAACACCTGATCCTGAATATGCTCGGTCAGCATGAAATTGGTGAAGCAATCGAGCATCGGCACTTCGACATGCTGACCTTCGCCCGTGCGCAATTTGTGGACGAGTGCTGCCAGCAGAGCCTGCGCGCCATAGGTGCCCGAAACCTTGTCCGCGATCAGTGAAGGCAGATAGCGCGGGGCCGGGTTTCCATCGACCTTGGGGAGGAGTGAGGTGGTGCCGGTCGCCGCCTGAATGACGTCGTCATAGGCCGGCCAATCGGCCCAAGGCCCATCCTGACTGAAGCCCGCAAAATGCGCGTAGATGATGTCGGGCTTGATGGCCTTCACATCCTCATAGCCAAAGCCCAGCCGCCCGATTGCCTTGGCACGGACATTGTGAACAAACACGTCTGCCGTTGCGAGCAGCTTGCGCAGAACCTCGGCATCGTCGGGGTTCTTCAGATCAAGAACGACAGAGCGCTTGCCCCGGTTCACCGTCATGTGCGTGCCGCCCATATAGGGCGTGTTCTTGAATGCCCCCATATAGCGCGGCGTGTCACCAGTGGGGCTTTCGATCTTGATGACATCCGCCCCCAGATCAGCCAGCATCTGAGTGGCATAGGGGCCAAAGATCACGGTCGTGAGATCGACGATGCGGATGCCTTCAAGCATCTTCATGGAAATGATTGTCCTTGCTTATGACTGTGATCAGGCGGCCTGTGCGCCGCGAACGAGCCTGCCGGGCCGCGCGCCCGTTGACTGGTCATTGCGGCGGATGATCGTTCCGGAAACAATCGTCGCGTCATAGCCAGTTGCCTTCTGGTCGAGGCGACGACCGCCTGCCGGAAGATCATGCGCAATATAGGGCAGGTGCAGACGCAGCCGGTCCATGTCGATCACATTGATGTCGGCCTTCGCGCCCACACGCAGCACACCGCGATCATTGAGGCCCACCGCGCGCGCCGCCTTTGCCGAGAGCATGTGAACGGCCCGCGCAAGGTCGATCCGGTTTTCAGCGGCATCGCGCACCCAATGCGTCAGCAGGAAGGTGGAATAGCTCGCATCGCAAATCGCGCCATAATGCGCGCCACCATCACCCAGCGCAGGCACACAATCTGGATGCATCAGCATGTCGTGCGCGGCATCAAGGCGACCATTTTCGTAATTGCCCAGCGCTGCAAGGAAGAGCCCCTTGCCGTCGGTTTCCAGGAAGCGATCATAGACGACTTCCTCAGGCGTCACGCCGCGTGCTGCCGCGATTGCCTCAAAGCTTTCTTCGGGTGAAGGCGCATAATTCGGCGGATCATTGAGCGCGTACATCCAACGCCAGTTGCGGCCCAACGTGTTGAAAGGGTGGCCGGGCTCCGGCGTTTCGGTGAGCAGCGCCTTGCGCGTTTCGGGATCGCGCATCGCAGCGACCTTCTGATCGAGCGGAAGCGCCGCGATCTTCTGATAGCTCGGGCACAGGATGAAAGGATGGACCGAAAGCTCCAGCCCACCGATGAGGCCGATAGGGCGCGGCATGATCTGGGCCGTTACATGCCCGCCTTCCGCCTTGGAGCGTTCCATCATGTCGAGCACCGCGCGCCAGCGGGGCGGGCCTTCATTGCCCGAAGCGAGCGTGAAAGTGGCCGGACGCCCGCTCGACTTCATCAGTTCGTCGATGATGGGATATTCATTGTCCCAGCCGACAAAGGCATCAAGGACGATCTGGAGCGTGCCGGTTCCGGCATCGGTCATGCCGCCGCAGATTTCCCGCAACTCACGGACATCCGCCTCAAAGGTCGGGATGCTGCCGCCATCGGCGGTCTTGTGAATCGAGAGGCGCGACGTTGCAAAGCCAAGCGCGCCTGCGTCCATCGCCTCCTTGGAAAGCGCGCGCATACGGGAAAGGTCATCGTCATTGGCGGGCTCGCGGTTCGCGCCGCGCGCGCCCATCGCGTATACGCGCAGCGGCGAGTGCGGGAGGTAGGCCGCAACGTCGATGTCGCGCTTTCCGGCGTCAACGGCATCGAGATATTCGGGGAACGTCTCCCAGTTCCACGGCAGGCCTTCCGTCATCACCACGCCGGGGATGTCTTCCACGCCCTCCATCACGTTGATGAGCATGTCATGGTCTTCCTGGCGGCAGGGTGCAAAGCCAACACCGCAATTGCCCATGATCGCCGTCGTCACGCCATGCGAGGAGGAGGGCGACATTTCTTCCGACCAGATGGCCTGACCGTCATAGTGCGTGTGCACATCGACAAAACCCGGCGTCACGATGCGCCCCTTGGCGTCGATTTCCTCGCGGCCAGAACCTTCAAATGATCCTATGGCGGCAATCCGTCCATCTTTCACGGCGATGTCGCCATCGCGCAACGCGCCACCCGTGCCGTCGGCAATCGTGCCATTCCTGATGACCAGGTCGAAGTCTTGCGACATTCCAGCTCCTATGTATTGCGCGGGGTGAATATGCCTGTCAGTTCATCTTGCACTTTCGCGCGGTTGACGTTCACGTCAAGATAAAAGCACATCGATTCGACAGGAGAGTGAAATGAAAGCCATCCAGATCCAGCACCCCGCATCGCTCGACACTCTCAAACTGGTGGACCTGCCAGAACCCCCCGCGCCCGGACTCGGTGAAATCAAGGTTCGCCTGCGCGCAAGCTCACTCAACTATCATGACTTTGCCGTCGTCACGGGCATGATCCCGGCTGCCGATGGCCGCATTCCCATGTCGGATGGCGCGGGCGAAGTTCTGGCCGTTGGTGAGGGTGTGACCGAATACGCCGTGGGCGACCATGTCGTGACCACCTTCTTTCCCGAATGGCTCGATGGAACGCCGCCCAATACTGCCTTCACCGGTGTGCCCGGCGACGGCATTGACGGCTATGCCCGCGAGATCGTGACGGCACCAACGACCTCGTTCACCCGCGTTCCCAAGGGCTATAGCGATGCCGAAGCGGCAACGCTGACCTGCGCCGGACTGACCGCATGGCGCGCACTCGTCGTCGATGGCCAGATCAAGGCTGGCGCTCGCGTTCTCGTGCAAGGCACAGGCGGTGTTTCGGTGTTCGCACTTCAATTTGCCAAGGCGATGGGCGCGACCGTGATCGCCACCTCGTCATCAAACGAAAAGCTGGCACGCATGAAGGCGCTCGGGGCTGACCATCTCATCAACTATAAGGAAACGCCCGATTGGGGTACCAAGGTGCTCGAAATTACCGGTGGTCGCGGCGTTGATCACGTCGTGGAAGTCGGCGGTTCGGGCACGCTCGACCAATCAATGATCGCCGCGAAAAATGGCGGCCATGTCGCGCTCATCGGCGTGCTTGCAGGCTTTGCCGGCCCTGTGATGACGGCCACGTTGATGGCCAAGCAGCTGCGCGTGATCGGCCTGACGGTCGGCAGCCGCCAGCATCAACTCGACATGATCGACGCGATTGAAGCCAATGACATCAAGCCGGTGCTCGACAAGCACTTCCCGCTTGCGCAGCTTGGTGACGCATTCCGCCATCAGGCGGCCAATGCGCACTTCGGCAAGATCATCGTCGATATCTAGGTTTCGCAATCCAGCTCGCGCAGGGCCTTGGCGCGGATCATCTGCCGGAGGTAGGTGACCGCGTCGGGCAGGCCCTTGATGGGTCGCGAGACGGTCTGCCCCCGTTGCGGGATCACCTTGTCAAAATTGGCGAGTGCCCAGGGGTTCGCCGTCACGATCCGCCCACGACGCAGATCGGACGCGGAAAAAACACCCACGACCTCACCCTCGGAATTGAGCGTCGGGCCGCCGCTCATGCCGCTCAACTCATCCGTGCCACCGGGCATGCTGCCGCTTTCCACCCAGAGCAGAACCGGCTGGTTGGCATATGGCCGGAACCCCTGCCGCGCGGTCGCGCTTCCCATGAGTTTCACCGAAACGGCATATTCGCCACCCTGCGGAAAGCCGAACAGGTAGGCGGTATCCCCAACCGCCGGAGGCGCTTTGGCAAAGCGGAAATGGGGCGCACTCGTCGGCGCAGGCTCCGGACGATGGCAACATCATCTTCCTGACTGACCAGAAGCTCTTCAAGGTCAGTGTCGTCGGACGGGCTCGAAAGCCGGCCTGAATTGCAATTCTCGATGACATGCCGCGCCGTCATCCAGCGCGTGCCGACCGATATGCTGAAGGCAGTGCCCTGCACATCCCGATACCGGGGCAGGGGCTCAATCTCGATCAAGGCCCCGGTGCTGCGCGGCGCAGGGCTGGGCCGACGCACCGTGCCGCCCGCCGCGTAAGACATTTTCTGGGGAAAGACCGTTTGTGGTTCAACCGCCAAGGCGAGCAGTATGAGACCAGAAGATGCAGAGATCATCCAGATGTTGAGGCGCTCACGCATCGTCTAGTCGCTGATGGCGCCTGCAATGATCGCAGCCACGCCGAGGCGCACCAGCGCCAAGAACACGGCGCACGCCAGATCATTGTCGCGCAAGCGACGCGGTACGTCTCCGACAATTGCATCGACAACCAGAAACGCCAGGAGCTGAACGATCAGGACGGGCACCGACCAGATGAGAATGTCGTAGAGATTGATTGACCCGGCGAGGCAAAACGCAAGAGGAATCGCCAATCCAAGACAAGCAGACCCAAATGAAATTGCAGTCGCCACATTACCGGCACGAATAAGTGCAATCTCGGAATGCGGCGTTATCCGCGCATAGATGACGATCGAAAGATACCAGATCGAAAATGTCGCAACCAGGTGCGATAAAAACACCGGAAATCCGACACGGAGCGACGAAACAACATCAAGTACATGCTCCATGAGCATCATCCTCTCGCCGCCGAAGACTCTATTTTGCATCGGCCCTAGAAAAACAAATCTGGTTCAATCTAGCGCAGTTACGAGCGTCCGCAAGCCCGTTAACGATCAATGACTTGGGTCCGGGCGCGGCGAGGGCACGCGCTTTGGACCGCTTTCATGAATGAGCAGCATGAGCGATGCGACGAGCAGCGGCAGGAAGTAATAAACGACGCGAAAAAGGATAAGAGCCGCAAGCAGGGTTGGCTTTGGAATGGCCGGAAGCGTTGCGACAAGCACAGCCTCAAACACGCCCACGCCGCCCGGAACGTGGCTCAACAACACCGCAATGACTGCAACGCTATAGGCGAGATAAACCTCCGGAAAACTTGAGAGCGGAACGCCGGGCAACAGGGCGAAGAAGGTCCCGCTCGCCAGAAGAAGATCACCTGCACCAAGCAGCACTTGCGCCACTGCCTGACGGCGCGTGGGCAGCGGAATCCGTATCCGCCAGAATTGCAATTCGGCCTGTCGCGGCAGCAACGCGATTGCAATCACAGTCCCGGCCAGAATGGAAAGCCCGATCCCGCGTGCCAGCCATGGAGCAACACCCGGCACGATGAAGGAGATGATATGCGGTGCAACGGCCAGCGCACCACCGGTAACAGCAATGACGCCGGACCAGAAAGTGACGCCCGCAATTCCGATGACTTCGGCAATATGCCGCGCCTTCAAGCCTCCTGCGCTGTAAATGCGGAACCGGGCACTGCCTCCGGTCACGATGCCGGCGCCAAGATTATGGCTGAAGGTATAGCCTACGAACGCCGCCAGCGCGGTGCGACGCCATGACACCGTCACGCGGGCTATCCGCAGGGCAAGCTGATCGTAGAAGGTCAGCACATAATAGCTCATCACCGAAAGCAGCAGCGACAGGCATATCCGTGCCGTGCCGACTTTCGCGAGCGATGCGCGGACATCGGCCCAGACCAGACCATGCAGCGCATGACGCACCGCGATGATGGCCAGAATGCCAATTGCCACGCCAAGCCATGGGAGTAACTTACGCCCAAGCGCAACCAGCCTGTGGACCAATGCGGGAATGGGCGGCGAAGGCGCGTCGATGGTGAGCAACCCGTTGTCAGACACTGGCAGCCATGGGGCTCGCGCCCGTCACACGGCCACTGCGTTCCAGCTTGCCCCAGCCGACCCATGGCCCGGTCACAGCCGAGGCAACGGCCTTGATCACGACCGAATACATGATCTGCCGGTAAATGAAGCGCTGCGCCACGAGCAGCCCCACCGGGAAGGACTTGGCACGTGGCTCCATCCTATAGGCCAGCCAGCCACAGATGACGTCGATGCCGGTAAACACAATCCAGTAAAGCGCCATGCGGAGCACATCGCTTTCGGTCTGCGCCCAGCCATGCTGGTGCACCCGGATCGCGGTTCCGATCGCGCTGGTCACCAAGGCGAGATCGATGACAGGGGAGATGACGGCAAAGGCGATCTGGAAGAGCCATGCTTGGGGAAGACCGACAAGCGCAAGACCCAGCGGCCTGCGCGTGCGCAGGATCGAACGATGCTTCCACAGGCACTGGAGTGTCCCGAAGGCCCAGCGGTAGCGCTGCTTGGAAAGAGCCGCAAAGCTCTCGGGCGCTTCGGTCCAGGCAACAGCGTCCACATCCAGCGCGATGCGCCAGCCCGCCCGCTGGATGGCAATCGTCAGATCCTGGTCCTCGGCCAGCGTGTCGAGCGGATAGCCGCCGACATCATCCAATGCCTCGCGCCGCCAGGCGCCAACTGCGCCGGGAACAACCGTGACCGCATCAAAGCGGGTCAAGGCGCGCCGCTCCAGATTTTGCGCCGTGATATATTCAACGGCCTGCCAACGCGTGACAAGGTTGACGCGGTTGCCGACCATTGCATTGCCTGCGACAGCCCCGATTTCGGGATCATCGAACCAGCGGGCGAGGCGCGCAATGGTCAGCGGCTCAAACTGTGTGTCGGCATCGAGCGCGACAATATAGTCGCCGCCTGCAACCTTGAGCGCCTGATTGAGTGCAGCGGCCTTGCCACCATTGGGCAGCGTCATCAGGCGCACACGCGGTTCGTCCGCAAAGGCCCGCGCCACAATGGCGCTCGTCCCGTCGGTTGACCCGTCATCGACAACGATCACTTCCAGACGAACATCCTCGCTGGCGAGAACCCGCGTTACCGAAGTCTCGATGACCTTCGCCTCGTTGAACGCGGGAATGATGACCGAAACGAACCGCGTGGGGTCGATTGCGGGCGGAATGTCGGCGATCTGGCTACGACGCCCGGTCCAGGCCAATGCCGCCATGACGACAGCACGTGCGATGCCAAGCGAGATCGCCGCAAAAAACAGCCACTTCAGAATATAGGCAAAGCCCGCAAGAAACAGGAAAATGCCAACATCGGCACGCACCGCGAGCAGGTCTGATCCCTTCACGATGGGCATCACCTCATTGGGCGAGAGCTTGGCCAGCGCGGAAGCCGGCACGATATTATAGCCGCGCGCGCGCAGCCCATCGATGATGCGGGGCAGGGCAGCGAGCGTCTGGCTGCGGTTGCCGCCGCCATCATGCAGCAACACAATCTGGGCCGAGCGCTCGTCATTACCTGCTTCAACGGCCCGCAAAGTTCGCTCGACGATCTGGTCAGCACCGGGACGCTTCCAGTCACCCGGATCAACGTGCAGGCCGACATTGACATAGCCCTTGTTCTGCGCGGCCAGTGCCGGAAGCAATTCGTCTGCCGTTGTCGGCTCGGCATCGCCGAAATAGGGCGCACGGAAGAGACGCGTCGACCGCCCGGTATATGCTTCCACAAGCCGCTGCGTCGTGTTCAGCTCAAGCATCGTCCCTTCTGCCGATACGTTCGCCATATTGGGGTGCGTATAGCTGTGATTACCGATCTCGCTGCCTTGCGCGACGATCTGGCGCAGGATGCCGGGGTGCGCGAGCGCATTCTCTCCGATGACGAAGAAGGTCGCGGGCGCCTGCTTGTCGCGCAGAATTTTGAGGATGCGCGGGGTCCAGTCGGCGTCCGGGCCATCATCGAAGGTCAAGGCGACATTGCCCGGCCTGTCTGCAGTACGCCGAACCACAAAGGGGGTTGGAAGGCTCTGGAACACCTCATCGGTCACCAGCCCGTCAGGCGCGAAGGTCAGGGTGCGATGACCACCCTTAGGCGTGCTGTCGATCTTGAAGATTTCGCCCGAGCCCTCGACATCAACGTCGCCCACGTCGCGCAGCGACGTCAGGTCGGGGCGCTGCGCTGTCCGATACAACGCAAAGGCCTTCCAGATGGACGGGTCTTCCATCCCCAGCCGCCACAGGGCAACGCCGCCAACGCCTTCCGCTTGCGCCGCGCGAAGCTGGTTCCAGCCGCTCGCCGCATCAAGGTCCACCATGTCTGGCTGCTTGATGCGGCGAGCGGCTGGAACCAGCTTCGC
>ENA-UOYA01002666-UOYA01002666.1-activated-sludge-metagenome-genome-assembly--contig:-NODE-2666-length-16977-cov-64.136154_pt1 | contig 16977 bp, 9 predicted proteins | sample MGYA00238163_ERZ764804 | MGnify/ENA primary metagenome ERZ764804 (study PRJEB28919, sample SAMN05720223) | activated sludge metagenome | isolation source: Anaerobic digester | place: Hong Kong... | reverse complement strand
AAGGATAGATGTTCGGTGCTACGATTTAAATCGTTAAAACCCGAGACGATAGCCGAAAAACTTAAAATAGTGTGCGAGAACGAACAGATAACGTATGACGATGGCGTACCTGAACTTATAGCTAAGTTCTCGGGTGGTTCACTTCGTAAGGCAATTCAGAATATTGAGGTGTATCGTGATCATAACAATTTTATATCTCTCGCAATGTTACAGCAAGATATGACGGCACTTGAATCGCACGATGTTAAATTATTATTACAGAAAGCAATCTCGGGTGATGTTAATGGATATGAGTCTCAGTTGTTTGATCTATATTATGATGGCGGGTTTTGCGCTGCCGAGATATTGAGCGGGATAATGACCGAAGTTAATAATATGCAATTATCCCCAACCACTAAACAAGCATTAATCCTTCAGACCGCCGAGTTTGATTGGAGGATAAGTCAGGGCTCGAACGAACTCTTACAAATGCGGGCATATCTAAGTACGCTCCAATCAATAATATCCCGAAGGTGATCGTCGTGCAGGGAATGAGTGTACCATTAATAGTCGATTCATACGTCGACGTTGGGGATAATTGCCAGAAACTTGAAATATGGACAAATGGCGAGCGAAAGATTATAGAACCGCCATTTAAACCATATCTCATATCAAAAACAAATGCCCCATTCATCGAGGGATATGTTAAGGTTGAAGAGATTGAGGGCTTACCGTTATCAACATTGAAAAAGACGAAATTATATAAATATTCATTTGATAATACGGGTGCGATCTCCGCGATTAATAGGGCTGTCGAACGAGACGGCGGAGATAGCGGTCTTAAACGAATGTTGTGCGATAATCACACAGAGTTCAGAGAACGTATAATAATAGATCTTCCGGGATATTTCAAGGAATATGCAAATACGAATGATCTTAGAATATTTTGTTTCGACTTAGAAACTGTCATGCATAATAGGATGGATTATAAAAGTATTTGTTCCGCCGCGTGGGGTTGGGGCACAGAAAAAGAAAAGATAAAATCTGTGCAAGCACCAATATACTGGCGTCCTGCATGGGGAGACGAGGATATTACATATAATAATGTTGCGATACGAACAGTCGACGATTTTCTCGGGATATTGCGAAGTGAAGGTGTACCAGAGTTTATAACCCTCGAAGAAGGTGAACTCTATTATAATGACAGAGAAGCATGGGAACGGGAAAAATCGGCGGAGTTCTTTAAAGATAAAGTCCCATATGTAAGACCTGAAGATGAAATACGAGTGATAGATGCCCTGCTCGATGCGTTTGTCGAAGCAAATCCCGATATTATCATTGGTTACAACGTAGAAGATTTCGACTTTGTCAGATTGTTTGAGAGATGTCAGGAGCTTAACGCTAAATATCAGCGCATTGGAAGGTCTGCTAGTGGTTTCCCGGGATTTGTTAAGCTTATTAAAAAGAAGCATGGTCACAAAGAAATCGTGAAAGTGAAAGTCAGTGGTAGGATAATATACGATGTACTTAAACCCGTTCGGGCAGATCAGTCGTTGCATGGTATTAAACGCCGTGGGCTGAAAGACGTAGTCGAATGGATGAAGCTACCCGTAATGCGAGAGGACACCGCTAATACTGCAATTATCCCGAACGCAAGATTAAAAGAATATAACGAGCACGATATCTTTTCAACGTTACAACTGTTTAACGTATATTTCCGTAATAGTGTAACGTTGTGTGAAATGTTCGGGATTCCCGTAAATATGCTGTTGGATAGTTCTGCTTCATTCTTGGCAAACGTATTCCACGGGATAGATCTACATAAAATGGGAATCGTGTCCGATGGAATGAATAGAGAAAGACATCCCGAAATTTATGATAGAGCTATAATCGCCGCCATGCAAGGCGAAGAAGTAGATGATGATAGCAACGCGGCATATGAAGCGGCGTATGTGGATATTTATCAGACAGGAAGTTTCGAAGAAATAGATAAGGTGGATTTTAAGGGAATGTATAACGCGATTGAAATTACCGCTAATATATCCCCAGAGACAACAAAGATTGTTAGCTATGAACCATATAACGAGAATGGTTTTAAATATGTTAAGCGCGGAAACTTAACTGTCTATTATGTACCCGATAAACGTATAAATAAAACTGTATTAATCGCGGTTAACAACTCATTTGATGGTGTACTCCGTAGGAAGTTAAAAGAGATTAGGGAAACAAGGTTTGCCATTAAGCAACAAATGAAAACATGTGCGCCCGAAGATATACCGAAATTAGAATCGCAGCAGTATGGCTTAAAAGTCGTTGCTAATATTCCTTCGGGATATAATGGTCAAGCCGTTGCCCGTTGGGGTGATATAGCTGTTTCGATCCTTACTGTGGGAATTGGTAGAGAATTGATAAAAGATACGATAAAGTATGTCGAAGCCAAATATGGCGGGAATACAAGTATTGCTAATATCTCAAATTTAAAATTTGCGGATAAATCATTATTTAAGGTTTGTGTTGAAGTGGATACAGATGGTATTTACATCTGTAAGAAAGTAGATGAGAAAGAGCTAAACAATTATCTCGCAGAGAGAGTTAAGGTTTTACTGGGTGTCGAAACGAGTGAAATGCAGCTCGATTTCGACGAGTATGGCGCGGGCTGTTTTATAAAAATGAAAAATTATATCTTATACGATAAGAAAGGTAACCTCGTTATACACGGCGCGGGCTTAAAAGGTTCAAGACAACCAAAATGTTTCGACATTGCATTGGCAAAACTAGCGAAGTGCATGCTACTGAAAGAGGGATCAATAAAAGATGTTATAAATGATGTATTAGATATATCCCAGTATAAAATTCCTCAGCTCGCACTCGGTGTGAAATTAAGTAAAGATCCAGCCGCTGCGAGTGCAGATGAGGGCGGATATAATGAGGGCACAATTTGGAGTGATCTCATTAAACAAGCACAGCGCGAAAAAATGGTTGTACAGCAAGGCACTGAGTTTGATTACGTTAAAACGACGGATGGTTACAGAATTGCTCATACTGTAAATTCAATAAGGGAAATAGACGAGAAATATTATAAAAATATGATATCGAAACTCATTATAAATCTCGGACTCAATAACGAATTAAAGATGAGTAATACTGGGGATATGGATGAGTGGACGAGCGGCGAGTTGACAGAAGAAGAAAAGAATAGAGTGCAGCAAAACGAAGTTTGTTATGATGCAGACGTATATGGCAACGATGGGATTAATGATTACGATGAAGACAAAAAAACATTAACGCAGACAATAGCTGAATTAACAGAAGTATTGTCGAATTCTGACACGAAGGTACAAATAAATATAATTCAAACAAAGAAACAAAACGATCCTATGTCAGATTGGTGGTGATCTAATTGCCTTTAAACTATTTCGGAAATCGGCAAGCCATTATGATGGCTACCGCATTTCTCGATAATTTTGGAAAAGAAGGCGCAAGTAAAGCTATATTAATATCAGGTCCGCCGGGATCTGGGAAAACACATTTAGTGGATTATATCGCCGAACAGCGCGGGCTCGAAATAGTTATGCTCAATGCTTCGGATGAAAGAACGAAAAATGCACTTAGACACGTAAAAACTATCGCTATGACACAAGAGGGTTCGCCACTTATCATTGTGTTAGATGAATGCGACGCAATGAAATCACAAGAAATAATGAAGTTTATTGAGATTACCAAAGTGCCGCTATTTCTAACATGCAACTTTATAGACAAAATTGATTATAAAGTGCACAGTATGTGTCAAATGATCAAAATCAAACCGCCATCGTGGTGGGATTTTGAGAATTATATGAAAATATTATGCGAAAATTCTGGGATATTAATTAATCCCGAAAATCTTACACAACTCGCGAAACGCGCTAAATCGTTTAGACACGCAGAGCGACTCGTATTTGATCCAAACGATGAAGATCCCGAAATATATGAGATGCAATATCAAACAATTGAAAGGATGCTTCGCGGTGATAATATTGATCATATTGATATTCAGCCAGCGGAATTAAATACTTGCATATTTGATGCCGTTGGCAATGCGGAGCTTGCTTCGAATGTCGATATAATACTTGAACATGCTTTTAAGGATGATTATCGTTTCTGGTCTTATGCATATGGTATACTGGAAAGCGTCCGAAGCAACGTAAAAGTTGAACCAAAAACACGAACATTCGTAATGATGGGCGAGGCTAAAAAGAAACATAAAGCAGAAGTAACTGCGGAAAGTAAAGCGTTTGAAAAAGCGACAGAAACTATCAAAGTAGATGTTTCAAAAATGAATACAGCTGTCGTTGAAACTGGTGGCGGTGTATTTAATGATGATGAATTGATGGAGTTCATTGCATCGGCTAGTCAAACAAATGAGGGTAATACGACACAAACAAATCAAACTGAGATTGGTGATTGGATATGACAACAGAGAATCCTGGTATGGTATCGGAAGAAGAAAAGAAATGTAGTGGCGCAAGAGAATTACAGCTCGTTCAGGAGATTGATGAGTTTCAAATCTTCCGTACGCCAACAAGCTTTGTGTTACGTCTCCCGGGAAATAGATTTGGAGGATATTTCACGACACTCGGTGGTGTATTTCGGCAGATGGTTAAATCGAGTTTACACGATAAGTTGATTAAACGCTCCGCTGCGGAAAAGAAAGATATGCAATCGTTTTGCAAGTTTGTGTCAGATCATGATGAGTATATTGAGAAGTTAGCGAAGAAGTTCGACAATATAACAATTGAGGCAAAATGACTGTATTTTGTGTGGATATTGACGGGACGCTTACATGCGGTCCCGGCTTCACCACTTTTTCAAAGGAAGAGATGTTGGCTCAGTCGCCGCATCGCGATATGATCGAAAAGGTAAATCTGCTATATGATGGTGGACATACTGTAATTCTGCACACTTCGCGACTATGGTCGGACTTTAGTGTTACGACAATGTGGCTTGAGAAATATGGCGTAAAGTATCATACTTTGATAATGGCAAAGCCACTAGCACATTATTACATTGACGATAAGAATATGTCAATTGACGAGTTTCTTGGTAGTGAGCATGAACTGGGTAAAACGTTTATATCCCCGAAAGAAATGTTGGAGAGTTAAAATGGTTTCATATTCGACAGGGTTTTTATTGCAAATAGAGCTTATTTGTGCTATAATAATATGTGGTATAGCGAGATATATTGCTGAAATAATCAAAGGCAAGTAATATGAAACTGAAAAACTTTCGGGTTATTAATGGCGAGTTATTTGAAGCCGATAGTTCAGACGACGGGGATATACATATTTATCCGAATAATAGTGATGCACTGATTCGTTCAAATGAATATCGCCGGCAAGGATATAAAAGTCGTATAATGAAACTAACAGATGGACAAAGTATAGTGTATTTTCGACTAAGTAAACCAAAGACGCCAAAGATATCACTATCCCGCAGGTTTAACGGTAAGGATTATTATCCCGAACGAAACAAATACGACGATATTATAATTCGTGGTAAGGACAATGCATTAGATAAAGCGAGTGAATATAGGCTTCTGGGATATTCCTGTAAAGTAGTAGACTTTGTTCCCGAAGAAAATTTTGTAATTGTATATTTACGACCACCTCGGGATATATACGAGGCGCCATATGGTATTGTGATAGAAGAGTGAATATAGAAGTGATTCGTACTTCAACCGGCGAAAAATATGTAATTAAATATATAAATAAATAATTTAAGACATAAATATATAAATCTGTAGCCACTAATATATCCTATTGGTGAACTTATGGTGGTTACAAAAAACATAAAACTCCCGTCTAGTTTTATATCCGAGGAGGATATAAAATACTTCCGTGAGCAAGGTGGCTTCGGGATATTAAGAAAGCTCGAGAAAACATTCGGCTCTTCTTCTCTTGATTATTTATTAACACATACTCGAGTTTTATACGATCGACGAAGCATGGATGGCACTGCTGGCGGCACTTGTACGCAAAGCAGAACTATGAGTATCGTACGATTACGATATAAAACTACTACTTCTAAAGCGCGATCGCGTTGGTGGTCGCATGTTTTGTTACATGAGTTGCTACACTCACTGTTTGCAAATGTATCGTTGACTATGTCAGCGTCGTCAGATGAGCCAATAGCCGAAGGTATTAGTATATTAGCGGAGAATATGGTAACGAAGGGACCAATTCCAAATAAAATTGATATGATTTACACGATGCAAACTCTCGCCGCACTCGAAATCGTGGCTAAGAAGAAAGATACTACGGCGAAGCAGTTATTACTAAGATTGGCTGGCGAGGCACATAGAATATCCCGTAGCAAACTACTTGCGCAAGAATATAGATCATTAAAGTATGTGTATAAGGATATGTATGCGAAGCCAAAAGACTCAATAGAGTTGATGTACAGACAGATTATCAGAAAATGGATAGAGTTAAATTGATAAACGTATTTATATGATAGTATTGATATATTATAGTAGAAATTATAATGGTGGTGCAAAATGAAAATCTCGAAAGTTATTCTTTTCTTACTGCTCACAAGTTTACTTTGTGGGCTTGCATCTGCTGGAACTGTCTATGTTTCCAATCTCGGAACTGATGAATACACAACAGACGGGACAGATGACCATGTAGAAATTAATAACGCTCTTATATATGCGTCTGAACATCCAGGCACTACAGTATATCTACGGGGTCAGAATACATATTGGATCAATTCAACATTGACAGTTCCCAACAACACTGTTTTTACAGGTGATCTAACAGCAGAAGTAAAGTTAATTAACAATGCAGGATGGGCACGATATATCGGTCTAGTCGAACCACTAAACAGAATAGGAGACAATATTACAATTTGCAATTTTACGATTGACGGAAATCTCGACAATCAGACAGGGTATTCAAACGGCATGGATTATTATACCGTTCTCAGAATGGACAATACAACCAATTTTACTGTTCATGATATGACTTTGAGATATTCTAGGAATGACGGTATCCGTGATATCAATTACAAAAATAGTTTTAAACTCACCGAGGGTGTAGGAAATATATTAATTTATAATAATAATATTACAACCTGTGCGCATGATGGGATATATATCGTCGGGTGGGAAAATGCAACAATCTTTAATAATACAATCCTACCCAACGTCAATTCTGCAATTCGTGTATCGGACTGTAACCCAGTAAGAATTTTTAACAATTCTATTAATGTGCCCACTTATACGGGTGGGGCAGGCATCTATACATCAGTTTCCACATTCGGAAATCTAAGTGATATGGAAATATATAATAATTATGTAAATCACACAAATCTAGCTGGAATTACTGTTGCTGCTGTTGATAATTACGCCCTAAAAAATGCTTCAAATATAAGAATTCACCACAACATTGTAAAGGATTGTGGGAGGCATCAGGGGGCATCTTATAATTTTGGCGGTGGAATTTCTATTCAAGGTTTTAATAATACTACTATCGAAAATAATGTGATAGATGGATGTTACCGAAATGGAATATTCATGAGCGATTGGTTTACTACAGATAGAGGAACAGCAACTGCGTCATATAAATTTAATACTGTTATAAGAAATAACATAATAACAAACACTCGCGAACACCCGTCTTTTGTAGGTTCGGGTTACGGAATCGAAACATGGGATTCTAATAATTATACTGCTAGCATTTTGTACAATGATGTCTGGAATAATACAGCAGGAAGTTATGATAACGTAACCGCCGGAGCAAATGACATTTCCTCAGATCCTCTTTTCGTAGATTCAGCAGCCGGAAATTATTATCTGAAATCCACTGAGGGATATTGGAATGGTACAGCTTGGCTTACGGCTCTTGTTAATTCACCCTGTATCGACGCCGGCGATCCTTCTTCAGATTATTCTAATGAACCAGAACCTAATGGTGATAGGATCAATCTAGGAGCTTATGGGAATACTGCATATGCTTCTAAATCGATATCGATATCGACACCTACTATTACATGGAATAATCCCGCAAATATAACATATGGAACAGCGTTAAGTGGAATACAAAATAATGCAACTGCAAGTGTTTCAGGTATATTTGTTTATAATCCAGCTAATGGCACAATCTTAGCTGCGGGAGTAAGAATATTAAATGTAACATTTATACCAACTGATAGCACAAATTATACAAATGCGACCGCAAGCGTTACATTAAATATTACAAAAGCTACACCCGCTATTACATGGAATAATACTACAAACATAACATATGGAACAGCATTAAGTAGTACTCAATTAAATGCGAATGCTAGTATTCCAGGTTCATTTGTATATAATAAGACAGTTGGAACAGTATTAAACGTTGGTACACATGTACTCGGCACTACATTCACACCAACAGATAGCACAAATTATACAAATGCGACTGCGAGTACTATATTAAATGTCAGTAAAGCTATACCTACTATTACATGGAATAATCCCGCAAATATAACATATGGAATCGCGCTAAATAGTACTCAATTAAATGCTAACGCAAGCATTGCTGGTACATTTGTTTATAGTCCAGCTAATGGTACAGTGTTAGCCGCGGGAGTAAGAACATTAAATGTAACATTTATTCCGACAGATAGTACAAATTATACAAATGCTACTAAGAGTGTAACATTAAATGTTTCGAAAGATATGCCATATTTATCATGGAATAATCCCACAAATATAACATACGGAACAGCATTATCAGGTACACAGCTGAATGCAACAAGCGTTGCACCTGGTACTTTCACATATAATCCACCAAGCGGTACAATTCTTGGCGCTGGACAGCATATCCTAGAAGCATCGTTTACGCCGAACGATCCTACAAATATTAGTGCATCTCAAACTAGCGTTATATTAAATGTAACAAAAGCAACACCCACTATTACGTGGAATAATCCCGAAAACATCACAAATGGCACAGCACTGAGTAGTGTACAGTTAAATGCCGAAGCTTCCGTGGCTGGCGCTTTTGTATATAGTCCAGTTAGTGGAACAGTTTTATCGGTTGGAAATAATCAAAGATTAAATGTGACATTCACTCCGACGGACAGCGCAAATTATACTAACACTACTGCAAGTGCATATATTAATGTAGTGTCAAAAACAATACCTACTATTACCTGGAATAATCCAGCAAATATAACATATCCAACCGCACTAAGTGGTACACAAAATAATGCATCGGCTAGCGTGACCGGAACTTTTGTATATAGCCCTGTAAATGGAACTATATTAGCTGCAGGTGTAAGAACATTAAATGTAACATTTACACCAACAGATACAACAAATTATACAACTGCAACAGGATCGGCTACACTTAATGTAACAAAAGCAACTCCTGTCATTACCTGGGCAAGTCCTACAAATATAACATATGGCACAGCATTGAGTGGAACTCAAAACAATGCGAGTGCTAATGTCGCGGGTGCTTTTGTCTACAATAAAACAAATGGAACTATACTTCCGGCTGGTGTAAATGTGCTTGGTGTTACATTTACTCCGACAGATAGCACAAATTATACTAATGTTACAGCCAGTGCGACATTAAATGTCACGAAAGCGACATCTACTATAACGTGGACTAATCCGGCAAATATAACATATGGAACTGCATTATCAGGTACACAGCTGAATGCAAATGGTTCAGTTGCTGGATCAATGTCATACAGTCCCGCTTCTGGAGTAGTGCTGAGTTATGGTAATCAAACTTTAAATGTCGCATTTACACCAACAGATAGCGCGAATTACAGTAATAGCACAACGAGTGTTTATATAAACGTTACAAAAGCAACGCCGACAATTACTTGGAGTAATCCTAACAATATAACATATGGAACTGCGTTAAATGGAACTCAAAATAATGCCACGGCGAACGTCGCTGGCAACTTCACATATAGTCTGGCGAATGGAACAGTATTAGCTGTTGGAACACATATCCTCAATGCCACATTCGTACCAACTGATACCACAAATTATACTAATGCGACCGCGAACGTTACAATAAGTGTAATACCTCAGGCGCCTGTCGCGGCATTTAGTGCTAACGTTACGAGTGGTATTAAGCCATTGGTCGTAGCATTTACTGATAGTAGTACAAACAGCCCAACTGCTTGGAGTTGGGATTTGAATGGCGATGGCTCGCCCGACTCGACGTCACAAAATCCCGCATGTGTATATTCTACCGCCGGGATATATAACGTTAGTTTAACAGCTACTAACGCGGGCGGTAATGATATAGAAACAAAATTGGGATATATCACTGTAAATAACCCAACCGTAACGATAGATGAAACAATAAACTTGACAAACGCAAGTGTAAGAGTTAATAATCTGACGTTTAACGAGTTTAGAGTTGAAAATCAAGTTATTGCAACAAACGATACATTGGCGTGTAGACAAGGTAGTGTATGGGCTAACTTAACGATACTGCCAAATCATCAAATCAATGTGACTGTTAACACGTGGAATGTGGCGGGTGACTACTCAAAAATATGGAATGAGTCGTCGAGTACAGCGAATACTACTACGAATCACCGTATTACGGGATATCCTGAAAATACATATATTGACATATACCGCGATGGTGTGGGATATACTACTGTAAAATCCGATACGAATGGTATGATAAACTGGACATATAATGGTGGATATAGCGAACATATGTTCGAGACAAGGATTTCCGATACACAAATAACAATATCGAGTCCCAGCACAGTGACACTAAATTCGAGTACATTATCTTCAGAATATGAACTATCTGAGATGAGTGAGTTATACGATAGTGTTACCGGCACAGTAAGCTCGGGATATACACTCGCGGGTCTAATGGTATTAACACTTGGCGCGGCTGGGATATTGAGATATCTAGGATTTATGTGAGGTGAGATAATGGATGGTATAGATGAAGGTGTCGAAGAACACTCAATAGGAATAGTAAAAGTTGCTGCGGTGCTCCTAATAGGGGCACTCATATTAATTGGTGTGGATAGTGGCTTAGGTGTGCATACAACAAATGGTGTAACAATTGCATTCGATGGACAACCAGCAGATGGAGATACAATAACATTTGAAGGATATATATTTGAATTTGATAGTGGAGATGGTGTTGTCGATGGGCATATCCCAGTAGATATTGGCGCAACGCTTACCGACACGATAGCTAATTTGGGTACCGCTGTTGGTGGTATCTAATTTTTTTTTTGATTTACTTTTATTCGTATTTATACTTATTGATTTTATATATTTCAACTAATACTTTTATATTGTTTCAATCATATAAGTAATATAAATATTAAAGTTTGAGGTGTCATGATGCCGCGAAAATATGAAGAAGATTCTTCTGACGAAAACGATATGGAAGAAGAATTCGAAGATTACAGCGAAGCATATGAAGAAGAAAACGGCGAAGGTTTCGAACTAAAGCGCCCAACAGATTCAATCAAACAAAATCTTATGCGAAACGCGAACTCGCGAGGATTTGAAAGAAAAAAAGTGGATTTTAGTAAGCGATCCGGCGGTGGTTTTAGTCGTTCAAAAGGATTAACTTCTGGTCGCGAAAATCCATTTGGCAACAAGTCAAGAGGCTTACCAAAACGCGAAAGAGCTGGCCCAATGAATAGGACTCGTGGAAAATCACCTTTCACATATTCCGCGGGATTATGTCTATCCCGATTCTCGGACATGAAACAATGTAGTCAAGATATGGATTTTCCCGAAGACGATGACGATAGGTCTCGTATGGGTAAAAAAAGAATGTCATGGGGAGTTCCGTGGAAGAAATATTAATGGTGGCGATGTAAATGGTAGACACGATGCAAAAAGTGCAAACTGCGGGTGGCATAACAAAGACATATGTAATTCGAGACGGTGTACTTGGTAACGTTAGTGGAAGTAAATTCTATCCATTGTCAGATTATGAATTAACACATGACGTATCAAATATCAAACGCGATGCGGCGGGTAAAGTAACGTTTTATACTTTGTCGGGTGCAGATACAGCTCAATACGAAGCTGCGCAAGCCGCAGCAACTGCAGCGCAAAAAGCAAAAGCGGCACAATTGTTAAAAGAAGCCGCGGCGAGAGAGGCGGCAGCGCAGGCGGCACAGAAAGCGGCTACTGCAAAAGCAGCTATTGATCCACAGAAGACTTCGGGATATGCATTCAAATATACGCTTTCACACGCAGATCAAAATACTTTTGTTCGCGAAAAGCAATCAAATCCAAAGTTGACAGAGTATCAATGGAGGAAAGCTAATGGAAAAGACTTGGCAGTTGTTAAAGGAACGTATGTCGCACCAAAACTAACGACTACGAATAAGTCCGCCGCAAGTACAGGTACAAAACAGACAGGCGTGAGCAAAGATCTTACAGGTTCACAGAAAATTGCGGCGCAGAGCAAAACCAATGCAAGCACAAATAAGGCTACTGTTGTAAAGAAAACCACAACCACTCCGGCGAAGACAACTACTAAAACAACGCCAGCTAAAACTGTAACACCTACTAAGACGACTGTAACACCTACCAAGGCGAAAACTGTAGTGAGTCTCGATGCTGCGAAAAGTGGAAATGCTGCTAAAACAACGCCAAAGCCAGCTGTTAAAACACCTGTCAAGACACCTGTAAAAACTGTAGCTAAACCAACGACAGGTGTAAGTAAAGATCTTACAGGTTCACAAAAGATAGCCGCACAGAGTAAAATCAATTCAAGCACAAATAAGCCCACTATTGTAGTAAAAAAGCCTGTTCAGCAGACACCTGTTCAGCCGGCACCAGTGGTCACAAAAAAGCCATCTTTTCAGTTAACACCTCTTCAGCCAACGGCTACACCAATAATCGTGAAAAAGACAACTACCACAACCGCGCAAACTACACCGAAGAAATCATTCATCTCAAACATATTTGGTCCAGATAAATCAGGCTTCGGGATAATTGGCGTCGCGAGTGCAAAGATAACCGCAGAGGATAGACAAAAGTATACCAAAGATCCTCGCTTCAAACCATGTCCAACTGGGCTTTGTAGCATTAAATGGACAAATGATCAAATAACCAAACTTAAAGCGGCAGATGCACAAGCGTCGCAGACACAAACAGTGCAAACACCAAAACAAACTCAAACACAGACTCAGCAAAGAATACAAACTCAGACAACTCAAATAAAACAAATACAGACACAAGTTCAAGTGCCAACGCAAACACAGACACAAGTTCAAACTCCGACGTATATAACGTATCAAACAGAATCACAGCCAATAAGAGAACAAGAAGATGAACAATGGCACGAAGCCGTACAGGATATCTTAAAACAAGATATGATGCGTAAATACGGGCTCGATTCTCGAGGCAACAAAATTATTAGTTCGAGTACTGGTACTCCTATACAATTAGCAGATGGCTCATATGTTGAACAAGTGCAGAAGCAAGGAAATAGCAGAGATAGTGGAGTAAAAATATTAACTGCTGATAGTAGGATAACTAAAGAACAAAGAGATGAATTGTATCAGCAGAAATTAGCTGGAAATTATAATCCGACGGCAGTTAAAGTTACGTATGTTGCCGATGGTAAAAATAAAATAACACATGGAACTGTCACAAATCAAGTTAAGGCAGATCAAATAGCCAATACAAAGGCAGCTCAGGAAGCAGCCGCAGCTAAAACAGCTGCGTTACAAGCAGCATTTACTGGGAATACGAAGATTGGTAAGTCTGGTGAAGTTATTGATGCTATACAATCTCGCGGAAATGATAGTACCGGTGAAAGTGGCGTTAGTATCATAACAAAAAGTAAAGAAACTGGGGCTATAACAGGGTTATCGAAATCTCAGTCTCAATTTAAAAATGAAGCAAAGTATAGAGAGCAAATTGCCAATACACCAATCGTAGCTGGAATGACAACAAGCGATATAAACACTATTAAACAAGCTCGACAAGAAGTACAGGCGAGGACGCTATCGAAACTAACATATCCCAAAGACGACAAATATGCCGATTCAGACTTTTTTGCCGCGGGCGCAACACTTAATCAAAATGCCCAAACAATGTTAACTCAAAAAACGACTAACACAAAAACTTCACCATTCAAGACAAAAGCTGATATTGCGGTCGAAAAAGCGGTTGCGGAAGCTCGTAAGATAAATCCAAATGGTTCTAAAGAATACTTTGAAGGAGTCGCAAATGTGGCTCGCCGCAATGAGATGTCCTCGACAGAATTACTGAAAAGTGATTTGAAGCGCGGACTCAGTATACTCGATACTACAGCTTCTCCATATGTTAAGAAAGTATTGCCAACTGATACTAAGCTAGCCGAGCAAAGAAGTGCTGTATTAACCTCGGTAGGTCTCGAGGACGATAGACAAAAGATTGTTAAGAAGTCTGGTGCTCTTGGAACTGCAGCTGGAAACGTTTTCAATGAAGGATACAATTTTGTTCGGGATAAACCTGCATCATCCGCTGTTGAAGCAGGAAAATTATATGCTGAAATGGAGTTGATGGGTGCCGGGTTTAATACTATAAAAATAGCCGGACGAGGCGCACTTACAGGTATAGGAGCAAGTGTGGAATCTGGTGCCACGAAAATATTATCTAATAGTGGAAAGTTAGAAGCCGCATTAACAGCTGCTAGGAAGGAAGAAGTAGTAGCAGCTAGAGCCGCACAAGCTGCTAGCGGAGATGTAGCTGCTCAGGCAGCATATAAAGCCGCGGCGGCTAAAACATTACAACTCGAAAGCATTGCCGCGAAGAATAATGCAGTTCTTAATACGGCTAGTAAAGTAAACAGAGGCTTTCAGACAGCTGCAAAAGGTGTCAATCCAACAGTCGACACGGTATTTGAAGCACAAATTGCGAACTCACTTGCAAAACAAGGGCTCGGTAAAAGTATTGGAATATCTCAAGCTGGTGTTTCAATCGAAACAAACGATAAGAATTATGAAGGATTGATAAAAGAAGTTGGGAAATTCGCAGTTGGTGCGAGTGCATTTACTCGTGGATCGAGAGCAGCCGAGGGAACAATATCGAAAGCAGCGCCTGAATTCTTCAAGAGTTCGAAAGCAGCCGAATATAATTGGTCACCTGCAAGCGCGGCAATAGGACAAACGACATATGCTGCAAAATCGTTAGTTAAAGGGGATATAGTACCTGCAATACCATTTGTTAAACGCGCTACGCTTACAGAAGTGATTGGTGTAGATAAATATGCGGACTTTAATTATGGACACACAGTAGATGTCGCAGGAAAAACAATATTGACACACGTTAAGGGTGAAGGTATTAGATTGAGACATGGTGTTGCGGGTGCGCCGGCAGAAGCGCTCGTTAAGGTTAGTGAAACGGGTAAAATAGAACCTCGTGTTACTCAGGCATTCACCAAAAGAGAAACTAAATTCTTTAAGAAAACTGTCGAGCGCACGAGCACTGATCCAACGACAGAAAGTGAATATCTCACTAGCGCACTGAATATCGCTAAATCTGCTAACAAAGTTACGAGACCAATTACAACACCCGAAAAATTCGAAATTACAAGTACTGCAATTCCAGAAACTGCAAGATCATCTGTCACGAAAGCCATAAAATCATATGAAGGTGAAATACGGGTGACTGGTTCGGTGCCAATGAAAGCACAAGCAGATCCATTCGTGACAAGGAAAACACATGACCTTGAAATATATGGTGACGATAAAGCAGCCATTGCAGAACATATTGGAAAGCAATTAAAGGCAGATGGTATAAAAGATTTCACAGTGGATGCTAAAGAGGGTAAAATTAGTTTCAAAATAGATGGCGTTGAAGATGTGGGTATTGAAGTGTTTACGCACGGAACATCCAAGAAGGCGATCGAAAATTACAAGAAAGAAATTGAGAGTGGATCTACAAGCGCAAATAGTCCAAAACCAAAACCTGAATTAGCATTTGGTTATAATAGTAAACAGAACATAAAAATTGGAAGTGAAAAAGAAGGATATGTGGAAGTTCAAGATCTGGCTGAACAAGTAGTGCGAAAAGTTGCTGGTAGTACGATGTACCGGGATAGTGCGCTACAGCCTGCACATCCCGGTCGTGTAAAAGACATTGGAGATACGATAACAGCAAGTGTGAAGTTTGCATTGAATGGAAAAATGCGTGCAAATGATATCGTAACGTTTACGAACTCTGCATATACTAAATTTGGATCATCTCCACGGGATAGTGTAGCTGGAAAACAACTAAAAGAAGCTGGCTTACTCGGAAGTTCGGAGAGATTGGCAGAGATCAATAGCAAAGGAAAGAATCAAACAGAAGCAGAAAAATCGGAAGCCGCCGAAATAAAAGCAAAAATAGATGAAGCTGGATTAACAGCTGCGTCAAAAACATATATTAATAATATGAAATTCCATAAAGCATTCATGGAGAAAGTTGCATCTGATCCCGTAGTGAATTTCATATATAAAAATCAGAGACTTCCAACATATACAGAAGCATCGTTACTATCAGACTCTCTCGCAAGTTCAATATCTGACAAACAATTGTTATATGACTCTGCAGCTAAAGACGTTAAAACTGGAAATGCATTAGTCGATGAAGCGATTGGTAAAAATGAAAATGTGTTATCAACTAAAAAAGAAAATCCATTCACAAAAAGAAACGAAGCCGCTGTGAAAGATGAAATAGTTAACGAAAAAGATAATCTGTTTAATAGGAAGAAAGACAATCCGTTCAACAAGAAAGATGAGATAATCGTAGATAAAGATAAGTTAACAATTAAGCGTAATGCATTATCCAATAAAACAACAACCGAGAAAGATAGAATAAAGAATAAAAAAGAGGATATAGTAAATAGAGATATCAAAGAAACTAAAAAAGAAGATTTATTCGGTCGAGAAAGAAGCTCGGGCGCGACTGTCAATTTAGTTAGTGGCAGAGAAAGTCCATTTGCAAGGATGACGATTAAAAATAATAAAATAGAAGTC
>ENA-UOYA01002664-UOYA01002664.1-activated-sludge-metagenome-genome-assembly--contig:-NODE-2664-length-16983-cov-9.434192_pt1 | contig 16983 bp, 5 predicted proteins | sample MGYA00238163_ERZ764804 | MGnify/ENA primary metagenome ERZ764804 (study PRJEB28919, sample SAMN05720223) | activated sludge metagenome | isolation source: Anaerobic digester | place: Hong Kong... | reverse complement strand
GCGAGGGCGTATGCGATACGCCCCTACAGAGACAACATTCTATCGAAGTCCTTCAATTATCTATTAAATGAAAAATGAAGAAATAATGAAGAACAAATAATGAAGAAGAACAAATAACAAATAATGAAAAAGAACAAATAACAAATAATGAAGAACAAAAAATAAAATGGAAGTAAAATAGAAGAATTCAAAATGGAAGAATCTTGCGCAAAGTATTTCAATCCTTAATTTCTATACAGTATGAATTTATTGGATTGCAATAAACATTTTTCTCTTGTAGAGACGCGACCTGTCACGTCTCCTCAACACGATGTGCACCCTTTGTATATGAGACGTGACAGGTCGCGTCTCTACAAAATGGTGTCATTATGTTGTGCTTTATTATTGATGCCCCTCTGTCTTTTCTCCCTCCCCTTTGGGGAAGGGTCGGGGAGAGGCTTTTCCATTTACGAGGCTGTGCGCACACCTTATAAATATGGGCTGGTGCTAGCACCGCAGCGCAATGATGAGAAATTCGATTGTCCGTCGGTGTTCCGTGAAGGCAAGAAATGGCTGATGACGTATGTTCGCTACAACGGGCAGGGCGGCACAGACGGCCGAGGATATGAAACATGGCTGGCAGAGAGCAACGATCTGCTTCATTGGCGCACCCAGGGGCGCGTGCTCGCTTTTGGCGACCATGGATGGGACATGAACCAGAGGGGCGGTTTCCCTGCTCTTGTGGACAATGAGTGGGGCGGCAGCCATCGGATGCAGAAATACAAGGGCCGCCATTGGATGACCTATATCGGCGGCAACGGTACGGGTTATGAAGCCGTTAATGCGCCGCTGAGCATCGGCCTCGCCTCTACCAAGGGCGACATCAGCAAAGCCCATCTGTGGGAGACCGCCGACAAACCGATTTTGTCTTTCAATGACGCAGATGCCCAGTGGTGGGAACGGCTCACGCAATATAAAAGCACCATCTATTGGGACAAGCGAAAAACGCTCGGACATCCGTTTGTGATGTATTACAATGCGGGCGGCAAAGACGAGACCCATCCCAAAGGCGAGCGTATCGGCATCGCCCTGTCGGATGATATGCTTCATTGGACACGCTATGCGGGCAACCCCGTCTTCGCCCACGACAGCGACGGTACCATCACGGGCGATGCGCAGATTGTGCGCATGGGCGACGTGTATGTGATGTTTTATTTCTCGGCTTTCAATCCCACACGCGCTTACAAGGCTTTTAACACCTTCGCCGTGAGCCGTGACCTCGTGCACTGGACCGACTGGACGGGTCCCGACCTCATCACACCGTCGAAATCATACGACGAGCTGTTCGCCCACAAGAGTTGCGTGATTTTGCATGGCGGCACCGTTTATCATTTCTATTGCGCCGTGAACAATGCCGGGCAACGAGGCATCGCCCTTGCCACCAGCCGTCGGATGGGTGAGAGCGAAGTGGCATTTCCCGCGCCTTCACCTACCGGGCAGCGATACACGTCATCACTGAATGACGACTGGACGATAACTTTGGCGGGCAAGACCATCCACAAAAATATACCGATAAATCTCGACGACTATTACGGTTGTCTGCAACAAGAGCACGGCAATCTGCATGGCGAGGCGGTCTTCGTCAAACATTTCCGTGTGCCGTCGCTTGGCAACAAGCAATATTTCATCCGTTTCGAGGGCGTGGGCATGTATGCCGATATCGCGCTCAACGGCAAAAATCTTGGGCATTACGACATCGGACGCACCACGCAGACCGTCTGCATCACCGATGCCGTGCGTCAGGGTGCGGACAACGAACTGACGGTGCGCGTCTCCCATCCGCAGGGCATCACCGATATGCCGTGGGTTTGCGGCGGTTGCAACAGCGAGTGGGGGTTCAGCGAGGGTTCGCAGCCCTTCGGCATTTTCCGTCCCGTGACGCTGGAAGCGACAGATAATGTGCGCATCGAACCCTTTGGCGTGCACGTCTGGAATCAGACTGCCGACAGTCTTTTCATTGAAACCGAATTGCGCAATTATTCATCGGCTGTCGCCACCGTCGCCCTCGTCAACAAAATGACCGATGCCGACGGCAGACAGGTCGTTCGGCTCACGGACAGCGTGACCATCGGGGCGGGCGAAACAAAAATCGTGCGCCAACAGTCGACGGTGACTCATCCGCATCTGTGGAGCACGGATGATCCCTATCTTTATCACGTCAACACTATCGTCAAGCGCGACGGTCATGCCACCGATGATGTTTCCACGCCTTTTGGAATCCGAACAATCAGTTGGCCCGTCTCGCGCGGGGATGGCGACGGCCGCTTCTTTGTCAACGGCAAGCCCGTTTTTATCAACGGCGTGTGCGAATATGAGCATGAGTTCGGTCAGAGTCACGCTTTCAGCGACGAGCAGATAGATGCCCGCGTGAAAGAAGTGACAGGTGCGGGGTTCAACGCTTTTCGCGATGCGCACCAACCGCATAATCTGAGATACAATCAATGGTGGGACAAAAAGGGCATCCTGTGGTGGCCGCAATATTCGGCACATATCTGGTTTGACACGCCGCAATTCCGCGAGAGTTTCAAGCGACATCTCGTGCAATGGGTGAAGGAGCGCCGCAACTCGCCCTCGCTCGTGCTTTGGGGCTTGCAGAATGAGAGTGTGCTGCCCGCCGATTTCGCCCGTGAGTGCGCCGACATCATCCGCAGCATGGACCCCACATGCGGCATGCAGCGATTGATTACGACTTGCAACGGCGGCGAGGGAACCGACTGGAACGTCGTTCAGAACTGGAGCGGCACTTATGGCGGCAACATCGACAATTATGGCAACGAACTGAAAAGTCGCGACCAGTTGCTCAATGGCGAATATGGTGCGTGGCGAACAATCGGAAACCATTCTGACAAGGGCTATACCGAAGAAAAATATGCCGATGTGCTGGAGCGCAAGGTGATGCTCGCAGAGAGCGTGCGCGACAGTGTGTGCGGACATTTCTTGTGGTTGCTCGCCAGTCATGACAACCCCGGCCGCCGCCAACCCGACGAGGCTTTGCGGCGCGTGGACAAGGTGGGACCCTATAATTACAAAGGACTTTTCTCGCCGTGGGAACAGCCCACCGACGCTTATTATATGTACAAGGCTCATGAGGTGCCCTCATCGCGCGAGCCGTTTGTCTGCATCGTGCCCTCATCGCGTGGCTATTACAGCAATTGCGATTCCGTCCGTCTGCACCGCTTCGAAACGTTTATCGCCGCAGCTGGATATGTAGGTGGTCGGATTGTCGCCACAGACACCGTCGCTTTGGCGGGATATCAAAATTTTGACGAGAGTTTGTTGCGCCCAGCCAAAGGATTTCATTATCTGTATCGGCTGAATTGTGGCGGTGATGATTATACCGACAGTTTTGGCAACCGATGGATGCAGGACAACACTCGCTGGTCGCACTCGTGGGGCGAACGCTTTGCGGGCATCAGTCCCTATCAGACCAGTCAGGTGAATGCCACCAAACTGACCGTTTCGCCATTGTTGCGCACCAGTCGTTTCGGTCGTCACGACTTGTCTTTCCGTTTCCCCGCCGCCAAGGGCGATTACCGCGTGGAAATGTATTTCGTGGAACCCTGGTACGGCGAGGGCGGCAGAGAGAAGACCGATTGCGAGGGCTTACGCCTGTTTGATGTGGCAATCAATGACAGCGTCGTAATTCCCCGTCTCGACATCTGGGCTCAGGCAGGTTACGGCCATCCCTATAAGCGCGCGGTAGATATTCATCATGATGGCGGAGAGATAAAAATCGATTTCCCCCATGTGCTGGCAGGACAGGCGATGATTGCCGCCATCGCTATCGCCACGAAAGATAAGGTGGACGTCCCCGATATTGCCCCGTCGCCAACGCTTTGGGCGCAGATGGACGCGGACACGCTTGTTCACACCCCCGACAGTCTGTTGCCTGCGCGCACATCTGCCAATGTCTTGCAGGTGGAGGGCGAACGCACGGGCAGCAGCTTGACATGGAATTTCTCTGTAGGCATCGCCAAGATTTATTCCGTCCGCTGGCGTTACGCCAATCCCGAAAAGTCCCGTCGCCTGCACGTCCGCATGACGGATGCCAAAGGCGTTGTGGTGAAAGACGATGACATCACTTTCGTTCAGACGCCTGAGAATGTGAAGAAACGCCGCACCACCAGTATCACCACGGGCACACAAGTCAATGCAGGACGTTATCAGTTGGTACTCAGCGGCGAGGGCATAGACAAAATGACGTTTGATAAAATCACGGTGGAATGAGAAAATTATTATTGTTCATATTATCGTTTGCTTCGTCCCTGGTCATCGCCCAAGAGCATGATTGGGAAAATCAGTCGGTTTTGCAAATCAATCGTGAACCAGCCCGTGCCGTTTACGTTCCTTATTTGCATGAGCCGGGCGACATGATGATGACGCTCGACGGCGAATGGAAATTCAATTGGACGCGCACGCCCGATTTGCAACCCGCTGATTTTTACAAATCAGATTTCGACGACCGTGCGTGGAAAACGTTCCCCGTGCCAGGCGACTGGGAGATGAACGGATATGGAACGCCCGTCTATTGCAGTAGCGGATATATCTTCAAGATAGATCCGCCACGCGTGATGAGCGAACCCGACAAGCGTTACACCACTTATGTGGAGCGCAATCCCACAGGTTGTTACCGTCGCACTTTTACCTTGCCAGCCGCATGGCAGGGTAGGGAGGTGTTCATCCATCTGGGCAGTGTGTCGAGTGCATTTTATCTTTGGATAAACGGTGAACGGGTGGGCTATTCGCAAGGCAGTATGGAACCAGCCGAGTTTCGCATCACCCGCTATCTGCACGCGGGCATCAATCAGATTTCGATGGAAGTATTGAAATTCTGCGACGGCAGTTATCTCGAAGACCAGGACCAATGGCGGCTGGCTGGTATCCATCGTAGCATTTATCTTTATTCCACGCCCCGAATACGTATTTCCGATTTGGGCGTGCGCACCGTCTTGGACAAAAATTATCGTGACGCAACGCTCATCATCCGTCCGCAGTTGTCGGTCATTGGCGGGCAGCGCGGCGAGGGCTATCACCTTGAGGCGCAGCTCTTTGATGCCGCTGGCAAGGCCGTGCTCGACAGCGTGCTGAAACAGGATGCCGTGCCAGTGCTCAATCTCGACCATCGGGCAGCGGTGATGAACGCCCGTTATCCGCAACGGGGAAATCCGCAATGGGGATGGATGTCGGCAACGGTCAGAAATCCCATGAAATGGACGGCAGTGACACCTAATTTATATCACTTGCGCGTGCAATTGGTAGATTCCACGGGCATGGTTGTGGAGAATGTGGAGACCAACGTGGGCTTCCGCAGTCTCGAAATCAAGGATGGCATGTTTCTTGTGAACGGTGTGCAGGTGCGCATGCGCGGCGTGAACCGTCATGAGATGGACCCCGTGACGGGCAAGGTGATGACCGATGAACGGATGTTGCAGGACATTCTGCTGATGAAACGGGCGAACATCAATGCTGTGCGCACGTGCCATTATCCCGACGATGAACGTTGGTACGACCTGTGCGACAAATATGGTCTTTATGTGATGGACGAGGCAGACATTGAGGAACACGGATTGCGCGGCACGCTCGCCAGCGACCCATCGTGGACGGCAGCGTTTATGGACAGGGCGCAGAGGCTCGTGATGCGCGACCGAAATCATCCTTGTGTCGTCTTCTGGTCGCTGGGCAACGAATCCGGTTACGGAGTCAACTTCGCCGCGATGAGTACCTGGATAAAAGAATACGACCCCACGCGCTTCATTCATTACGAGGGTGCGCAGGGCGAGGACGACAAAGACCCGCAAACGGTCGACGTGATCAGCAGATTTTATCCGCGGACACAAGACGAATATCTCAATCCCGATGTGAAATCTGCCGATGACGAACGACCGGAAAACGCCCGTTGGGAACGATTGTTAAGCATTGCCGAGAAGACAGGCGACAGTCGTCCCGTGCTCACCAGCGAGTATGCCCACGCCATGGGCAACGCGCTCGGCAATATGCGCGAATATTGGGACGAGATTTACAGCAATCCGCGAATGCTCGGCGGTTTTATCTGGGAATGGGCGGACGAAGGCATTTTCAAACGGCGCGATGATGGGAAAACAATGGTCGCCTATGGCGGAGATTTTGGCGATTATCCCAATCTGAAAGCATTTTGCGTGAAAGGCATCGTATCTTCCGACCGCCAGCCCACACCCAAATATGAGGAGGTGAAAGCCGTGTATGCGCCTATCGCCTTCCGTTTCAATGGCGGACGGGTGCGTGTCATCAATCACGAACTGCATCGACCCTTGTGTGATTACCGATATTTTTGGAACATCACAGTCGATGGCATCATCAAGAAAAAAGGAGAACTGACATTAAATGCCAACGACGAGGCTGACATCCCGCAAATTAAATATCCGTCGGACGCCGACGTGAGATTTAATGTGATAGGTAAAACCTCCCCCGACCCCTCCCAAGGAGGGGAGTGCCTAACGGGATCAGGGGTTTGCGCATTCAATAATCAAAAAGGGATTCATTCATTAGTAGATGTTCCCGATACCTCTTTGAATAACAAAATTAAATCCATTTCAGAGCCTACGAAATCTTTAGATACCCACTCCGATACCTCCTTGATTCCGCTAGGCACTCCCCTCCTTGGGTTTCTGTCCCCCGATGGGGGAACCGAAGGGGGGCTAAAGACCATTGAAGGTCGGGGGAGGTTTTTCCGTGCCCCCACCGACAATGACAAGGGTTTTGGCAACTGGTTGGCGAAAGACTGGATACGTGAGGGCTTGGATAAATTCATTGATTCGACGATGGTTACAAACTCGCATGATTACCGTTTTAATCATGGTAGCATCCACGTGGAAAATGAATGGCATGAGGCAAAGGACGGGTCGCTGGATTACATCGCTACTTTCACGCCGACAGGAGAACTGCCGCCGCTGCCGTGTCTGGGCACCACTTTTGTTTTGCCCGCTTCACTCACGAATGTGTCGTGGTATGGCCGCGGTCCGCTCGACAGTTATCCCGACCGGAAAGAGGCTACGAGTATCGGCCGCTGGAACAGTACCGTCGATGCCCAATACGTGCATTATCCGCGTCCGCAAGACAGCGGAAATCATGAGGAAGTGACCGAGGTGACACTTACCGATAGCAAAGGTCGGGGTTGGCGGATTATCGCCGTCGGCGCGCCGTTCTCGTTTTCGGCACTGCCTTATTCGGACAGACAACTTTACACAACGGCTCATGACTGTGATTTGAAACCAGAAGGCAAGGTCTTTCTGAACATCAATGCAGCCGTGATGGGGTTGGGTAACAGCAGTTGCGGACCGGGCGTGCTCAAGAAATACGCCATCCCGCAAACTCCACATACATTGCACATCCGTTTCATACCCATAAAATAGAAAAGATGAACATCAAAAGACTAATAATATTTGCTATAGCCCTCGTCAACATGGTGGGCGCATCGGCTCAGAAGGGCAGCACCGAGACTTTGTGTCAGTATCTCAGCGGCCACGGTTGCGATGATATGGTGCAATGGGATTTCTTTTGCACGGGAGGCAACAACTCGGGACATTGGACGAAGATTGGCGTTCCCTCGTGCTGGGAGTTACAAGGCTTTGGCACGTATCAATATGGCAACAAGTTTTATGGGAAAGTGAAACCTGAAGGCATCGCCGATGAACAGGGCTTGTACAAATACGAGTTCACGTTGCCCGCAGCGTGGAACGGTCGACAGATATTGCTCGTTTTTGAAGCTTCGATGACCGACACCAAAGTGACCCTCAACGGTCGCAAGGCGGGCGAGACGCATCAGGGCGCATTTTATCGTTTCAGTTATGATGTGTCCGACCGCGTCTTTTTCGGTAACAAGAAAAACCGACTGGAGGTCACGGTGAGCAAGGAAAGTGAAAACGACCAGGTGAACATGGCTGAGCGGCGGGCTGATTATTGGAATTTCGGCGGCATCTTCCGCCCCGTCTTCATTGTTTCCAAACCCATTTTGAACATCGACCGCGTGGCGATAGATGCCTGCATGGACGGCCATTTCCTTGCCGACTGTTACTTGAATCGTGCCGTTGAGGGCGCAAAAGTGAAAACCATCATCACCGACGATAAAGGCAAGACGGTAGTAGAGCATATTTCAGATGTCCGTGGCAGCGACCAAGCAAAAATAGATTTCGATGTAAAATCGCCGGAACTGTGGAGTGCGGAAACGCCCAATCTATATACCGCCAATTTTTATTTGCAGGACAATCGTGGACAGACGTTGCATGTGCTTCACCAGCGATTCGGCTTCCGCACCATTGAAGTGCGTCAGCACGATGGCGTCTACATCAATGGCGTGAAAGTGATGATGAAAGGCGTGAACCGCCACAGTTTCCGACCCGAAAGCGGTCGCACGCTGAGCAAGGCGAAGAACATCGAAGATGTGAAGCTTATCAAAAGCATGAACATGAATGCTGTGCGCATGAGTCATTATCCCGCCGACCCCGAATTCTACGAGGCATGCGACAGTCTCGGCTTGTATGTCCTGGATGAGTTGAGCGGCTGGCATTGGGCGCATGAGACCGTCAACGGTAGCAAATTGGTCAAGGAAATGGTCACGCGCGATGTAAATCATCCTTGCATCGTGTTCTGGGATAACGGCAATGAGGGCGGATTCAACTACGAACTGGAACCTGAATTTGCCCGTTGGGACCCGCAGCATCGCACAGTTATCTATCCGTGGGCAAACCGCAACGGGATGGAGACGAAGCATTACCGCTCGTATGGCGAGACGGAAGAATATCTGCGCGAACCCCAAATATTCATGCCCACGGAGTTTCTGCATGGTCTCTATGACGGCGGACATGGCGCGGGACTTTACGACTATTGGGAACTGATGCGCACTGCACCGCGTTGTGCAGGTGGATTCCTCTGGGATTTGGCAGACGAGGGTGTGAAGCGCATAGACCTTGGTGGCATCATCGATAATGTGGGTAACTATGCCGCCGATGGCATCGTAGGTCCGCATCATGAGAAAGAGGGCAGCTATTACACCATCAAACAGGTGTGGAGTCCAGTGCAACTGTTTATGCCACAAAACTTTAATGGAATCTTAAGTGTGGAAAACCGTTATGATTTTCTTTCTCTGAAAGATGTTCGTTTCGATTATTCCTACATCAAATATGAAGGTGCAAAGACGAATGTCATCAAAACGGGCGCCATCCACGGTGCCGACATTCCTGCTCATGGCAAGGGCGACATCCGTGTGGGCGAAGCGCCCGCAGATGCCGAGGCGTTAAGCGTGAAAGCGACAGATTCTTCTGGCGAAGAACTTTTTAACTGGAATTTCAAGTTGAAATCATCTCTCGGTAGAGACGCGATCAGTCATGTTTCCTCCGCCACACTCGTTCCTGTCGCATCCACCGCGTCATCTTCTGTGTTATCGGTCAAAGCAGGCAACATCGAATATTCATTCTCCTCAAAAGACGGCACTCTGCAAGGTGTGAAAACCACTCATGGCACAATCAGTCTTACAGGCGGTCCTCGATTCATTGCATATCGCCGTGCCGACCGTTCTTTCGACCAGTTCTACAATCACGATGACAAGGAGGCAGAAAAGAAGAAGACCACCTACACCGTTTATGCTGACCAAGGCACGTTTGCGAGTTTCACGCAAAGCAAAGGCGAAAACGACACGTTGATTGTTACTGCCAGTTATGATCACGGTTCGTTGCAACAGGCAGAGTGGCGCATCGCCCCCGACGGCGGCGCACGACTGGTCTATACCTATCTTTTTAATGGCGTTGTCGACCTGATGGGCATCAGTTTTGATTATCCCGAAAACAAGGTCGAGCACAAACAATGGCTCGGCAAAGGACCATATCGTGTGTGGCAGAACCGTTTGCAGGGACCGCAACTCGGCATTTGGAGCAATGATTACAACGACCCGATTCCTGGCGAGAGTTTCACATATCCCGAATTCAAAGGCTATTTCTCAGGGGTGCAATGGATGACTATCACGACCAGTGAGGGCACTATCAGCATCCGACCTGCTACCGACCGCGATTACGTGGGTGTCTATCAACCCCGAGACGGTCGTGACCAACTGCTCTACACGTTGCCCGCGACAGGCATCAGTCTGTTGCAGGTGATTCCGCCCGTGCGCAACAAAGTGAACTGCACCGACCTCACTGGTCCGTCGGCGCAACCCGTTTGGGCAAGAGGCATCCACAAAGGTGAAGTAAATCTGCATTTCTGGTAATGAGAAAAATTGCGACCATCATATTGCTTCTTTCAGCATTGTCTGCCAGTGCGCAGTCATGGTTTGAAAGGTTTCACAATCCTCCATCCGAAGCGTCCCCTTGGACATTCTGGTACTGGATGTACGGTTGCGTGTCCGACGCTGGCATCTCTGCCGACCTGCGTGCCATGCACGATGCAGGCATTCATGGCTTTTATCTAATGCCCATCAAAAGCGTCAGTGATGAAGCACAATTTCAAGGCGACTCAGAACAACTCTCCGACAATTGGTGGCGGCATATCGACCATACGTTCCACATAGCAGACAGCCTGCATTTGCAGATGGGTATTCACTTCTCAGACGGTTTCGCCCTTGGCGGCGGCCCTTGGATTAAGCCCGAAGAGTCGATGCAGCGCATCGTTTGGAGCGACACTGTCGTAGAAGTTAGAAATGAAGAATTAAGAATAAAGAATAAAGATTCTTCTCTTATTGCCGTTTATGCCTATCCTGCCAAATATTACGACCCGCGAAAACCGAAATCGTCGGTTGCTTTCCCGTTCCGTTCTGCTGATAGTTGCGCGATAACGATGACTTATGACAGTATTTTTACTTTGCGCAGTGTCAGAATTGTTACGGGCGGCAACAATTATCAGGCGCATCGATTTGCCATTTATGCATCTGATGACGGTGCGCATTTTCGGTTTGTCCGTCAGTTGCAACCCGCCCGACAGGGTTGGCAGAACACAGATGCGCAAGCCTCTTATTCAGTACCTGCTACCGCGGCACGTTATTTTCAGTTTCGCTGGTCGCCTCGGGGCAGTGAACCGGGCAGTGAAGACATGGACGCGGCTAAATGGAAACCCGTGTTGAAGGTTGCCGATATACAGCTATCATCCGAACCTGTCGTAGATGGTTTCGAGGGCAAGTCGGGCGCTGTGTGGCGTGTCTCCTCTTCTTTTCCTATAGCTGACAATGAATTTCTATCGAACAAAGAAATAATTCCAATATATAATAGATTTGCACCAACAGACACATCTAATTATGCATTGTGCATTATGCATTGTACATTAAGAAAATGGCACATCCTTCGTATCAGTCATGCTTCTACTGGTCATACCAATGCTACTGGTGGTGGCGGTCGTGGATTGGAGTGCGATAAGTTCAGCCGTGCTGCCATCGACAAGCAGTTCGAACATTGGTTTGCTGCCATTTACAATCACGTGCCTCGGGATGTCGCTCGCCGTGTACTTACTCGGTTGCATGTTGACAGTTGGGAGTGCGGAAGTCAGAATTGGAGCGACACGTTTGCCGCCGAGTTCCGTCGTCGCCGCGGTTATGATCTCATACCTTGGTTGCCCCTGTTTGCGGGCGTGCCCATCGAGAGCAGTGCGCGGTCGGACAGTGTGTTGCGCGATGTGCGCCTCACCATCTCCGAACTCGTCAATGATGTCTTTTTCGATGAAGTGGAATCGCTTGCCCATAAATACGGTTGTCAACTTTCTGCCGAGAGTGTTGCACCCACGATGGTCAGTGACGGCATGTCGCATTATCGCCATGCCGACCTGCCGATGGGCGAGTTTTGGCTTAACAGTCCCACGCACGACAAGCCCAATGACATGCTCGATGCCGTGAGCGGGGCACATGTTTATGGCAAACCTACGATTCAGGCAGAGGGCTTCACCCAGTTGCGCAGCACGTGGGATGAGCATCCTGCCATGTTGAAGACGCTCCTCGACCGCAACTATTGTACAGGTATGAATGCGCTGGTCTTTCATGTCAATGTCCACAATCCGTGGCTCGACCGTCGTCCTGGCATGACGCTCGATGGCATCGGTACATTTTTTCAGCGCGACCAGACTTGGTGGACGGCGATGCCCGCCTTTACCAGTTACATATCCCATTGCCAGTCTTTGTTGCAAGACGGTGCCCCTGTCGTCGATATTGCCGTTTATACAGGCGATGAAGTTCCGCGTAGGGCCATTCTGCCTGAGCGATTGATTTCTTCGCTGCCCGGTCTTTACGGTGCGGATTTGATATCGCGTGAGTCTGCCCGTCTGCGAAATGAGGGACAACCGATGGAAATCAGTCCTGTAGGTGTTTCCCACACAGCCAATATTCCCAAAGCCGAAGATTGGATCAATCCCCTTCATGGCTATGCCTATGATTCGTTTAATCATGAAGCCTTGGCGGGATGCCACGTCGATCATGGCGAAATCGTCACTGCCGCAGGTATGCGCTATCGTGTGCTTGTCATTCCCCAGTCGCGACCCATGAACCCCGACTGCATCAATACCATGCAACAGAAGATAGATTTCCTGAAACGTCTGGGCGCACGGATTATCGACAGTCCGTGGACAGAAAGCGACCTTTCATCCATCGGCATTGTCCCCGACGCGACGCTGCCTGCTGGTATCGCCTATAATCATCGCCATACCAGCGATGCTGACATCTATTTCATCAGCAATCAAACCGATACCGCGGTCACTTTTCCCGTCTCGTTTAGAGCTTCAGGCAAATATCATTATCTTGCCAATCCGATGAATGGTGAGGTTAGAGTAGCGGGCGAAACAATCAGTCTGTCTGCCCATGCGTCTTGTTTCTATGTCGTGACTGATTTCGCAGTCGCCGCATTGCCGCGTGAAGACAACAATGCTTTTACAGTTTTAAAGACGAATTTCTGTCCATGGAAGATTACGTTCCTTAACACGGGCAAGCGCATCACGTCAGATTCCCTTTTCGATTGGACAACTAGCACAGACCCCTCTATCAAATATTATTCTGGCACAGCCGTTTATACAACGACGTTCAACATTGAAGGTCGAGGGAGGTCTTTTTTGGATTTAGGCAACGTTCAAAATATCGCCAGCGTTTATGTCAATGGTATCTGTTGCGGCACAGTTTGGATGGCGCCATACATGGTTGATATCACGTCTGCAGTCAAAGAAGGAAAGAACACACTTAAAATAGATGTTACCAATACGTGGGCTAATGCGCTGCTCGGCAGCGATCTTGGTACCCCGCCTTTCGCTGGCATTTGGACAAACGCCAAATATCGCCGTGCAGAGAAGACACTACTACCTGCAGGATTGTTAGGGCCGGAGATTAAGATGATAGTCGAAAAGTAATAATTAATAGTTAATAATAAATAGCTAATGATTAATAGCTAATAAGTAAAAAGCAATAATTAGTTAGTTCACAATAAAGGGTAGCAAGTAGTCGTTAACAAATAAGAACAAAGAAAGATATGAAGAAAACCACATTTATTCTCACGCTTCTGTTCATCGTCTTGTCGATGATGGCAAAGGTGCGGCTGCCGCGGATGTTTTCCGACGGTATGGTGATGCAGCGCAACTGCGATGCTCGTGTCTGGGGCACGGCAGACAAGCAGACTGTGGTGAAAATCAAAACTTCTTGGAACAATCGGGTCTATACCGTGAAAGCTGATGCCGAAGGGAAATGGCAGACATCTGTCAAAACTCCTGATGCAGGCGGCCCTTATTCACTCACCTTTGACGATGGTTCGAAACTCATATTAAAGAATGTGCTCATCGGTGAAGTGTGGATTTGCAGCGGACAGAGCAACATGGAAATGCCGATGAAGGGTTTCAAAAATCAGCCCGTCGACAATGCTGTCGCCGACATTCTGCACAGCACCGACGCGCAACTGCGGCTGTTCACCGTGAAGCGGAATAGTCGGTTTGCACCTGTCGACACGGTGAACGGCAGTTGGCAGCAAGCGGCGCCCGCATCGGTGCGTGAGTTCAGTGCCACGGCTTATTATTTCGGTCGCGAGTTGCGCCAAACTCTTGGCGTGCCCGTGGGACTGATTGTCACGGCGTGGGGCGGCAGTGCGTGCGAGGCTTGGATGACCGCCGACTGGCTTCGTGCTTTCCCCGACGCGCACGTTCCGCAAACTGCTGCCGACATCAAGTCGCCTAACCGCACGCCCACTGTGCTCTACAACGGGATGTTGCATCCGCTGATCGGTCTTGCCATGCGCGGTGTGATTTGGTATCAGGGCGAAGACAACGTGCCGCGTTACAAAACTTATGCCGACATGCTCTCCACCATGATTCGTGGCTGGCGCACGGAGTGGGGCAGGGGTGATTTTCCTTTTTATTATTGTCAGATAGCGCCTTACGACTATAGTCTTATCGGATGGGATGTGAACAGTGCGCTGTTGCGCGAACAGCAGTCGCGTGTGGAACTCTCCGTGCCCAACACGGGTATGGCAGTGCTCACCGACGCAGGTCTCAGCTATGGAATTCATCCACGCAAGAAAATGCTTGCCGGCATGCGCCTCGCTCTGCTTGCACTCGACAAAACTTACGGAATCAGCGGCATCACCAGTCAGAGTGCATATTATAAAAACATGGTCATCAAGAGTGATACGGCCGTCATCAGTTTCGAGCGTGCCGACATGTGGATTTATGGCAAGAACGGACTGAAGAGCGACCTCTTCGAAATTGCGGGTGCCGACCGCAATTTCCATCCCGCTCGTGCATGGATAGAACGTAGCAAAATCTATGTCAAGAGCGACAGTGTGCCTGCACCTGTGGCTGTGCGTTACGCATTTCATAATGACGTCGATGGCGATTTGTTTTGCGATGGATTGCCTGTAAGCAGCTTCCGAACAGACCAGTGGTGAGAATTGAGAAATGAGAGTTGATAATTGATAATTATGATTACATTTCATTTGTCATGATTACAAAAGGCGAAGTTTATCGTCTTTTTAGTAAATTTGTCATCGACATGAAGAGAATTGTTCTGTTATTAGCTACAATATTATTATATATCGCCACTGCCGTGGCGAAAGATTATTATGTGAGCACGTCTTTCCACGAACCCGCCAACGAGGGGTTGCGCTTCATCTATAGCAAAGATGGCATCCATTGGGACAGCATCCAAGGTACATTTCTGCGCCCGATGGTGGGACAGCAGCACGTGATGCGCGATCCGTCGATTTCGCAGGGACCCGACGGCGTGTTCCATCTCGTTTGGACATCGAGTTGGAAGGGCGACCGCGGCTTCGGTTATGCTTCATCCAAAGACTTGAGACATTGGAGTCATGAGCGCTTTGTGAACGTAATGAGCGACACTACCACTGTGAATGTGTGGGCGCCCGAACTGTTTCGTGACGATGAGCGCGGACAGTGGCTCATCGTGTGGGCATCTTGCGTGCCGGGCAAATTTCCCGATGGCGAAGAGGAACATCTCAATAATCAACGACTGTATTATGTGACGACCAAGGATTTTAAGAAGTTCAGTGAGGCGAAACTGTTTTATAATCCGGGTTTTAGTTGCATCGATGCCACACTGTTGAAACGAGGCAAAGGCGATTATGTGATGGTATTGAAAGACAACTCAAGGTCAGAACGTGACATCAAAGTGGCGTTTGCCAGTTCGCCTTACGGTCCGTGGAGCAAAGCTTCGGCGCCGTTCACACCGCCGTTTTGCGAAGGTCCTGCCACGTGCAAGGTGGGCGATTGGTGGTACATTTATTACGACAGCTACCGTAAATTCATTTTCGGGGCTGCACGAACTCGGGATTTCATTCATTTTCAGGACCAGACGGGCAGTGTAAAGGTGCCAGTGGGTCATAAACACGGCACTATCTTCATGGCATCAGAGGAGATTGTCGATGCTCTTATCAAAGAAAACCGCGATGCCGTGCATTATTCAGGCAAGACCGTCGCCACGCCCGAACGTCATGATGGCGGACTCGCGCCTGTGGTGGGCGTTCATAACATACAAATTATGCGGGCGCAAAAGGGTTGGACTTACAATCATCAACCCATGATGGCATATTGGCACAATCGCTTTTGGGTGCATTATCTGAGTGATCCGCGCAGTGAGCATGAGCCGCCTGGTCGCACGATGCTCACAACGTCTGCTGATGGTTATCAGTGGACAGTGCCTGTGGTCTTGTTTCCCGAATATGCCGTGCCCGACGGATATTCCAAAACGGAAGTGCCAGGCATCGTGGCAAAGAATCTGAAAGCCGTCATGCATCAGCGTGTCGGCTTCTATGTGTCCAAACGCGGTAGACTCATTGCCACGGGCAACTATGGCGTGGCTTTGACTCCAACCGACGACCCTAACGACGGCAACGGCATCGGTCGCGTGGTGCGTGAAATCAAAGACGACGGACGCATGGGCGACATTTATTTCATCTATTACAATCACGGATTCAGCGAGCGCAATACAGCTTATCCATATTATAAAAAGTCGAAAGATAAACGTTTCGTTGAGGCTTGCGACGAGATACTCGCCAGTCCGCTGCAACGGATGCAGTGGGTGGAGGAGGCCGACCGTGGCGACAGTATCATTCCGCTCAACAAGCCCTATAAGGCTTTTTGCAATTACACGTTAGCGGATGGTCGCAAGGTGGCATTGTGGAAACATGCGCTCACATCCATGAGCAGTGATGGCGGAAAGACATGGCGTGAACCCGTGGAACGTGCTCACGGATTTGTAACAAGCAATGCAAAGATTTGGGGACAACGGCTCACCGACGGTTCTTATGCAACAGTCTATAACCCAGCCGAATACCGTTGGCCGCTCGCCATCTCGCTCAGCGCCGACGGACTGGACTACAACACGCTGAATTTGGTTGATGGCGAGGTGACGCCTGAACGTCACGGAGGCAACTATAAGAATCCAGGTCCGCAATACACGCGCGGAATACAGGAAGGCAACGGCGTGCCACGCGATAGCAATCTGTGGGTCGC
>ENA-UOYA01002663-UOYA01002663.1-activated-sludge-metagenome-genome-assembly--contig:-NODE-2663-length-16987-cov-29.500650_pt1 | contig 16987 bp, 13 predicted proteins | sample MGYA00238163_ERZ764804 | MGnify/ENA primary metagenome ERZ764804 (study PRJEB28919, sample SAMN05720223) | activated sludge metagenome | isolation source: Anaerobic digester | place: Hong Kong... | reverse complement strand
GATTCGTACACGCGCGGGACGCGGGAATTGATCTGGCAGGTCACTTCGTAGGTGATGGTGTTGAGCTTCTCCGCCCATTCATCACAGGTGATCTCCTCCTCCCCGCTCCTGCCAATCAACACCACCTCGTCCCCCACCGTTACGTCCGTCTCAGCGCCAAGGTTCACCATGCTCTGGTCCATGCACACCCTGCCCACCACCGGGTGGGATTTCCCCCGGATCAACACCCGCCCGCGGTTGGAAAACAGGCGGTTGAATCCATCGGCATAGCCCACCGGCATGGTGGCAATCCAGGTGTCCTCCGGGGCAAACCAGGTGCGCCCATAGCCCACGCTGGTTCCCGCGCTGATTTTCTTGATGAAGGACACCCGCGTCAGGAAACTCAACCCCGGTTTCAGGGGGATGGTGCGCGGCGTGCCCGGGTCGGGATAAAAACCGTAGATCATAATGCCCGGTCTGACCATGTCGAGCCAGCCGGGTTCGTGCCCCAGCACCCCGCCCGAATTGGCGCAATGCACCAGGTCCACCCGCCGCCCGATGGCAGCCCGGATGGCTTCCACCACGTCCTGGAAGCGTTGAATCTGCTGGCGGGTGTATGCCGGGTCGCGGTCATCGCTGACCGGCAGGTGGGTGAAAATCCCTTCCAGGAACAGGTTGGGGCAATTCTTTTCGATAAACGCAGCCATGCCGGGCGCCTCGGCAACCGGCACGCCAATCCGCCCCATGCCGGTATCCACCTTGAGGTGCACGCGGGCGGTGCGGTGTTCTGCTGCACACAGCGCCTGCAGGGCGGCAATGTTTGCCGTCTCGCACACCGTGAAGGTGATGTCATTTTCCAGGGCGGGGAGCATTTCCTCCGCAAACATGGGGTTGAATTTCAAAATCGGCAGCTGGATGCCTGCCTGGCGTAGCTGCATGCCCTCCGGCACGGTGGCGATGCCAAGCCAGTTGATTCCAATCCGCTCCGCCATGCGGGAGACCTCCACCGCGCCATGCCCGTAAGCGTTTGCCTTGACGGCAATTAAAATTCTGCGCTCCGGTCCAACCGCCCGGCGAATTCCTTCCAGGTTGAATTGGATGTGATCCAGGTGAATGCAGGCGTGGGTCTGGTAGAGCATGGCTGAGGCTTCCTTTTTTATAAACTTATCATCCGGGGATGACCACTTTTTCCACATAGGGGGAGGTGGATGCCGCCAGCAGGGCGGAGTAGGTCGGCATGAAACCGACTTCATCTCCCAATTTTAACGCATGCCGGGCATCACTGACATCCAAAACCAGGTGATCGCTGCTGCCGCCCAGCACGATGATGCCTTCGTCCTCGGGCATCAGACCGTCCACATCCACGTCCTGGCGACCCAGGTTCAACAGGGCGCGCTGGCGGATGCCGCGGTCCACGAATTCCACCTGGTTGCCAAAGGCATCCTGCCCGCGCCGCCCGATGGGAACGGAGGGCTTGGATTCCAGCTCGATCACCTCCGCCACCACGCGCAGACCGTCCTGGCGGGTACCCTGCCAGGGGCTGCGGTCCAGCACGTTGCGCCCCAGGATGATGGCTTCGCCAATCCGGAAATGGTTGATTTCGCGGGGCATGCCGCCGTCCGCCAGCAGCGGCAGGTTGGCACTGTTGCCGCCCGAGATCAGGTCCAGCGGCAAGCCGGTTGCCTTGCGGCAGGCATCCCGGCATTCCACCAGGATTTGCATGTTTTCCCGCGTGGGAATCACGCCGCCGTAACACGCCAGGTTGGCGCCCAGCCCGGTAATTTCAAGATTGGGCAGGCGGGCAGCTTCGGTGACCAATGGAACCACCCGGTCCCGCCAGACGCCCTCGCGCAGGTCCCCCACGTCCACCATGACGATTGCCCGGTGGGTTTTGTTGAGCCGTCCGGCAGCCCGGGAAATTGCCGCCAGTGTTTGCAGGGATGAGTTCAGCGAGTATTCGGCATGCAGCACGGCATCCTCCGCCGAACCCACGGCAGGCAGGCGCAGCAGCAGCCGGGGAATGCCGGGCTGGTTTTCGCCAATTGCCTGCAGATTCTGGATCCGGGAATCCGCCAGCATATCCGCACCCGCGTCCACCAGTGCCTGTTGAACCGCCGGATGGGCGCACAGCACCTTGGTGACGCACGCCACGCGGGCGCCACGGGCATGGCACATCTGCAGGACGCTGCGGGCGTTGGCAGCAATTCGGTCGGGGTAAATTTCCAGGCGGGGGGTCTTTGTGTACATGGATGCCCTTTCGTTAGTGTTTGACTTCGCTTTCCACCCATGTCTTAAAGGTGTTCTGCACGGCAGCGGGGTAATCCTGCGCCAGGGTGCCCAGCGCCGAGAAGCGGTACTCACGGTCAATCAGGATGCTGGCTTCCGGGGGCGGCAGGAGGTAACTGCCGGGTCCCTTGCAGATACTGCGCAGGATGCCATCGCCGCCGGGGATGCGCGTCAACGCGCCCCCGGTTCCAATCAGCCAGCGGACGGCGGTCAGGTCCTTGCCTTTCACGACCTGGCGCCTGCCGGTGGGCGTGTACAAATCCGTCACCACCCCGGCATGCCGCCGGATGGCGGTTTCCACCGCCCGCGTGCACAGCCAGCGGGTCAGTTCCATCTCCCGGTCGGTTGCCGGAATTGCCTGCAGGTCCGCCATGCGCCCCTCCCATTCCGGGTCGTTTGCCAGGGAGATGATGTTGCGGGCGTTGATATAGACGCCCAGGTCGCCCTCCACCGTGCGCTTGGCGTGCGGCTCGGGTTCGGTCATCCTGCCAGCCCATTCCAGGCTGCCTTCGGTGACGCTGTGGACATCGGTGGTTGCGCCGCCCACATCAAAGACCAGGCAATCGCCCAGCACCGCGGCAAACAGCTCCGCCCCGCGCAGCACCGCACCGGGGGTCGGCAGAATTTGCCCGGACGCCAGTTCGCCCAACCGGCTCATCCCGGGGGCGTGGATGATGTGGCGGTTAAAGACCTCGTGGATCAACCGCCGCACCGGTTCCACGTTGAGGACATCCACATCCGGGAAGACATTCTCCGCCAGCATGGTTTCCACCCCGGCGGCTTCAAAAATCCTGCCAATTGGCGTGCGAATGGCAGCGTTTCCGGCATAGATCACGGGCGCATGGATGCCCAGCGAAGCCAGCATCCGGGCGTTGTGGAGGACAATCTCCTTTTCGCCGTAATCCACACCGCCCGCCAGCAGGATGATGTTGGGGTCAATCTCCCGGATGGCTTCCAGGTCGGATTCATCCAGCCTGCCCGCCGTGACCATCTTGATGATGGCGCCCGCTCCCAGGGCAGCCTCGCGGGCTGCCCTGGCAGTCATGTTCTGGGTGAGACCGTGGACCGTCATGCGCAAGCCGCCCGCCGCCGAACTGTTGATATAAATTTGGGGATCCTGGAAGGCGTTACCGGCGCTGGCTCGAAAATCTGCCATTGCCTGGTCCACGCCCACGCCAACATCTCCGGCGGCAATTGTGGTTGCAGCAATCCCCTGCCCCAGGTGTTGAAAGACACCCTGCGGAAGCAGGCGGAATCCATTGACCTTGGTGATGGTCGAACCCACTTCAATTGTCAGGATATTCCGGTTCAGGTCCACGGTTCCTCTGGTTAACTTAAAGCTGGCCGCGCGCGCGAAGCGTCTTGATCATGGCATCCACCACGTGATGCCCCTTGGTTCCGCGACCAAAGGTGGCATCCAGCCCGGTTTCCGCCGCCATGTCGGGTGTCACCTGGGTTCCACCGGCGATGAGGATGATGCGGTCGCGGATGCCCTTCTCCTGGCAGAGTTCAGCCAGTTTCCGCATCTGCATGCGGTGAATATCATTGTGGCTGATGATGGTGGAGATCAGGATGGCGTGCGCACCGGTTTCGATGGCTGCATCCACCAGCTTGCTGATGGGAACGGAGGTGCCCAGGTAGTGGTACTTGACACCGTATTTTTCAATGCCGCCATGCTTGATATCCAGGATTTCACGCAAGCCAACGCTGTGTTCATCCTCGCCAACCGTGGCAGCCACAACCCGCAAGCCAATCTTCTTCACTTCCTCGCGCAGTTCGTCCTCGGGCAGCAGTTCCACCTTGGGGGGAATCTTCAGGGTGGTGCGGTCCACGTCAAAGGTCACCCTGCCCTTCACTTCCAGGAAGCAGCCCTCGGCGGGGTGCAGCACCATCAGGTTGATCACCTGGGGATCCTCCAGCCCCATCCGGCGGGCAATTTCCAGGGCAGCCTCACGGGCATAGGGTTCGCTCTCGGGAATGGTGAGCTGCAGCAGGACCATTCCGTCCCCCGCCCATTCCACCTCGGGGCGAATCAGGTTGCCCTTGCGGTAGGGCAGGGTCTTTTCCAGCCGCCTGTTGGCGCTGTCTTCCGGGTCCAGTTCGTCAATATAGACGATCTTTTCCGGCTTGCAGAGCGTGCAGCCGCCAATCGGGTCGCAGGGTTTGTCCAGTCCTTCGGGCAGGTGATTTTCGCCAAAGTGGGCGCAAACCGGAGCCATGTAATCGGGATCGCGCGGCACAATGCTGTCGGCTCCCACGCCGCCCTGACCGTTGCGGGCAATCCCATCGCCGCTGCGCTCGGGGTACATGGCGGAGTCCACGAAGAAGCCCTGTTCCACTGCCGCAAAGTATCCGCCAACCTCCAGCACTTCCTCCAGGAAGGCAACGGCGCGTTCCTTGATATCGCGCACCATTTCGCCCAGTGGACCATCCATCCGGAGGCTGAGCATTTCCTTGATGCCATCGAGCGCAGCCCAGGTTTGCTTGACCGTCTGGACGCCGCGGATGTTGTTGTAATGCCAGGGCACATTGCGCCCCTCGTCGGGGGTGATGGTGCTCTGGATGTCGGCGCTGGTCAGCATGGAGATGAGCGTATCAACGGTGTGGGTGCGGATGGCTTCCTCGATGTCCGATTCGATGTAGCGCGTGTTTTGCTGGGCGCGCATTTTGAAATCGGAGAAGAAATCGCGCAGGGCAACCGCATAGGGCAGGTCGTACCACAGCTTGGGCGCCGGGGGGGCATTCGGGGGAACGGTGGAAAGACCAATCAGTTCCCTGGGCATGCCTGCGGCAAGCGAGTAGGCGCAGTTAATGCCGTGCTGCACAAGCAGTTCGGGCATCACCAGCCAACCGGCTTTGGCGGTGGCGTTGGCATTATGGGCGCCGTCAATCTGGAAGATATCCGCCGATGCCATGACGCGCTTGGCTTCCGCCGCATCCACAAAGGAGCGGTACATGTTGATGTTGCGGTACAGCACGTTGTACTGCGGGTCCTGGTGGGCGCCGTTCACGCCTTCCTCGGCGAACAGCACTGCCACTTCGGGACCAGCCACACCGGACACATAGCTGTGGAAGTTGATCGGGCGACCCACTTCCTCTTCGATTAAGTCGCAGGCTTTGCGGCTGGCGCGGATCTGTTTGCGGGTGATGGGAACGCCGCCCACGCCTTCGGGGGTGCCTTCCATCAGACCGTCAATGTGGCTCTGACCGGTGGTGCGAATCACCATCAGGTGATCGGCGCCGTGCCAGGCTGCCATGCGCATGCGGCGCAGGTCATCCTCAAAACGCCCCGAGGCAATTTCGGTGGTGACGACAGGGGCGGGCTGCGGGTCAATATGGTCAAAATACTTGGATGCCGGCAGTCCGATGCTGTTCTTCAACGGTTCGGACATATCCCGGTAGTGGAAGGGTCCCATGCGGATGCCTCCCGCCGGTTTTTTGCGCCATACCCAGCCCTTGCGCCGGGGACGATAGGTTTCGAGGTCCTGCAGGATCTCATCCACATCCATCTTCTTTTGGGGGTCAAGCGGCACGGGGGTTGTCATTTCCGCACCTCCCCAAAGAGCCCAGCAAGAACATCCTGGTCTTCCATGATGGCAGCAGCGGCAGCCCGGACATCACAACCCCGCTTTTCAGCCAGTTTCAACAACACATGCCCGGCTCCCTTGCCCAGCAAACCAGCCTGGTAAATGCGGTCCACCACGCCATGGGCGGTGAGGCTGTCAATGCCCATGCGCAGCAGGATGGAGCGCTCAATGGAGGGGGATGTGTGGGTGCGCGCCAGGTCCACAACCGGCGCCATCAGTTCATTGCACAGGTCCCAAAAGCGAGCCTTGAGCTGTTCATCCGACAGTTTCCGGTATTCCTCCCGGCGTTTTTCAAACCGGGCGATGCGATCTTCAGTCATCAACGTTTCTTCCTTTCCTGTTCCATGAATTCCACAAACAACGGGTGCTGTTCTGCTAGATATCCAACCCGGTCATCTGCTGGCGGACCCACTCCGGGCTGGTCTTCAAATCTTCGGCAATGAAGCGGATGTCAACTTCATCCCAGGATTCCAGCGGGTGGTTCCGGGCGGCGTTTTTCAGGTAAGATATCCGCAGGCGGGTCATGTCCTGCGGCTTGCCCCAGACCTGGTCGAGCCGTTCCGGGATGACAATGGTTTTGCCGGGCACGTTTTCTTCGGGGTTGCCGCGGCGGACTTCAATACCGTTTTCACGGGCAAAGCTGAGCTGGGCGTTCTGGTGCTTGCCTGCCCCGGTGTACTCGGTTTCCTGGACGACCACGATCTGGTCCTGGTCCATCTGCCGCGCCAGGGTGATGGCTGCCGTCAGGCTGGTGTTGCCCGCGGGTCCGCGCTCCAGCCCTTCCAGCTTGGTCAGCAGTTCGGTGACGTAAAAGACCTCGCCCTGTGTGACCAGCTGATATTCATCCATGTAGCGCATCGAACGGGCGGCGTTGCGGGGCACGTCCACCCGGTCGGGCCAGACGGCAAACGGAACACCAAACCCGGTGTGACCGGTGGTGAAGGATTTGCGGTTAAAGTCGTGATCGGATGCCATGTGCAGACCGCTCAAATCCACCGAGCAAGCCACCACGCGGGTTTGATCACAGCCTGCCGCCAGCAGACCGCGCGCCGTACCGGTCAGGTTGCCGCCGCCTGCGTGGGTAATCACCACCGCATCGGGGTCCTTGCCGTAACGGGCGCGCACCTGCCCGGCAATTTCCATCCCCAGGCTCTCCACACCGCGGATTCCAAAAGGCGTGTAAAGGCTGGCGTTGAAGAACCCGGTATCCTCCAGGGTGAGCAGGAGCAGGTAAAACAATTCCGGACCCACCGAAAGCTTGAGCACCTCGGCGCCATAGGCTTCGCAGGCACGCCCTTTTTCCACAATCTCCGGCTGACCAACCCCGCGGCTGTCATAGACCTCCTGGATGATGATTGCCTTCAAGCCGCGCTGGGCAGCCTGCGATGCCACTGCCGCGCCGTAATTGCCGCTGGTGGCGGCGATGATGCCCTTGAATCCTTTTTTCGCGGCTTCGTAGGCACTGATGGACGCCCGGCGCGCCTTGAAACTGCCCGAGGCATTGGCGGCTTCATCCTTCACCAGGATGGTTGCCCCCTTGCCGGGCGGGGAGATCTTCCGGACGGCGTTCGTCAGGTTGCGCAGTTCAAAGAGCGGCGTATCCCCCACCTTGGTTTCCCGCTGGATGCGGGCGATCTCGGCATGGGTATAGCCGGTGTCCGCCATCATGCGTTCGTAGTCAAAGGAGACCGGAGAATGGACATACCGGTCGTAATCAATGCCCAGCGAGACCTTCATGATCTCGTTTTTCCGAGCCATCACGGCTGCATAGGAGGTATCGCGCGGGCTCATTCTTCCGCCTCCGTTCCAATTGTCAGCAGCTCCGGCACCACTGTGCCAAAGCTGTGGCTGTAACCGGGATTTACGGTCTTTAATATGCCCTGCAGTTCGCGCCCAATGATGGTGCGAATGCGGACCACCTCGCCCAGTTCGGCATCCTCCACCAGGAAACCGGAAACACGCAGCAGGTAGGGAACCTTCCGGGTGTCTTCGGGCAGGGAGGGGGCGCGTTGTTCGGGTTTGAGGATGACCTCCTCAATTTCAACCCAGGTACCGGCTTGTATTTTTGTCATATTGATCCCTTTCCTTCAGCTAACCACTAGACCCGGCGGCTGTAGGCGGTTTCGCCCATCAAGGCAGCCGGAACGGGCAGATCAATCATGCGCTTCAAACCGGGGGTTGCCGCCACAACATGCGGGATCATGTTCACGGCAATGCCGATGGTCGCCTTGCCACCGGCGTATTCCGGCTTGATTGCCATGTGAATTTCAGGCACACCATAAATATTGATGTAGTCACCGGTATCCTGGTTTTCCAGGTGCGGATGAATCTGCTGCGGGTGAATCAGGCGGATGACTTCCGTGTCGCCGCGGTAGCCAACGCCGGTATGGGCGCAGCCAGCCACCATGCCCGGTTCCACCTTGACGTGCGGCGTCTCGCGGTACACTTTGCTGATGATGGGCTCGCGGGTTTGCACAATGCGGTCCACGCCCAACCCCAGTGCATCGCTGATCAACTGGATGGATTCGGGAAAGCCGACATGCCCGACAATTGTGCCTTCCGCAACGCCCTTGCGGAAGACTTCCGGCGTGGTGCCCACGCCCTGCGTTTCCATCACGGTGGGACCGTAGGGGCTGAGATCGTTGACGCGCGAGGCTTCAATGCGTTCCACCGAGTGGCAGCCGCCCGTCAGGGCAACGACCAGCAGGTCGAGGACATAGCCAGGGTTGACGCCGGTGCCCAGGACGGAAACGCCGTGTTGTTTGGCTAATCCGTCCAGTTCCTTCGCCAGTTCGGGGTGCTGTGCAGCCGGATCCGCCATTTCCTCGGCAATCGAAATCACGTTGATTCCAGCGGTGATGATCTTGCGCAGGTCGGGCATCTGGCGTTCGGTCCAGGACGTGGTGGCGATGACGGTCAGGTCCACCTTGTTTGAATCCAGGACAGTTTCAGGGTGATCAGTGACGATGACGCCCAGCTTCTTTCCCACGCCAAGCACCTCGCCCAGGTCCCTGCCAACGTAATCCGGGCGGGCATCCACGGCAGCCACAATTTGCAAGCCGGATTTTTCGAGCATGAGTCGCGCCATGCCGCTGCCCATCGCCCCAAGACCCCACTGTAGCACACGAATTGGTTGATTCATATCCTCACTCCTTTTTGGTTTCATAAAAGTTTGATGGTAATACCTGCAAGCGACAGGCTGCGCATGATTGCGACTGCGTGCGGTTCATGCGGGTCGCGTTTTGCCAGACGGGAACAACAACACGCGCCGCGCAGGCGGATGCCCGGCGGCGTCTTTAACGTATGGAATGGACGGGTGAATGGCTTTAAGGGGGATACACCCCGCCCGGGCTGATCTCCAACCGGGGAGATTGCATGAGAGCCAGTGCGGGGGGCAGGCGCGCCGGATGGACGCAGGTGGATGTATCCATGCATCTGCTCCATCCAGGTTGTCTGCTTGCATGTCTCAAATTTGACCATAACCAGTCCCAAGGCAAAATGATGCAAGGGCAAGCAGGTGTCTGTCTGTCCACGTACCACCACAGATTTGGGCAAATCGTCAAACACAAATGAACAGCAGCCGAAACCAAGCCATCAAAAATCCCTGGAGACTACTGCTATGGGACGGCATCCAGAGATTGCCAGGTTGGAAACCGAAAGAGTGCAATGTGAAGGGTGAAAAATCCAGCCCGGGTTAACGGCTTTCACGGCGTTCGATTTCCATCCTATGCGAGGAGATTATACCATAGCAGACCATGCTGGTTCACTTGCCAGACGGCACAAAAAGCAGCGTCATAAATAAGACGCGAAATATGACATTTAATGAAAAGCTGCCCGCCTTGAAAGAGGTTCACCACTCCCCGGCGTACAGGACGCCATAAGGCTCCGCCAGGCGCAGTACCCGCCCGTAGCGCAGTTCCACGATCTGCCGGAAGTGCAGTGTATCGTGCGCCACCCAGGCGGCAAACATCTCGCCTGCCTTCATGCTGCCCCACGGTGCAGGGGATTCCTGCTCCCAGTTGGGGTGTTTCAACCCATCCAGCCAGTGCAGGGAGCGGATGCGTTCCGCTTCGAAGGCATCCAGCATCTCGGATAATACGCGGGTATTGTAACTGCGCTCCGTCACCCAAACGCCGGGGTGGATGGGTGTCCAGGTTTCGCCGGGATGGTGCAGCATCACGTCCAACCGGCGGCGGAAGTCCTCACGTTCCTCGTCGTACAGGTGGCAGACCACCTCCAGGATGGACCAGCTTTGGGTGTGCGGCTTCAGCACGGCATCCGCCTGGCTGACGCCGTGCGTCAATGCCCGGAGAATGCCCACACCGGATGCAAGGTCTTGACGGAGCGCAATAAAATTCATGGAAACCTCCTTGTTCGATTACCTCACCACAACCGGCAGGTTGAGTATGTGCAGCGGCTGGATGATCTGCCAGACTTCACCACCGGTTACATAATTATTTGTGCCAAACAATAAAGCATCCTCATATACCAGGATGCTGCTTTCCCAGTACGTTGTTCCATTGTTGGGATCTCCAAAGCCCGGTGAACCAACCATCTCCCAATCCGTGCCGTTCAATGTCCGCCAGACCTCCAGTCCGTTGGTGTCATTTTGCACCACCAGGTAGAGGTGGGTATGGTAGACTGCCAATCCGCTAATCCATTTTGTTTCCGGGTTGAGCATGCCGCCCTGAAGGACAATTTCCCAATCTGTCTGACCGTTGGATGAACGCCACACCTGGATTTCATTTTCATTGAAAATACTCGCATACAGGTATCCCTTATATCCGGTGAGCGAGGCAACAGCATGATTGATTGGATCACCGTTTCCTCCATCAAAGATCACTTCCCATTCTTCGTCAATCCCGGTGGTTCTCCAGAGTTCGGCTCCATCAATCCAGTTGCCCACTCCCCAATAGAGATAGCCGTTATAGATTTCCGATGCAATTGCACCTGCATTATTCGGATTATCAAATACATCGGCATCCGTGCTTTGGTACCACTCCACGCCATCTGCGGTATGCCAGATTTCCGTGCCATCCGTACCATTCCATGTGCTTACGTAGAGTTCGTCCTGGAAGACTTCAAACCGGGCAATTCCATTGTTTGGATTATCAAATCCATCATTGATGATCGTTTCCCATTCCACGAGGTCATCACTGCGCCAGATTTGTCCATCATCCCCCCAGCTGCCGGCATAAAGATAATCCCCAAATACAGCCATATCAGCAGTGCCATGGGCATATTGATCATGGACCTTTGTCCAGCTTGTTCCACCATCCCAGCGCCAGATTTGGGCGTTGGGTTCTCCATTATGCCAGGTTCCTGCCACCAGGCTCCCATTAAAAACTTCCAGGGATGGGGTCTGCCCATTCAATGAATCCCCAAATCCATCCTCATTGACCTGGAGGACGATCGGAGTGATACTCATCACTTCGGTGGATTTAGGTGGAGTTCCATGTACAGGCAACATCCCACCCAATCCCAGTAAAAGTGTACATAGTCCAACAAAAATCCGGTAAGACATGGCTACCTCCAACTGATGCCCCATTCATCAGATGATTAAACCATACGGCAAATCAAACCTGATTTCAATTTGGGAAATTTTTCCCACAGGCGGGGTTGAGGATGCCAAAGTTTGAGGTTTCACCTCCTGCAAAAAAATCCAATAATAAATTACTGCTTCGCTGCCGGTTTGCCCAGCGGATAGGGGGCAAACAGGAAGAAGGCAATCACCATCGTCACCGCCACCACCGGACCAATTGCCACCACGCCGTACTTCCAGCCCAGCAGCAGCGCCAGGATGGATCCCGCCAGCGAACCGACAAACTGGTTGATGACACCCTGCACGGCAAAGAACATCCCGGCGCGGTCCTTGCCGGTCTCCTGGGCGTCCACTGCGGCAATGTGGGCGGGAAAGGCGTAGGGAATGGTGAAAAACGCCCCGATGGAGAAGCTGGCAATCACCCCGGCGATGATGCCGACCACGATGGGCGGGATGGGCAGGTTCAGTTTCGTCCAGCCCAGCGGGAAGACCAGCATGGCAAGCCCAAACACCAGCAGGGAAATCCGGAAGGCGTACTTGGCACCCTTTGCCCGGGAAAGCAGGTTGAACACCACCAGCATGATGGGCACCGGGGCAAAGGCGGCAGCATTCATCAAGCCAAGCTGCTTGTCGCTGATTCCCAGCATGTCGGCGCCCATGAAGGCAATTCCGCCCAGAAAGAACTGCAAGCCGAAGTAAAACGTGGCAACGCTGGACATGTAAATGAGGAAGGTGCGGTTGGAGAGCGTCTTCTTGATGGATTGCCACAGCGGCACATCCGGCGGGGCGGTTTTGGCGGTTTCGCCGGTGGTGGGCGCCTCCTTGATGACCAGCAGCGGACCCAGGAAGGTGACCAGACCGGGCGTGAGCATCAGGGCGGCACCGCGCACACCGAATTTTTCAAACAACATGGGCGCTACCACAAAGGTCAGCACATATGCACCGGTGTTGAAGAAAGTCTGCCAGGACGCCACCCGGACGCGGGATTGCTCATCGGGGACAATCTCGGAGAGTGAGGCAAGGTAGGGCACGATGATGAAGGTCTGGAAGAAAAAGTACACCGAGCTGACCACCGCCACATAGACGGCGTTTGCCCAGTGCCCGTCGGGGGTCAGCGCCTCGCCGGTGACGGGCGGGAACCACAGCAGCACGTAGGAAATGAGCAGCGGCACCAGCCCAATCACCATCATCGGGCGGCGCCTGCCCCAGCGGGACTTGAGGTTGTCCGTCCAGCTGGCAATCGGCAGGTCCACCAGCCCGTCGAGCGCGCGGGCGATGAACATCCCCAGGGCGTAGGCGGCTGCCGGGGCAAAGATCAGCGCACCCGCCTCCACGCGCGCCAGCGCCGGGCGGTAAAAGTAGAGCAGGTAGGTGAGCACCACCTGGTACATGAAGCCCGGTCCAAAACCACCAATGCCGTACAACGGCTCCTGCCATTTCTTGATTGTTTTCATAATCTCACCTCACTGAACAAATCAAATGGACGAGAAATACGCCAGGGCGCGGGCGGCAATGGACGCGTCCGCCTCCACGCCCGGCTGGGCGGCGCCCATCGCCGGGATGACCGCCAGCAGCCGCCCGCATTCCGCTGCAATCCGCTGCGGTTGGAGCGGGCGCGGCTGTGCGCCTGCCAGGCGGGTGAAATTATCGTGATAGATCTGTTGCAGGGCATCCGGCGGCAGGGCAATCCCCTGGAAATCCCCGGCAAACTTGCCGAACAGGAAGCCCTGCCCGGCATCCACACGGAAGGCACCCTCGCGCTCCAGGAAGCTGCGCACCAGGCGGACGCGGGCGCCGCTTTCCAGCGGGTCCATCCCGGCGGAGGGGTCTGCCAGCAGCGCCTTGGCGCCAATATCGGTGCCGTAAAGGATGCGGTCCGGGTAGCGGAGGAAAAAATCACGCGTCCGGGCGGGGTTGGCGCCCAGGTTGTGATACATCTCGATCCCGGGGGTCAGGTCCACGTGCATACCGGGGAAGCGGTCCAGCCACTCCGCCAGCCGGTCGAGCTGGTTGGAGAGGAAGAAGAAGTGGGCAAAGATCACCTTCAGCCGCGGGTGGCGTTCCAGCACGTGCCGCACCTCGGCATACTGGGCTTCATTGTTGATGAACGAACCGTCGCCGTAGAACCAGCCCTGCTCCACCGCCCAATCGGGGATGGTGCGGCGGTCCCAGAATTCCTCCGGATCGTTGACGTGCCAGAGCAGCGGGATGCCGGATTCTTCCATGAACTGCCAGTACGGCTCCCAGGGCGGGCTGTCGAACGGCGGAATGGGCAGGGTCTTGCGCATGTCGGGTTTGCCCTCAATCATCTTGATGCCGTCGCAGCCCATCTCCATCAACGCCCGGACATATTGGGCATAATATTCGCCAAAACTGCCGGGCGACAGGAACAGGGCGGAGATGTCCAGCCCGCCGAAGACGGTGATCCGGTCGGGGCGGCTGGCTTTCAGCAGGAGGGCATCGGGCACCAGGCTGAGGCGGGCGCGGTGCGGCGTGCAGACGATGTTGCCGCGCTGGATGGCGTGTTCGTCCAGCACAGCCAGCAGCCCCGCCGCCAGGTCGGGGTGGGGAAAGTGGATGTGGCAGTCAATCACGCCGGTGGGGAGGAAGGGAAGGGTCAAGGCACCTCCACTATGAGACTGGATGAGACGGGGGATTAATGCAGTCTTAATTATCCATCGCAAGCAGGCAAATGTCAACTGGAATCATCAAGGATTTTTAAGATAAATTGGGGATTTTCAGCCCCTGGCTTGACACGCCCGGCGGGGGTGTGATAATATATGAATACTTGCTCATATATTCAAGGATCTGCCCATGACCGACCCGTACCGCTGCGAAGACAACATCATCCACGAGGAGGACGTGCTCGCCGCCCAGCAGACGCTGGTGGACGGGCTTTCCGCCACCCGCCTTGCCCGCACCTTCCAGGCGCTTGCCGACCCCACCCGCATCCGGCTCATCTCTGCCCTGCTGGACCGGGAACTGTGCGTCTGCGACCTGGCGGCTGTGCTGGGCATGAGCCAGTCAGCGGTTTCGCACCAGCTGCGCATCCTGCGCGACCTGCACATCGTCCGCGCCCGCCGGGATGGGCGGATGATCCACTACGCCCTCGATGACACCCATATCCGCGACTTGTTTGCGCGCGGGCTGGAACACATCCTCCACGAACCCGCCGCCTGAGACCACCATGCCCACCGGAACCTACCGCATTGAAGGAATGGATTGCGCCGACTGCGCCCTGCAGATTGAACAGGGCGTGGCAAAGCTGGAGGGCGTTGCGCGCGCCCGGGTGAACTTCTCCACCGCCGTGCTGGAGGTGGAGGGCAGCGCCCCTGCCGAAACCATCCGCCAGCGGGTGGAATTGCTGGGCTACCGCCTGGCGGACCCCGCCGCGCCGCGCCGCAACAAGCCCGGCTTGCTGGCGCACATGCTGCAGCAACCGGAGGCGCGCCTGCTGCTGGGGGGTGCGGTGCTGTTTGGACTGGGCTTGCTGGCGGACGGGCTGCTGGCGGGCATCCCCTGGCTGGGGATGGGTCTCCAGCTTGCCGCCCTGGCGGTGGCGGGCTACCCCATCCTGCGCAGCGGGGCGGTGAACCTGTGGGTCAACCGCACCTTCAACATCAACCTGCTGACCGGGCTGGCGGCAATCGGCGCGGCGCTGATTGGCGAAATCACCGAGGCTGCCACGCTCATCCTGCTCTTCTCGCTGGCGGAGATGCTGGAGGATTACGCCACCGACCACTCCCGCCGCGCCCTCGACGACCTTTCCACCCTGCTGCCCGAACAGGCGGTCCGCCTGACGGAGACGGGCGAGGAACTGGTGCCGGTCAGCGCCCTGCGGGTGGCAGACCGGCTGTTGATCCGCCCGGGGGAGCGCGTCCCGATGGACGGCGAAGTGCTTGCCGGGGAGAGCGAAATCAACCAGGCAGCCATCACGGGCGAATCGCTGCCCGCCTTCAAATCACCCGGCGCGCAGGTGTACGCCGGGACGGTCAACGGCTCTGGCGCGCTGGAGATCCGCGTCACCCGCCCGGCGGAGGAAAATGTACTGGGCAGAATCATCCGGCTGGCAGCCGATGCGCAGGCAAAGCGCGCCCCCACCGAGCGCATCATCGACCGGTTTGCACGGTACTACACCCCGGCGGTGGTAGTGCTGGCGGTGCTGGTGGCTGCCCTGCCGCCGCTGCTGGCGGGTGCGCCCTTCCTGGACCCCGCCCCCGGCGAGCGCGGCTGGCTCTACCGGGCGCTGGCACTGCTGGTCATCTCCTGCCCCTGCGCGCTGGTGATCTCCGCCCCGGTCAGCATCCTCAGCGGCATCACCGCCGCGGCAAGGCGCGGGGTGCTCATCAAGGGCGGCGCGGCGATGGAAAGCCTGGGCAGGCTGCGCTTCCTCGCCTTTGACAAGACCGGCACGCTCACCCGCGGGCTGCCGGTGGTGACCATGCACACCCGCGTGGACTGCGACTACCCCAACTGTGCAGCGTGCGACGAGGTGCTGGCGCTGGCATCCGCAGTCGAGCGGCGCAGCACCCATCCGCTGGCGCATGCCGTCGTCAGCGCGGCGGGGGAACGCGGCGTGCTGGATGCCTACCCCCCGGCGGAGGGCGTGCAGGTGCTGGCAGGGCTGGGCTTGCAGGGTGAAGTCAATGGCAGCACCGTGACGGTGGGGAGCCACCGCCTGTTCCACGACAGCCCCGCCCACTCCCCGGCTGCCTGCCGGATTGCCACCCGGGCGGAGGAGAACGGCGAAACCGCCATGCTGATCCACAATGGCGACCAGGTTTGTGGTGTGATTGCCGCAGCGGACGAAATCCGCCCGGAAAGCGCCGCCGTGATTGGCGAACTGCACCGGCTGGGCTGCCGCACTGCCCTGCTGACCGGCGACCATGCCGCCGCGGCGCAGCGCGTGGCGGATGTGCTGGGGATGGACGATGTGCGCGCCGGGCTGCTGCCCGCCGAAAAACTGGCTGCCATCCGCCGGTTGGCGGAACAACCCGGCGGCGCGGCGATGGTGGGGGACGGCATCAACGACGCCCCGGCGCTGGCTGCCGCCACCGTGGGGATTGCCATGGGCGGGGCGGCTTCCGCCCAGGCAATGGACACCGCCGACGTGGTGCTGATGGCGGACGGGCTGGGGCAGCTGCCCGGCGCGGTGCGGCTCTCCCGCCGGGTGCGGGCGATCATCACCCAGAACATCGCCTTCACGCTGGCGGTCAAGCTGGGGTTTGTGGCGCTGGCAATGGCGGGCATCACCACGCTGTGGCTGGCGGTGCTGGCGGATACCGGCGTGACGCTGGTGGTGATTGCCAACGGCATGCGCCCGGTGCTAGGGCGTGGGAAGAATTGACAGGAGCGCCGGATGGTGTATAATTGGATGCGCCTCATGGCTCACTAGCTCAACTGGCAGAGCAATTGACTCTTAATCAATGGGTTCAGGGTTCGAGTCCCTGGTGAGTCACCTCAAAATCCCCGCTAAGGGGATTTTTGTTTTCCAGCGGGGTTCCGGCTCCCCCAGGGAGGGGGTGATATCAAGTCCCTGGTGAGTCACCTCAAAATCCCCGCCAAGGGGATTTTTGTTTTCCAGCGGGGTTCC